>ERZ773130.3238-NODE-3238-length-11015-cov-3.354380_pt1 | contig 11015 bp, 6 predicted proteins | sample MGYA00511919_ERZ773130 | MGnify/ENA primary metagenome ERZ773130 (study PRJEB29015, sample SAMEA2737851) | human gut metagenome | biome: human gut; feature: human-associated habitat; material: faeces | place: China | collected 2012 ...
CACTCCATCTTTTTCCAAGAACTTTTACTTCCCCAATTTTATCTTGATTAATATCCTCTGTTACAATACCAATCTTATTAATTACCATATCAAGATTAGTAGCTTCTACCTTCTTAACTTTAAGTCTACCTATTATTGGTTTAGTTAATATTATAAGAAGAAAAGAAGTTATAACAAAAGTGATAATATCTAACACTATATTACTAAAACTAACTTCTACTACTAAAGCTAATAATGCTCCAAAAGCAAACCAAATAGTTACTAAATTAATAGTTAATAATTCAGTAATAATTAAGACTATAAAGATAATTAACCATAGAAAACACACAATACTTACCTCCTTGATTTAATAATACTATATTTTATTAATAATTACTACTAATTATTTTATTTTGTCTTGGTATAAATTTTTTTACCAGTTTTGGAATCATTTTTCATTCTAATTAGAGCCTGATATAAAGTTCCACTATAAAGTGGTATACCCTTATTACTTAAATCAAGAGTAGCCTGTTCCATATCTTTTTTATTATAAGAAACACTCCTATTTTCTAAATAGAAATTAGCACTATAAATTGATGTTTTTCTTTTCATATTTTCTAATCTAGAAATACTAATGCTTGAAAAAATAGCATTATGAATAGTCATATAATCATTTATTAATTTACTTTCATTTACTCTATCAAATCTTGATGACATATCTGCTATTAAATGAGGTGAAACTCCATACTTTTCATAATGATTATATAAATCATATGGTACCTTTCCTTTATGACATCTTTTCATTTCTAAAGCCACTTCTCTAGCTGACTTAATTATAAATATAATAAATTTTCTACTAGTTTCCATACATTTATCATTAACTTCAATTGCCAAATCTTCGTCTATCTCGGTACAAATTCTTCTATAAAACTTAAAGTTTTTTTCACTAATACCAGCAGTCTTACAGAATTTCTTTATTGTAAAATCATCACTTTTAACAAATGTTCTCATAGCTTTAACTGCTTCTTCACCATATTTACCAATATCATACTCTAATTTTTTTCTAGTCTGTTCTTTATTTTTAAGAGCCCTTTTCTCTTTAATTTCCATTTTTTTCTTTTTAATCACTTCACTTAATTCTTCATCTTCCATAGCAACATTTAACAATAAAGCTTGTTCATTTCTAGATATATTATGCTCTTTTGCCACACAGTCATAAAAGCTAGTCATACTATCAAAACTACCATTTTTAAGTATATCAATGAATTTTCTAGCTTTTGTTAATTTTTCTTTTCTCTCTTTATTTTTCACTTCTTCCTCTAGTTTTATAGTTAGCAACGAAAAAGCCTTTTCATCATCTATTTTTTTACTAGCCATAGAAATAATATCAAAAGCTTGTTTATAAGTATAACCTCTAGCGTCTATATATTTACCTAACTCTTGCTCCTCTTTCATTAGCCATATAAGTTTTTTTGCTTCTACTAAACAAATATCATCTAGTCTTTTTAAATACACAGAATGATATAACTCAGTAATAATTGCTAACCCTAACGTATGTGTTTTACCTTTTTTTGTAGCAAAAGGTATTTCTACTTTTTTATAATAACTATTAATTGTAGTAGCACCATTAAGTTCCTTTAAAGGTAAATTTACAAAGTAACTAGTGGTTTCTTTTTTTGCCCGTTCTCTATCTTTAGCTTCATTAAATTCACTATCTATTGAATTTTTAAAAATATCTTCATTTTTACTTCTTAACCAATCACAAACTGCTCTAAATTTCTGATAATCTTCTGGTTTAACATACCTTTTAGCATAGCTACCAATTGTATAATCAGATACATCTGCTAAATTATAAGCAAGTGGTAATAATCTATTTAAAGTATCACTAGTATATATATCTTCTAACTGTTTAATAGTTTCTTTTTCTTTTAATAATATTGGAGCAAAAAACTTCTCACCACTTTTAGTTTTCAAAAGATAAGGAATATATGGAGCAAATCTATCTAAATCAAGAGAATGACTGTTGCTTCCTATTAAATAGAAAAATGAATAAATATCAAAATCAGTACTATTTTCTAATACCTTATATCTTGCTATTATCTCTTCTAAATGAGCATCTTTTTTAATACTATTTATATAACTACAAAATTCTTCTATTTTAAATGAAAAGTTTTGTTTTCTATATTCTTTATATATTTCTCTAAAGACATCAACATCATCATGATAGTAGCTATTATCATCTATATAGTTATTAGAAAGTCTTAAATATTTTCCTATTTTATTAAAATTAACAGTCTTTTCACCATCAGTATATTGATCATAAAGTTCTATAAATTTCAAAACATTATAAAAGTTTGGTCTTCTAGGATTAATTTTTAAATTCATATACGCAAAAATACCAATATTGTTTGGTGCAACACTCATATTTAAAGCTAATAACTTTATTACATTAAGTTCATCAATTGAGTATTTCTTATTTTTTATATCCTCAATTATTTTTTCTCCATTAAAGTAATCATTTACAGATTGATACTCTAAAGGATTAAGTCCTAAAAATTTAGCAAGTAAAGAATAATCTACATTAGTAGATGCATCTATGACCTTTTTTACTATTGGAAGGTCTTTAATAATTCTAGTATTATCATACAACTCATTTAATAAATCTACATCTTGTTTAGTTATTTTATAATCTTCATTATTAACCACTTTTTCTAACTGAGTCAATGCTTCTACTAATTTCTCTTTACTTTCTAAAAGACTTAATTTACGAAAATGAACAGTCGAATAAACACTAGCAATATAGTTATATAAAACATCTATAGCAATATTATAATATTTATTGTCATCAATTTCTATTAAGTATAATAAAGAAGATAAAAACTTTTTATAGTCATAGTCCTTATCAAATATTTTACCACTTATCTTTGAATTGATAATAAATGGTAATTTTAAATTAGTTCTAGCATAATAGGAACTTTTATTACCATACTGTACTACAGCAGCTGTAAGTGAACTAATATCTCTATTTTTAATTTCTGCTAAGTCTAAAATTATATCAGGCTCCCTTGTTACCATAAAATAAAGTTCCAAAGCCTTTGTCTTATCATTATTAGCTAGTGTCCATATAATTTTATCTATCATTATATTTTCAAGTTGTTGTAAATACTCATTTTTATCAAACATATATTATCCCCCTTAAACACGACTTATTATAACAAAATGATATTTCTTAGTCAATTTTAAATCTTCTTTTTATTTGTCAATTTATAGCTAATAATTGATGGCTTATAGTACTCATTAGTAGCTTTAATTGTTTGATCAAAATTAACCTCATCAATTCCTAACAACTCAACACATTTAAGTATAGGTAATTTCTTATCATAGATTAAAGAATCATTTAATAATAAGACATCCTCTAAGCTATCTTCTTCTTTTAATAAATAACTACTATATGCCGTTCCAATAAAGTATCTATATATAAAGTCAGGTCTAAATCTTATATTTTTTCTAGGATTATTCTTATCAAAACCATTAATATCATTTACTAAAGTATGCAAAATAAATAAGTATTCATCTTTAGTCATATTAGGAAAATCAAGTTCTTCTCTATAATCAATAATAAATTGATAACTATCTTCATCTATATAACCTATCTTATCTTTAATATTTAATAAAATGCTATCATTATATAATTTGTTACAAGAGTAGTTATAAGAAAGATATCTAAATAATCTACTGACAGCAATATCATTTTTGGAATAACCTTTTTCATAAATAAAATCTAAGTATTTATTTTCCATATAAATGGAAATAAGTTCAGAAAAAACAGGAGAAGCTAAATAAGAATCTAAATTCAAATAGTGAAAAAATTCATGAATAAGAGTTTTCCCATCAGCTATATTACCATTAAAAGCAACATTATATAAATTTCTATTATTACTGATATAGGCATTATTACTAAAATTTTTAGTGTCATTAATAGAATCACAAAAGCCAAAACTTCCATCATTTAAACTTCTTTCAAAGTAATAAGTATAACGTTTATCAATACTGTTTAAAAACTCACTTACCAAATCAAGAGTTTCCATTCCATCAACAAATTGATTACATTCTAAACATAGTTCATTACTACCTATAATTTTAAAAGGATCAAGCCTTTTCTTTGCTTCTTTTAAAAATTCTATATTAGACTTTAATGTATAAAGATAAAATGAATATTTATGACTATCTAAATATTCATCTAATTCTTGATTAAATTTTAAATAATTCATCTTTTTTTACTCCCCTGATAAGTTTAAAATAGTTCTACAAATTTAGAATAAAAGTTACAAATAGCTATAACAAATATGGAACAAGTAAGTAACTTGCTAACTTGCTTTTCTTATAGAACTTTCCAATCATATATATAACCATAAATATCAAAATAGTCAAGTCTATAAGAGTTAATAATTTAGAAGGAAGAAGATAATGAGCCAATAAGATTAATACCTAAGCTAAGTAAATAAGTCTTAATTAACTATTTATAATCTCTTACTAAATAACTAGCTATTCCCATTAGAATATAGAGAATAGTCCAAACTGTTGGAAAAATATAACCAGGAATAAAGCCATTATAACTTTTAGTAGCATCTTTAATAAGAAAGCCTACTAATCACCCCTAATAATAATTAATTGTTTATAATTTATTTTTTTCATATCAATCACAGTATTATTATATGTATATTTAACATTTTTATTAAAGATTTACTTGAACACTTTTTCTTTCTTCATTTATTTTATTCATTCCCATTTCATTACCTAGTATCTTTTGATTAATTTTTTCTAGTCTATCATTTATTTGATATAAAGTAAAACTATTTGAAATATCATAATTTTTTACTACCTCTTTACTCTTTTCAACCATATCATCAATCTTATCTATACTATCACATTTGAAATAATTATTAAGTTCTACCATAATTATTTGCTTCTCCCCATTAAGTTCATTTTTTCTAGACTTAACTATTTCTATTTGATCTTTATTTTTTCTAATCTCTGTTTCTATAGTATCAATATTCTTATCAATACCAGCTATTTTTTTATCTTTTTGTTTATTATATTCTTGTTCCTCTGTTTGTCTTTCATCAGTTAATTTACTTATTTCCTTTTTTCTATTATTAATCTTTCTTGAATTTAAAATAGGATGTCTTGATAATGAATTTAATTCTTCGGTAATATTATTAATCATTGTGGTAATCTTTAGATTATGATAATTACTTGTCTTTTCTTTTTCTCTTAAATTTATTAACTCACTTAATTTTTTTTCTAGCTCATCTTGTTTATCTAATAATATATTAAATTCATTATCATTACTAGTTATATTCTCATCTACTTTTTTATAAGTTTCCTTAATTGGTTTTGCAAAGTCTTTAAAAATTTCTATGTCTCTATAAAATGAATATTCTTTTTCAATTTCTTCGCGATAATCCTTCTCTTTAAGTAATTCCTCTTTTTCTATTCTATCTTTTTGTAACTCAAACTTTATTTTTTTCTCACTATCATTTAATATTGCCATATATTTTTTTGTTAAACACTTAGAAATTGTATAAAGATTAATAGTTTCATTACTTTTTATTTCTTCTATCATAGATGATGTTACTTCAAATCTTGATACTATTTCAACGAGTTCTGTTAAACCATCATAATAGTCATTTAATTTATCTTTATATGGTAAAAGGTCACCCAATCTATTTATCGCAAACGGAGTTATTTTTCCTTTAGTAATAGAATCAATATCATAGCTACAATTCTTTCCTAAGATATATTTAATTTCATCAAAAGAATAATTACTAGTAAATAATTTATCAGCAGTATTATCTAAAATAGAAAGCATATCCCTATTTTTTCTAAAAATAATTTCTATATCATTTTCAGTATAGTTTTCCTTCTTTTTTAATTTAGCAAATTCTTCAAAAAAATAATCATATCTAAATAAATCATTAGGATTACAACCACCAGTATGACTAGTTAGTTTTTCTAATAAGGAATCAACAAGTTCTAACTTAAAACTTTCAAGGTCAACACCTTTTTTACGTTTCATTACATCAAAAGTATACATTTTTAAGGTTGGAAAATTCTTTTGTAATTTATGTGCTTCTCTATAATTATAGTCATAGCTTTTAGCTCCATTGGTAAAACAAAAAATAGCAGTGGGATGGAAACCAAGGGTTACTACTTCACTATAGACAGGACGGTTCTTCCCTTTTTCTTGATTTTCTTTTTTTAGTTTTAAACATTCATCTAGTAATCTTTGGGGATGATGAATCTTTTTAATAGAACTATATGCTGTTAAGTTATCTATATCTATTGCATCATTATCAACATACATATCCCGACTATCAGCGCCTACTATATTAATAGGTTCCATAATAAATCCAAAACCATTATTAAAGGCATCATTTACATCTTGATTAAATAAAGAACAAGAAACATACTTAGTTCTAAATTCTCCCTTATATTCAGTTGTTTTACTACTATGACCTAGAAAGCAAAAGTTATCATCCGTCATTTTATGTAAATCTTTAGAATAATTACTCCATTCTTCTAATATTTTCTCTTGTACTTTACCTAACATTTCTTGCATAGTAGTAATATCTTTTTTTTCTATTGCTGTAGTATATAACTTATCAAAAGTACTAATTTCTTCACTACCCATAAAGTACTTCATATCAATAATAGTATCTTCTTTAGCCTTAGTTAAATCTTTTATTAATGTTATTTCTTCTATTTTTTTATTTATCTTATAAAGATTATCTATTGTTTTACCAATAAGTGGTTCTTTATTATGACTAAAATAATAATAAGGTATATTACTATATTCTTTATTATTCTGTCGTACTGGTAGTATTTCTTTATATTCTTCTATTATATTAGGATCTAACTCTTTATTATCTATCAGTTCTAACATAAAATTACAATGATTAACAAGATAAGTTACTATATCATCAAAATATGCATAATCCATATTACTACTAACTTTATAAAAATTCAATGGATTTCTCTTTTTAACTAGATACTTAACTTCTTCTAACATATCAGGAGGAATATTCACTGTTTTATAATCACTACTTATTGTTACTTGATTCATTTACTACCTCTTTCTTCCATAGTATAGTAATTATTTATGTAAAAAAATTATAACATTTATGGTGTCCCCGATTGGAATCGAACCAACGACCTATTGCTTAGGAGGCAATCGCTCTATCCTACTGAGCTACGAGGACATAACTACATTTTAGCACAATTTGACTAAAATGTAACAATTTTTTATTTATTTAAAATCACAAAAAGCATATAGAATAGTTTCTAATTTACCTATTATCTTCTTCTTAAACTAATAGTTTCTTTTTCTTCATTAGTTTGTTTCATATCATCTAATAACACTGCATCTTTTTCTTGTAATGTTTCTCTTATTAATTCCTGAGTATTATCTTTTCGTTTAGGAAGATGCAATATTTCTAAACTTCCATTGAAGATAGTAGCATTTGGAAACAAATTTGCAACCGACTCTATATATTCACTATCATAATTCTCGCTTTTGGTACAAATCCCATTTACTAAACTTGAAGGAATTCCTCCCGGAATTGCAGACCAATCACACCTTGGTAACATACCTTCTACATGAAAAACTTTGCCATAGGGAGAAAAGGGCTCAATTACTTGATCAAATAATTCTATCTCTTCTTCTGAGTACATTTCTGTAATTTTCTCAGGACTTTGCTGCTTAACCTTTTCATATTCAAAATAGTCTAAATGCAATAATTGTTTAAAAATAGGATTTGTACTATCAAAGAATAATAGAACTTTTCCGTTTTCAAATTTCAAATCTATAAGATTGAATTGTTTAGCCAAACTTTGTTTTTTTAAATCATCCAAACCATCTTCTTGATGTATTCTACTAACAAAAGTACAAAAAACGCCTTCTTTTTCGCTCTCTATTTTTCCAAACCATTCACTAGCTAGAATTCCATACTGAGATATTCCTTTCAACGATTCTAAAGAATTAGAGCATTTGTGACTAATCATACCAGGAAGTATTTCTACCTTTCCATCATTTTGTGGAAAAGGTTTCACATCTATTTTTTTACTCTTTTCTTGAAGCTCTAAATATAACTTTTCAAGTTTTTTAACAATGTTTTGTCGTCTTTCATCACCAAAAAAAGGGTATTCTGATAGCAACTTATATTCTACTTCTACTTCTCCCAAATTACCACCTCTTAATTTCATTATTCATCAATCTCCTCTTTTACTTTTTTCTTCTTAGTATAAACTTTTTTATAATAGCAAGCTCCACACAAAGGAACATATTCTATCTTTTTATTAGCCCCATCTATTTCTATTTCTTCTCCATTAAAGGTAAATTCTCCATCTACTTTTCTAGCATTAAACTTAGCTTTTTCGCCACAAAGACATAAAGAGTTAGTCTCAAGCTCTACAATATTATCAGCAAGAGCCATTAGTCTAGCACTACCTGCAAATAATTCACCCTTAAAATTAGTTCTTAATCCATAACAAGAAACCTTAATATTTGCTTTCTTATTAATCATCCATAATTCTTCTATTTGTTTTTCAGTTAAAAACTGTACCTCATCAACAATTATATGATTACAAAATAATATATTTTCTATATTACTAGTAGTTAATATTCTATCTTCTTCATCAAGTAAAATATCAACCTTTCTAGTTTCTCCTTTTCTATTGATAATATAATCATTACCCTTAGTATCAATCATAGGTTTAATTAGCAAAACAGTTTGACCATTTTCTTCTAAATCATGAACCTTTTGAAAGATTCTTGTTGTTTTACCACCTTTCATCGCACTATAGTAAAATGATAAGTCTTCTTGCATTTTTAATCCTTCTTTCTAAAATGATGATAACAATGTATCCATCTCTTCTTTTTCTTTGCTATCCATTGAATTAGTTTTTAAATCTTCATTAAACCAATCAGGTAGTATTTCTTTTTGTTTACTAGCTACTACTTTATTATTCTTATTAGTATTAGTAGACATAGCTATCTTCTTCATCTTTTTATATTCTTTTTCAGTAAGGTGCATCGCTTCTTCTACTGTTTCAATATTAAGTCTTTTCCACTGACCAGCTATAGTTTCTAAATAGCTTCTATTTAGTTTTTGATTATTAAGTTTTAAAGCATATGATATTAAAACATTAACTACTCCTGATGATAATTTTTGTTCTATCATCAAGTCTTCAATAAGTTTTAAGTCCCGTTTAGTAGGTTCTGCACCTTTTTGTTTACTCTTTAAGTAGTCATAAGGAGAAGTATTTTCAAAGGTATAAGCCATCTTAGCCCATTTAGAATTATCTCCTTCTGGTTTCTTTAAAAACTCAGGTTGGCGTTGATAGATTAATGTTGGAAGACTACCCGCATGATCAAACTGATAGTAGTTTCTACAACTCTTTCTTAACAAGGTTCTATCAACTAGTCCTTTTTCATTAATAGATGACTGCACCAGTCCTGCCATATTAGTAGTATCAAAGTTATAGACAAGGGCTAGTGAGTTAATTAACTCTTTTACATCTTCTGTAAAACATCTACTAGATACAATAGATCCTGGAATAGAACTTATTAATAGATTGAAATCAATCACTCTTTTAGATATAATCTTAGCTTCTTTTCTCTCTTCGATAATATCCAAAACTTCAAATGGTTTTAAATTACTACTTTCAAATACTTCATCAAAAGAAGAACTAACGTCTTCATAATCCTTTAAACTAATCTTTGGAACTTGAAATATTTCCTGTCTTTTAGCATATTCTTTTTTACCTATATTATTATATAGAACAATATTTAGTATGGGGTGATGAAAAAACTCACTAGCCGAAATAGGAGAAAACAAAAGATAAACATAATGATTAACATTTCCTTTTTTAATATAAGTCTTAATAAGACCAACTGCCTCTAGCTTTTCTCTTGCAATCATTATATCTTCAAGTTTTAATTGCATAGTAGCCATCAAATGATGATGATTTAAGTCTTCACTCATTTGATTTAGAGAATCAAGATCATCTACTAAGGCAAAATATAAACTAACAGCAGTATAACCAATAATTGGTTGATAAAGCATTGTTAAAAGTTTACGGTCTTCACTATGAAGAACTGTTTTATTAATAACGATATATTGATCAGCTGGTAAGATAGTTAAATTCTTCATAATAAGACCTCCCTTAAAAAGTATAAACTAAAAAAAGAACTTATTCAAGTTCTAAATTAAACTAATATGGATAGTCAGTTCCTTTTGGTATACCTGTAATTACATTATATAAACCTACACACTTACCATCTTTAAAATTAAATTTAAAGGAATAATAAAAAGGTGGATTAGTAGTATCAGGAATAGTAGTAGGTGATTTAAAATTTTTAAAAACATCATCAGCAGTTTTATAACGACTAGAAGTATCATAACCAATAGTAACAGGAGTATTAGAAGAAACAACAATTTCTTTATGTACTTTTGTCTTTTTCCACACATTATCTACTTGTGCCTGTAATTCCATATAATAATAACTACCAACTTTAACTATTTTATACATTTGATAATTGTTTTTTTTCTCATATAATCCATAACTATTATCTTCCTTATTATATTTAACAGTATAAGTTTTATTATTAACAGTATAAGTACCATTTTTCACCATATCACTTACTTCCTGATCAGTTAAAGCATAAGCTGTGTAGATAACACCTTTTAAAGTATAATAATTATCTTTCTTAATAGCATCAGTTACATAAAGTACATCAATGCCACTTAGTTCTTCAGTAATTAACTGTCCCTTATCATTATTTACAGTAACATTACATGTGCTATTACAAGTACTACATTTGTCATTATCACTAACCTGTTTTTCTAAATCGTTAGCTTTCTTTTCTAAATCACTCACCGTATTTTTTAATTTTTTTATTTGTTTATTTAAATTAGCGGTTTTTTTAGTTGTTGATGACTTATAACTATAAAAGCCATAAACACCACCACCAA
>ERZ773130.3240-NODE-3240-length-11004-cov-5.077998_pt1 | contig 11004 bp, 9 predicted proteins | sample MGYA00511919_ERZ773130 | MGnify/ENA primary metagenome ERZ773130 (study PRJEB29015, sample SAMEA2737851) | human gut metagenome | biome: human gut; feature: human-associated habitat; material: faeces | place: China | collected 2012 ...
ACTACCTATATATATTATATTTTTATTTACTGCATAATTATTATCTAAATAAAAATCTTTATTATTATAAGGATTAGGTATTACACTTATTCTTCTTTTTAGATTGTATTGGAAGTTAACCATATCTCTTAAAAGAGTAGAACAGGAAGTTACTACATCAGCCTTATGCAACATAAAATTTTCAGCATTTAACAATAATTTCTTAGATATACCAAAATCATTATTGTTATATAAAAGCCAAATTTTAAGAGGTGTATGAAGTCTAACAACAAGTGGTATTTTTCTATACTTTTCAAAATAAACAGTTGTAGCTCCCCAATCAGGTGTTTCAATAATTTCTATTTCATTTAATGTTTGAAGTTTAACTAAAAGAAGTGCTACTTTCTTTCTAAATTCTTTAATAGAGGTAATATCATTAGAATCATTTAAAGATTTTATTCTATACACTTTAACACCATCTTCATAGTAACAAGCATCTTCATTTCCCCTTGCAATAACGGTTACTAAATCACCTTGACTAGCATAATATGAAGCCATTATTTTTTGATAGGTAGCTATACCACCAAAGTTAGTTTCTAATGGATACTCTTCGTGAACAAAACAAATTTTCATAATTACTTTACCTTATTATTCTTTGCTAATACTAAAGTCTTTTTTTTATCATTAATATCATCTATTATCATTTTAAACATTTCATCCATAATAACAGATGAATCATATCTAATCTTATAGTTATAATCGAATTCACCTACATCTTCTGATGAACACATTACAATCGGCAGATCGGTAAGTTCAAAACGTTCTCTCACTTCTTCAACTATATCTTGTCCAAATGGTTCAGTTTCCCACTCATCATCATATATAGGTAAATAATTATCACAAATAACCATATCAAATGGTACTAATTCATTATCATTTATAAAGTTATGATCTTTAATTGCTACTAATCCATTATTTCTTGATTTCTCCCAAGTTATAGACGGATTATCTACTACTCTATTAAGAGTATCTTCTAAGTTTTTATACTTACTTTTATTGTCTTCAATAATTAATATATTCATAATATCATCCTTCTATATATTAGTTAATTCTTCCACTTTATATGTAGAATATCCTTCATTTATTTTATTAGTATCAAATAATTCTAAAGCCTTAATTTTGGTGATACGCTCTTCTTCTTTTGCAAGTTCAACTGAATTAGTAATACTATACTTTTTTTCTAACATAAAGCACCTCCAATATAGTATATATTATACCACTGCACATAACTATAAAGCCATATTTATTTCTAGTCTTATTAGTTTGTTTTATCTAAATAATATATTTAACTTATACTCGTTTCCATTAACATCACAAAACTTTTATAATAAAGAAAAAGAAAACTATATCAATTAAGATAAAGTTCTCAAGTATTTTCAACTAAGATTATTTATAACTTGTACCAGCTTATGCTTTTCTTTCTCTAATTACTGCTTGAGCTGCGGCAAGACGAGCTGTTGGAATACGGTAAGGGCTGCAAGATACATAGGTTAATCCTACTCTATGACAAAAATCAATAGAAGCTGGATCTCCACCATGTTCTCCACAAATACCAAGGCCAATATTAGGTCTTGTTTTCTTACCAAGTGCTACTCCCATACCTACTAACTTACCAACACCATCTTGATCTATGGTAGCAAAAGGATCTTGTTCAAATATCTTTTTAGCATAATAATCTTTCAAGAATTTAGAAGCATCATCTCTAGAAAAACCATAAGCAAGTTGCGTTAAATCATTAGTACCAAAAGAGAAGAATTCAGCTTCTTTTGCTATTTCATCGGCAATAACACAAGCTCTTGGAACTTCAATCATAGTACCAACTTTATATTTAAGAGATTTATTACTACTAGCAATAATCTGATCAGCTGTCTCACATACTATTTTCTTAATATAAGAAAGTTCATTAGTTGTACTAACTAGTGGAATCATAATCTCTGGAGTAACATCTATTCCTTCATCCATTACTTCTAGTGCTGCTAAAATAACGGCTCTTGTTTGCATAACAGCAATCTCTGGATAAGTAATAGCAAGACGACAACCTCTATGTCCCATCATTGGATTAAATTCTTTTAGTGATTCTACTCTATTTTTTAACTCCTGAAAACTCATATCTAAAGTAGGAGCTAGTTCAGTTATTTCTTCATCAGTATGTGGTAAGAATTCATGAAGTGGTGGATCTAAGTATCTAATTACTACTTCATAACCTTTCATTGTTCTAAATAAATCTTTAAAGTCTTCTTTTTGATAAGGTAAAATCTTAGTAAGAGCTTCTTCTCTTTTTTCTTTAGTATCTGCTGTAATCATTCTTCTAAAATTAAAGATTCTATCTTTATCAAAGAACATATGCTCTGTTCTGCATAATCCTATTCCTTCAGCCCCAAACTTCCTTGCTACTTTAGCATCACGATAATTATCAGCATTAGCTCTTACTCTTAGTCTTCTAACACTATCAGCCCATTCCATAAAGGTTTCAAAGTTTCCACTGATAGTAGGTTCTACTGTTAATATTTTTTCACCATAGACATTACCAGTACTTCCATCAAGTGATAAATAATCCCCCTCATGAAAGACTAATCCCTCACTTGTAGTTACTGTTTTATTAACTTCATCTACTACTAGACTTCCACAACCTGATACACAACAAGTTCCCATTCCACGAGCAACTACAGCTGCATGAGATGTCATTCCCCCTCTTACAGTTAAGATACCATGAGCAAGATTCATTCCTTCAATATCTTCAGGGGATGTTTCATTCCTTACTAGTAATAAGTCCTTTTCCCCTTTCTCATGAAAAGCCATAACATCTTCAGCTGTAAAACAAATCTTACCGGTTGCTGCTCCAGGTGATGCTGCTAATCCCTTAGCTATCACTCTAGCATTCTTTAATGATTCACTATCAAAAGTCTTATGAAGTAATTGATCAAGACTAGTTGCTTCTACTTTCATTAAAGCTTCTTCCTTACTAATCATTCCTTCATTAACCATATCAACGGCTATTTTTAAAGCCGCTTGGGCTGTTCTTTTACCATTCCTTGTCTGTAACATATAAAGTTTCCCATCTTCAATAGTAAACTCCATATCTTGCATATCTTTATAATGATTTTCTAGGATAGAGCAAATTCTTTCAAATTCATTATAACACTCTGGCATAACTTCTTTTAAAGTAGAAATAGCTTGTGGTGTTCTAATACCTGCTACTACATCTTCTCCTTGAGCATTCATTAGATATTCACCAAATAAAGCTTTCTCACCAGTCGCTGGATTCCTTGTAAAAGCAACTCCTGTACCAGAAGTATCTCCTTTATTTCCATAAACCATTTGTTGAACATTAACAGCTGTACCCCAATTAGAAGGAATATTATTAAGTCGACGATAAGTTTTTGCTCTATCTGTATTCCAACTTCTAAAGACCGCTTTTATTGCTTCAAGTAATTGTACTTTAGCATCTTGGGGAAAATCACATCCTGCATACTTTCTATATTCTATCTTATATCTATTAATAACTTCTAATAAATCATCGGCTGTTAAATCAGTATCATTAGTAACATTTTTCTCTTCTTTAATCTTATCAAATAATTTTTCAAAAGAACTTTTAGGAAAGTTCATTACTACATCAGCAAACATTTGAATAAAACGGCGATAACTATCATAAACAAATCTTTTATTATTAGTTATTTCACTAAATCCTAAAGCAACACTATCAGTCATACCAAGATTTAAAACAGTATCCATCATTCCTGGCATTGATACTCTTGCTCCACTTCGAACAGATACTAACAATGGATTTGTACTATCACCAAATTTTTTACCAGTTATCTCTTCAAGATGAGCTAGTTCTTTTAGTATTTCTTCTTCTATTTCTTTATTTATAGTTTCATTTTCTTCATAATACTTAATACAAGCATCAGTTGATACCGTAAACCCTTGGGGAACTGGTAGTCCTAAACTTGTCATCTCAGCAAGATTGGCACCCTTTCCACCTAAGGTATTACGCATATCTTTATTACCTTCACTAAACGCATAAACATATTTCATATATTTCTCATATCCTTTCTACTTAAGTATATCAAAATAAAAAGAAAAAAAGTAGCATAAACTACTTCATTTCATCGATATATTTTTTTAGTTGTTTAGAATCTTGTCCTAATATTATTTTTAACTGATTATTAATCTCTACTACTCCTTTAGCCCCTAGCTTTTGAATAGCATCTTTATCAGCCTTTGTAACATCTTTCAAAGTAACAATAAATCTAGACATTTTTGTTTCTGTTTGAATGATATTATCTTTTCCTCCTAAATATTCAACTAGTTTATTAAAATCCAATTCAGCATCTTTCTTATTAGCTTTTAAAACTGCTAGTAAAATTATTAGAAGTACTAATAAAATAATTACATATTCCATTTTTATCCTCCAACAGTATTAATTATACTTTATTTTTTCTAAACCTTCAAGTTTTATATTTTTTAGTTATCATACATTATTTCGATAAGAGATGAGTCTTCTCCTAGTTTATCTACAAAATCAGTACCTAATCTAGTTTTTAATTTTTCAAACTTGTTTATAAATTCTTCCACTGGTAATAGAAATAAATCAAGAGATGATAATAATAAATCCTTAGCATAATAAACATTATTTTCTTGTAAATATCTAAATATTTTAGAAATATTTAAAGCATCCATCTTTGCTATCTCCTCATCAGAAAAATTTTCTTTTAATACTTTAATATCAAGACTATCTAACTGCATTTTTACTACCACCTTTCTTTGTATCTTCATTAAAACTAAATTTACTAAAATCATATTTTAACATCTGTTCTTTTATATCTATTCCATATTTTTTCTTTAATACACCTGGCTGTTTTCCAAATACTTTATTTAGTTTATCATTTTCTATTAAAGGAATATTATTATCATTTAAATAATTTATTAAAGCAAAATTTTGACTTGGTGAAAACAACAAAAACGATGTATTAAGATATCCATCAATTTTATAATACTCAGCCATTTTAAATAAAACAGGTAGTTTAGTAATCATTTGTTTAGATTTTGCTGCAACTGAAGATGTTAACAAATCTTTATATCTTATATCGTTCCAATATGACATTTGTAATAGTTTTTGAATATCTTCTATTTTAGCATGAGCTAATGTTGATGATGTAAATAACTCTGGATATTTTTTGAATTCTTTACTATTTATCATTTTCTGAATTTCTTTTATCTTAGCATTAGCTAATGTTTGGGATGTAAATAACTCCGGATGTTTTTTAAATTCTTCACTGTGAATTATTTTTTTAATATCTTCTATCTTAGCATGAGATATTGTTTGTGACGTAAATAATTCAGGATGTTCTTTGAATTCTTTACTACTTATAATTTCTTGAATATCTTCTATTTTAGCACGAGATAGTGTTTGTGATGTAAATAACTCTGGATATTCTTTAAACTCTTCACTACGCATTATTTCTTGAATTCCTTTTATCTTAGCATGAGCCAGTACTTCTGAGGTGAATAACTCTGGATGTTCTTTAAATTCTTGGCTATTTATCATTTTTTGAATATCTTTTATCTTAGCATGAGCTATTGTCTGTGATGTGAATAATTCAGGATGTTCTTTAAATTCTTGGCTATTTATCATTTCTTGAATATCTTCTATCTTACCATGTGCTAATGTTGTTGATGTAAATAACTCTGGATGTTCTTTATATTCTTCACTGTGAATTATTTTTTTAATATCTTCTATCTTAGCATGAGCTAATGTTGTTGATGTAAACAACTCTGGATTTTCTTTATATTCTTTGCTATTTATCATTTCTTTAATTTCTTCTATCTTAGCATTAGCTAATGTTGTTGATGTAAATAACTCTGGATGTTCTTGGAATTCTTTACTATTTGTCATTTCCTGAATTTCTTCTATTTTAGCATGAGTCAATGTTGTTGAGGTGAATAACTCAGGATATTTTTTAAATTCTATACTATTAACAATATTTTCAACTTCTTCTAAAGTTGTAAAGCCAAATTCGATACAGGAGGTTATCAATAAATTCCAATCTTTATTTAACCCTAACTCTTCAACTGCAATTACTAAATCTTTAGGACAAGATAAAACTGATGTACTTTTATTAATAGATTCTTTTCCATAATTTTCTTCTACATAATCGTACGTATCTTTTAAACTATCAGGCTCTGATGATAAAACATGTAAACATGATTCTATTGATGAAAATGACACATCCTTTTGTTTTAAAAAGTCAATATTATTTTTTATAGCATCAACATTTCTATATAAGATACTAGGACACTTTTCTATATTTGCCTTACTAACTTTTAATTCATTTATTAAGTAATCTAATGTTTTATCAATATCTTCATATTCACCTTTAGATAAAATATTATTATTTTTGTTAACAATATTTTCTTTTGAAACACCATATTTATCACATAATAATTTTAAACTATATTCTTCTATCATAAAATTTCTCCTTTACTTTATCTTTTGTTTTACTACTACGCCCCTATTCTTACAACTATCTTTTCCTTCAGGACAATAATTATTTACTTCACAGTTAGCTCCTAACATAGTTCCTATTAAGGGATTAACCTCTTTTACTTGGTCTTTAAGATCAGTCATTAACTCTCTTATCTCCCACTGAGCTTTATTACAACATCTCATTCTAGTAATCCACTCAAAGTTTCTAGCATTCATAGTAGTAGTTATATTACAAGCATTACCTGATAAATAGAAATATACTAAATCTTCATCTCTTATTCCTTTGTCTTTATATTCTTCTACTTTTAAATTATTCTTCTTAAAGATATCTCTATACTCTTCTTCATGATTATCTTTAATACTATTAGGTATTACATAGTTTTCCATATTCCAAAGAGGAACAAAATCAGGTACTAATAAAGATTGCATTCTATGTCTTGATATATGAGTAAGTACCGCTAATGATATAGGAAGTTCAAAAGAATATGCTACTTGCTCTAATTCTCTTTGATTCTTACTATGTAAAAGACTAGTAAACATTTTCTTTTTAATATCTTTATCTTCCTTAACTAATTCATCTAATACTTTAGAAGCTTTTTCACTACTTAATTGATAACGATTCATTAAAATACTACAAAGTACTTTATCATCAGCCCTTTCTAGATAATCAGTTAATTTTGGTTTAGTAAGTAATTTATCTTCTTGCTTTACTAACTTATCTAAATAAGTAAATTGATCATTATAATAATCTTTATTTTCTTCTTTTTTTAAAGAACTTACTAAATAAGGACAATCTTCCCCCATCATATTAGCAAGTTTTGCACCTAACTCTTTAGCTTCATCTATCTTAGCCATCTTTCCGTATAGTAAATCTGAGGTAATCCTAAAAAGCTCATTAGCATCGCATCCCATAATTATATTACTATGATAAGAATAAGGTAAGATATATCTACAATCTTCTATTGGTAAGCTTTCATCTACTAATTCACCATATTTAGTAAATAAGCTTTTCATATAATTATTATAATCTAGTTTTAATTCTCTAGAATCTAATCTATCTCCCTTAACTGTTTTAAAATCAGGAACATAAAAACCAACATTTCTAAAGTCAACATTTCTTCTTGATTTAATAGTAAATGATGTTAATCTATACTCAATTATGGTTTGTTCTATAACTGGTGTTACATTTTCTAAAGCAAAGACTAGATAATCATGCTCTGATATTGAACGATGACCATACCCTACTACTGCCTTGGCAAGACGTAGATTTTTCTGATAATCATTTTTACTTTCATAGACATCCATAACAGTACCTTCACTTCTAGATAAAGCCCCAGCTGATGCTACTATTCGTAAATTGTTTTCTATCTCTTCTTTTGTGTTTGATCCTAATAATACAACATTCATTTTATTTTCTCCTTAAATATATAATTCTTATTTGATTATAAGCTATTTAGAGAAAAAGGGAAAGAAAAAGAACCGATATTACTTACCAGTTCTTCTATTTTTTTCATATCTTAAGTCTTTTACAAAATTAAGTACTACAAATACTAAACATATTGAAATAACAATAATTAAGTTCTTACTTAATAGACTTCCTTCAATTGTCATTAATGATTCTCTTAATAGACCAATTGTATAAGTCATTGGTAATAATGGATGTAAAAATCTAAATGATTTAGTTACTGTTTCGATTGGGAATGTTCCTCCGGCAGCAGCTAGTTGTAAAACAAGTAGAATTAAAGCAATAAACTTACCAACATCTTTAAAGTTTAGAATTAAAAATTCAATAATAGCTACAAAAGTATTAGCAATTAATACTATTGAAAAATAATATAGTGGAATAGATGTAATTTCAAAATCTAATAATATTTGTAATAAGAAGGCTAAAATGATACCAGCCATAGTTCCAAGTACATGATAATAGAATGTTCTTTTTAAATGATTTGGATTATCAATAGATAATTTCTCAAATCTATTCTCTTTATCAAAGTATAAGATAATGTATAACATTAAGGCTCCTACCCATAAAGCGATAGAGATAAAGAATGGTGAGAAAGCAGTTCCATATGATGGTACTTCATTAACTACCTTTTTATCTACTTTAACGACATTTTCACTATATTTACTTATATCTTTTAATGGGGATACCTCTTCTTCTGTTACATCTTTCTTACTCTTAACTTGCTTCTTAGCATCTTTAACACTATTATCTAGTGTTATTAAACCATTATTTAAAGTCTTAGAACCAGATGATAAAGTTAATAAACCATTTTTAATGGTAGCAGAATTAGTTAATAATTTATTAACTCCTTGATTAAGAGTATCATTACCTTCTTTTAATTTATCACTACCTATTTTAGCACTATTTATAGCAGTTTGTAAGGCATCTATTGAACTAGGTAATGTCTCTAGTGATACAGTTTTTTCATTTAACTCATTTAAACCAGCATTTATCTTGTTATTACCATCTACTATAGCATCACTACCATAACTAATAGTTTCAAAACTATTAAGTCCTTTCTCATTCTTAGTAAGTAGTAAAATACTTGTCTTATATAAATTAGTCATATCACCAGTTGTATCACCAAGACACTTTTCTCTTCCTTCACAACTACTACTTAGCATACTAACAATAGTATTAGCAGCACTATTTGCATAAGTTGATATTTTTTTACTACCTTCTACATAAGCACTAAGACTAGCAGTAAGATTGTTTGATCCAAGTGTCAAGTTAGCAATACTAGTTGTTAATATTGGAGCACTCATCTTTAACTCATCTAATCTTGATGTTTCCACACTTAACTTGTTTAATCCTTCATTTAATTCATTAAAGTTAGTAGTAAAGGTATTTGATCCTTCACTTACTTGTTCTAAGCCTTGATGAAACTCTTGATAACCATTTGCTAAAGTATCGGTTCCATCACTAACACTTTTACTACCATCAACTAACTTATCAGTACCATCACTTAACTTGCTAAAACCATCTACTACGGTATCCAGTGAACTTGGTACTTTTTCTAAACTACTAGCAAGACCAGCTATTATCGTAGCATTAGCTGTATTATCTAGATTAGCTTCTACAGTAGTTACTACCTTATCAATTATTTGACTTGCTAAATAATTAGTTTTTTGATTTGGTGAATAAGTAATTGTTGGATGTTTTTTCTTACTACTACTAGCACTTTCTAAACTGCTAGTAAAATCTTTTGGAATAGTTATTACAGCATAATACTTTTGATTAGTAAGTCCATCACTTGCCTTATCTTCATCTACTACACTTAATTTTAAAGTATTTTTTTCTTTTAAGCTATTAACTAACTCCTTACCTTTTTTTCCTTCATCTTCATTTACAATAGCAACCGGTAAATTATCAAGATTACCTTTTCCATATGGATTCCAATATGCCTTTAGATAAAAGAAACTATACATAAAAGGAATTATTAATACTGCTAATAAAATAACATAATTAAATAAACTTTTTTTCTTTTTATCTTTCATTTTATTTTTCCCCCTCTACAAATAAACCATCTTTTAAGATAGCAGTTACTTCTTTAACTACCCTATCTTCATCTAACTTTTCATCATATTCAAAGAATATAGAAAAACATACTTTATAAATAATGAATGCTGCTAAATGACTATCACACTTTTTTATTTCTTTTTTAGAAATAGCTATATTAATCTTTTCTTCTAAATAGTTTATTACTGCTTCATCATATTGACTTATGAAGTTTGTATTACCACTAATATCTTTCATAATGGTTCTAATGAAATCACTATTCTTTCTAAAAATTAATATTTCTTTTAGTCCCTTTGTTATTCTTTCCGAAAAAGATTTCTTTTCTTTTAAGTTTTCTTCAAAAACTTCTGTCATTTTCTCCAATTCTTCTTTAATAAAGTATTCAAACAATTCTTCTTTATCATGAAAATAATTATAAATTGTTTTTTTAGTAACACCTGCTTTAGAAGCTATCTCTTCCATTGATACTTTTTTATATCCATAGTCGGTAAATAAGCTTCTAGCAGCATTTACTATATCCTCCTTTTTCATTTTATTTCACCTCGCTACACCAATATACCAATTTGGTATACCAGTATATTTTATTCATAAACTACATAAATGTCAATACTTTTTTCTTAAAATGCTTTATTTTTTTCATAATATTATGCTATAATCTATTCATGCACATGTGGCGAAATTGGTAGACGCGGCAGACTCAAAATCTGCAGAAGTTAATTCTTCGTATGGGTTCGATTCCCTTCATGTGCACCATTAAAGATTTATTCGAACTAGAAATAGTTCGTTTTTTTGTTATTTAAGAAAGGAAAGTGATCGAGTTATGACAATAGAAACTAAAAAACTTGTAATAAGTGAAGAATTAAAAAGAAGGGTTGAAATGATATGTAAGTTTGCTTATGTTGAATATTCCTTTACTAATGGATATATTATAAATCTTAAAAATACTAATATAGCC
>ERZ773130.3259-NODE-3259-length-10924-cov-5.536664_pt1 | contig 10924 bp, 9 predicted proteins | sample MGYA00511919_ERZ773130 | MGnify/ENA primary metagenome ERZ773130 (study PRJEB29015, sample SAMEA2737851) | human gut metagenome | biome: human gut; feature: human-associated habitat; material: faeces | place: China | collected 2012 ...
ACATGGGAGTGATTAAGAAACACCCCGAATGGATCAAAGAAGCGCACGACCTCGGCTTGAAAGTCAACGTATGGACAGTAGACGAAGTAGAAGATATGAAATGGTTGATCGAGCAAAAGGTAGATTTCATCACCACTAACGAACCGGTCATCTTACAAGAAGAACTTAAAAAGCTTCAATAAGAAAAAATATTCACATATTAAAGAATTTAATATCTGGCTTTAGGGAAACGGAATCTTCCTTTAAAAGAAACAGATTGTTTCTCGGTGTCAAACGGGTGTTTCCTTTAAAAGGAAACACCCGTTTCTTTAAATGAAAAAATGCTCTTCTATAATACTCTTAATACCAACACTTTAGAAATATCAATCTTTTAACGAAAAAAGAAAAGAGTCCTTTTTATGAATACCAATAAAAGATTACAGACAATTCATTGAAAATCATCCAATACCTCTTTTAATTCTTCTACCGTAAGCTCTCCTACCTGCCTCCAAAGTTCATGCCCCTTATGCAATAGAAGGAAAGCCGGTACTGTTTCTACATTATGAGCATCAGCAATTGCTCTATTCTCTTCTGCATTCACTCTAATCAATTCCACAGTTCTCTTTTCGTAAGTTCGAAGCACAGGCCCTATCCACTCATAATGAGGGGACCAATCGGCATAGAACACCACCAACACCAAATGGTTGGTTTTAATAGCTGTTTCTAATTGTTTCTCTATATTCATATCGCTACGTTTTTATATTAATGATAGTGCTAAAACAATGAATACAGAAAAAGGTTCTTCAAAACACTCCGCGAACAATATGATAGAGAAATAAGGATTTTCACTTTCATATCGTCAAAAGAAAAAGAATATATTTCTTGTTTTTATAACTGGTTTTATGGATTATCAGGACTAAATATTCTTCATATATTATGAAAGAATATACAAAGCAATTCGTTCAAATAACAGTTTATTAATATATGAATATATATAATTCCAAATTATAACTAAACATAGCCGTATGAAAGGCAATTATAAGTTCACAGAAAATTAATAGAGATTAGACATACTTTTCAATAAAATATAAAGCAAAAAGTCATACCTTTGCATTGTAATAAAACAAAAGGATACAACAACCAATAAATACCAATCAAAATGACAACAAAAATCAAGTTTACCAAAATGCATGGAGCAGGAAATGACTACATATATGTAGACACGACCAGATGTCCGATAGCAGACCCTGAAAAGAAGGCAATCGAATGGAGCAAGTTTCATACAGGAATCGGAAGCGATGGACTTATATTGATTGGTGTCTCTGATAAAGCGGATTTCAGTATGCGTATTTTCAATGCCGACGGTTCGGAAGCAATGATGTGTGGCAATGGTAGCCGCTGCGTAGGCAAATATGTATATGAATACGGATTGACTGATAAAACAGAAATAACTTTGGATACACTATCGGGAATTAAAATTCTGAAATTGCAGGTAGAGGGAAAAATAGTCAGTACAGTCACCGTAGATATGGGCAGTCCGCAAGAAACAGGAGAGATTGATTGGGGAAAGAAATATCCTTTCCAATCTACTAAAGTATCAATGGGCAATCCTCATCTTGTCACATTTATTGATGACATTACCCGAATTAATCTGCCGGAAATCGGTCCTGAACTGGAGAATCATCCTCTCTTTCCCGACAGAACGAATGTAGAGTTTGCACAGATCGTCGGTAAAGACACCATACGGATGAGAGTGTGGGAAAGAGGATCGGGAATTACTCAAGCTTGCGGAACAGGTGCCTGCGCCACAGCAGTAACCGCCTTCATCAACGGACTTGCAGGAAGAAAAAGCGATGTGATAATGGATGGAGGGACAGTCACCATCGAATGGGATGAAACCTCCGGACATATATTAATGACCGGACCGGCAACCAAGGTTTTCGATGGGGAAATTGTTGAAGAAGTTGAGAGTTGAGAATGGAGAGTTGAGAATGAATAGTAATAGAAACTTAAAACAATAACAAGATGGCATTAGTAAACGAGCATTTTTTAAAATTACCGGGAAGTTATTTATTCTCGGATATAGCGAAAAAGGTAAATACTTTCAGGATAACGCATCCCAAACAGGACATCATCCGGCTAGGTATCGGCGACGTTACGCAGCCACTTCCTCCAGCCTGTATAGAAGCAATGCATAAAGCGGTAGAAGAACTGGCCGGCAAAGATACATTCCGCGGATATGGTCCTGAACAGGGATATGATTTTCTGATTGAAGCAATCATAAAGAACGATTTCGCTCCACGCGGGATTCATTTCTCGGCATCCGAGATTTTTGTCAGTGACGGGGCTAAAAGCGATACCGGAAATATAGGTGATATTCTTCGCCACGACAATAGCGTAGGTGTTACAGATCCCATTTATCCGGTTTACATAGACAGTAACGTTATGTGCGGACGCGCCGGAGTATTGGAAGAAGAAACGGGTAAATGGAGCAACGTTACTTATATGCCTTGCACAAGTGAGAACAACTTTATCCCGGAAATTCCGGACAAACGGATAGACATCGTTTATCTCTGTTATCCGAACAACCCGACAGGGACCACCTTAACCAAACCGGAACTGAAAAAGTGGGTGGATTATGCCTTAGCAAACGATACACTGATTCTGTTCGATGCCGCTTACGAGGCATATATCCAGGACGAGAATGTCCCCCACTCTATCTATGAGATTAAGGGAGCTAAAAAGTGCGCGATTGAATTCCGTAGTTTTTCAAAAACGGCAGGATTTACAGGAGTACGCTGCGGATATACCGTAGTTCCGAAAGAGCTTACTGCCGCCACATTGGAAGGAGACCGCATCCCACTCAACAGATTGTGGAACCGTCGCCAGTGTACTAAGTTTAACGGCACTTCTTATATTACCCAACGGGCAGCAGAAGCCGTTTACAGTGCAGAAGGCAAGGCACAGATTAAGAAAACAATCGACTATTATATGACCAACGCAAAAATCATGAAGGAAGGATTGGAAGCCACAGGACTGAAAGTATACGGCGGCGTCAACGCTCCCTACTTGTGGGTGAAAACTCCGAACGGACTTTCTTCATGGCGATTCTTCGAACAGATGTTGTATGAAGCCAATGTGGTCGGTACTCCCGGTGTAGGTTTCGGGCCAAGCGGTGAAGGGTATATCCGTTTAACTGCATTCGGCGAACGCAACGACTGTATCGAAGCGATGAGAAGAATAAAAAACTGGCTCTGATTGAATGAATAATGGATAGCGGGAAATAGAAAGTTCAACATGCCCCCATTAAACGGACATCATCATTCCTGCAGGATCAGTTATCCATAATCAGTTATCTATAAAAAACGATAGTATTTTGCGCGCTACTATATAACAAATGGACCGTACATCCACATTTTTCTAACTATTAAAGGTAAAAAGACGATGAAAACGACGATTAACAAAAAAATGAGGGTAATAACAGTAGCATTATTACTGTCAGGACTTGTCCCGTCTACAATGATGGCACAAGATAAGGTAGAAGCTTCCGTTGGGGCAGATTTGGTAAGTGGTTACATCTGGCGCGGTCAGAATTTAGGCGGAGTTAGCGTCCAGCCTTCACTGGGAATCTCTTACAAAGGTTTCTCACTCGGAGCATGGGGATCAGTAGGAGTTGAATCCAAAGATGCAAAAGAGTTTGACTTAACTATCGGTTATTCAATTGGTGGATTTAGTGTTTCAATAACGGATTATTGGTTTGATAAAACATATACAGGGGATGTAGATGAATACGGAAAGGAGATTTATACAACCAATAAGTATTTCCAATATGGGGCCTATTCTACAGCACATGTATTTGAAGCACAAGTGGGATATGATTTCGGTCCGCTAGCCGTCAACTGGTACACAAACTTTGCAGGTGCCGACGGTGTGAAAGAAAACGGCAAAAGAGCTTATTCTTCTTACCTCGCACTTAGCGCACCTTTCAAATTGGGAGGTCTCGACTGGACAGTAGATTTAGGTATGGTTCCCTGGGAAACAACTTTTTATAATGGCTATACCAGTGGATTCTGCGTAACAGACATCAGTCTCGGAGCATCCAAGGAGATTAAAATCACAGATTCCTTCTCTGTACCGACATTTGCCAAAGTAACAGTGAACCCACGCACTGAAGGAGCCTACTTTGCTTTCGGACTAAGTTTTTAAGAGAGAGAATTTACAATACAAAGAGCGTATAGGGATTAGAAAAGGTAGTTAGAGTTTAGATTTTATCGGTTTGTTGTATGGTAACCTGCTATGGCTGCCGCTGCCCTATACCTCTTTCTTTTACAGGACACACTAATATTTAAGGTATATGAAAAAGATTGAAGCTATCATCCGTAAAACCAAATTCGAGGACGTAAAAGACGCCCTACTCGAAGCGGACATCGAATGGTTCTCTTATTACGATGTAAGAGGCATTGGAAAAGCACGGCAAGGACGTATCTACCGTGGCGTAGTTTATGACACCAGCACCATTGAACGAATTTTGATCTCTATTGTCGTGCGCGACAAGAATACCGAGAAAACAGTGCAGGCTATCATCAAAGCTGCACAGACCGGAGAAATCGGTGACGGACGTATTTTCGTCATTCCTATCGAAGACGCTATCCGCATACGCACTGCCGAACGTGGTGACATAGCCCTCTACAATGCAGAACAAGAACGTTAAATAAGATTATACTATTATGGATACAAAATATAAAAGCCATAGCTTCGTAAAGCTGTGGATAGCCACTACTATATTCATTTTGTGCTGTTTTACTACTGATATGTCGGCACAAAACGCAGCCGCTGCCGATACAGTTGCAGCAGTTACAGAAACAATTACCGAAGTCGTTACCGCTCCTGCTGAAGAAGCATCAGCAGCTCCCGATACGGTCGGTGAATTAGCTCTTGGATTGAATACTGTATGGATGTTGCTTGCAGCAATGCTCGTATTCTTCATGCAGCCGGGATTTGCATTAGTAGAAGCAGGTTTTACCAGAGTGAAAAATACTGCCAACATTCTGATGAAGAACTTTGTAGACTTCATGTTCGGCTCTTTACTATACTGGTTTATCGGTTTCGGATTGATGTTCGGCGCAGGCGGATTCATCGGAATGCCCCACTTCTTCGACCTTTCTTTCATTGATAATGGTCTGCCAACCGAAGGATTCCTCATATTCCAAACCGTATTTTGTGCGACAGCAGCTACAATTGTATCAGGAGCCATGGCAGAACGCACAAAATTCTCCATGTATATCGTCTACACCATCTTTATCAGTGTACTGATTTATCCGATATCCGGTCACTGGACATGGGGCGGAGGCTGGTTGATGAACGGTGAAGAAGGTTCTTTCATGATGAGTCTCTTCGGAACCACCTTCCATGACTTTGCCGGTTCTACGGTCGTTCACTCTGTAGGTGGATGGATTGCTTTGGTAGGTGCTGCCATTCTTGGTCCCCGTATCGGTAAATATGGTAAAGACGGCAAATCAAAAGCTATCCCAGGCCATAGCCTGACTATTGCTGCACTAGGCGTATTCATTCTTTGGTTCGGATGGTTCGGGTTCAACCCCGGTTCTCAATTGGCAGCAGCAACCGAAGCCGATGCTATCGCCATCTCCCACGTATTCCTGACAACGAATCTGGCTGCTTGTGCCGGTGGTTTCTTCGCTCTGTTGGTGAGCTGGATGAAATATGGAAAACCTTCCCTGTCATTGACACTGAATGGTATCTTGGCAGGGCTGGTAGGCATCACAGCAGGATGTGACGCAGTATCTCCTGCAGGAGCAGCCTTAATAGGTGCAATATGTGGTGTCGTAATGATATTCTCCGTTGACTTCATTGACAAGGTGTTAAAGATAGACGATCCGGTAGGTGCATCTTCTGTACATGGTGTTTGTGGCTTTTTAGGAACTATTCTTACAGGTTTGTTCTCCACCAGTGAAGGTTTATTCTATGGCTACGGTTTCGGATTCCTCGGTGCACAAATATTTGGAGCATTGGTAGTAGGTGCATGGGCAGCAGGTATGGGATTCATCATTTTCAAAACGCTTGATAAGATTCACGGACTTCGCGTTCCGGCACGTATCGAAGAAGAAGGTCTTGATATTTACGAACACGGAGAATCGGCTTACAACTAATTTAGTGATGAACGGTTGAGTGATTAGTGAAAGACAGCTGCGCACAACTTACTACTAATCACTACCCCGCTAATCACAGAAAAAACTTCCGGACAGGTTTGATCGCCTTTCCGGGAACCACATAACAAAGTAATTATTTACTCTAACATATTTAACAACAAATCAAATCAGGTATTATGTCAAAACTTAGATTCAGAGTAGTAGAGACAGCTTTCAAAAAGAAAGCTGTTGAGGTAGCAACACCTGCCGAACGTCCTTCGGAGTATTTCGCCAAGTATGTATTCAACAAGGAGAAAATGTTCAAATACCTTCCCAGCAAGGTATACAATGCACTGATTGACGCCATTGACAACGGTGCTCCGCTAGATCGCAGTATTGCCGACGAGGTAGCTGCCGGCATGAAGAAATGGGCCATTGAAATGGGTGTTACTCATTATACGCACTGGTTCGCACCGCTGACCGAAGGCACAGCTGAAAAACATGATGCTTTCGTTGAACATGATGGCAAAGGCGGTATGATGGAAGAATTTGCTGGTAAACTGCTTGTACAACAGGAACCGGATGCTTCTTCTTTCCCGAATGGCGGTATCCGTAACACATTCGAAGCCCGTGGTTACAGCGCATGGGACCCCTCATCACCTGCTTTCATTGTAGATGATACGCTTTGCATCCCAACTGTGTTTATCGCATATACCGGCGAAGCTCTCGACTATAAAGCTCCCTTGCTGAAAGCATTGCGGGCTGTAGATAAAGCTGCTGTAAACGTATGTCGTTACTTCAACCCGGAAGTGAAAAAAGTAGTTGCTTACTTGGGCTGGGAACAGGAATACTTCCTAGTAGACGAAGGATTGTATGCCGCACGTCCGGACTTGCTAATGACCGGTCGTACTTTGATGGGACATGACAGTGCCAAAAACCAGCAGTTGGAAGACCACTACTTCGGTGCTATCCCCACCCGCGTAGCCGCTTTCATGAAGGATCTCGAAATTGAAGCGTTAAAGCTGGGTATTCCTGTTAAGACCCGTCACAACGAGGTTGCCCCGAACCAGTTCGAGTTAGCCCCCATCTTTGAAGAGTGTAACCTTGCTAATGACCATAACTTACTGATTATGTCATTGATGCGTAAGGTAAGTCGCCGTCATGGCTTCCGCGTACTGCTTCATGAAAAACCTTTTAAGGGCGTCAACGGATCGGGTAAACACAACAACTGGTCTTTGGGAACTGACACGGGCATTTTATTAATGGCACCGGGTAAGACTCCGGAAGATAACCTGCGTTTTGTTACCTTCGTCGTAAACACATTGATGGCAGTTTATCATCATAACGGATTGTTGAAAGCTTCTATCTCCAGCGCTACCAACGCCCATCGTCTGGGAGCTAATGAGGCACCTCCTGCCATCATCTCCTCTTTCCTAGGGAAGCAATTGTCGCAGGTATTGGATCACATTGAAAACAGTACGAAAGATGATTTGATTAGTCTTAGCGGCAAACAGGGAATGAAGTTGGATATTCCGCATATTCCCGAATTGTTGATTGATAATACTGACCGTAACCGTACCTCTCCTTTTGCTTTCACCGGAAACCGTTTTGAGTTCCGTGCCGTAGGTTCCGAGGCAAACTGTGCGTCTGCCATGATTGCATTGAACTCTGCCGTAGCAGACCAATTGGTGAAGTTTAAGAAAGATGTGGATGCTTTGATTGAAAAAGGAGAACCTAAAGTGTCTGCCATTCTCGAAATTATCCGTGGATATATCAAGGAATGTAAAGCGATTCATTTTGACGGCAATGGTTACAGCGACGAATGGAAGAAAGAAGCAGCCCGTCGTGGACTGGATTGCGAAACCAGTGTTCCTGTTATCTTCGATAACTACCTGAAACCGGAAACCATTGCCATGTTCGAAGCTACCGGTGTAATGACAAAGAAAGAACTGGAAGCCCGCAACGAAGTGAAATGGGAAACGTATACGAAGAAGATTCAGATCGAGGCGCGTGTATTGGGTGATTTGGCTATGAACCATATCATTCCGGTGGCCACTCAATATCAAACGGATTTAATTAATAATGTCTATAAGATGCAATCTCTTTTCCCGGCAGAAAAGGCAGCGAAATTGTCTGCTAAAAACCTGGAGCTTATTGAAGAGATTGCCGACCGCACAGCCTTCATCAAGGAACATGTAGATGCAATGATTGAAGCTCGTAAGGTTGCGAACAAGATAGAAAGCGAACGGGAAAAAGCCATTGCCTACCACGACACGATCGTTCCGGCACTGGAAGAAATCCGCTACCACATCGATAAGTTGGAACTCATTGTTGACAACCAGATGTGGACGCTTCCGAAATACAGGGAACTGTTATTTGTGAGATAGAAAAAAAGAACGGTGAACGATAAACGGTGAACAAATTGCACTGCAACGCATTTACCGTTTACCACTCACAGTTCACCGTTATGAAATTATCTATTTCTTTTGTTGGTTGTTTTAAGTTTGCGGGGAGGGGTGCTGTGAAGCAGTCCTCTTCTTTTTTATTCGATTATCTTTGCATCCTCAATATCATCATCGTCATGTACCACCGGAGTCTTCGGACGACGACGGGTAAACTTGAACCAGTTGATTAATTCGGTAAGCGAATAAACCAAACTACTCACACCAATAATTATAAATGCAGTATTACGTGCTCCCGTCGGATTAAACAAAGCGATGATACCTGCAATAAGAATCAATGAAGGAACCAGGTAAAACACTCCCGGAACAGGCATCCACCGACGTGCCATCGATAAAGAAGCAATCTGTTGCACTCCTCCCATTATCAGGATAAATCCCAATAAAAACATCAGAACATCTGCAAAGAATTCAGGCATCACAATCAACCAAAGTCCAAATAACAAACTACCGATTCCTTCTATCGGGAAACGGGGAGCCGCTTCACCTTCCTGTCTTTTCCGGCCGAAATAACCAAAAAGGCTGATAACACCGGGAATTAAAAAGGCAACACCAACTGTAATGACAATATAGCTGGCAGCCGCATTTGGCCAAATCACGAGTACCAATCCTATCACAAGTGCAAAGAGAATACGAATAAGAGAATAATTCATTGTTTTCATAAATTCTATATTTTTTAACCGAGTCTGTTCCAATACTTTTGCGAATATAAGTGTTTCTACTGATATATAAAAATAACAAATAAACATTGTAATAAGTTCGTAATAATATCGTTATGACAATTACATCTCGCATTGATATTTTTGCAGAAAATTTAGACAGTTCCCTTTCAGTATGAAACAAAGTGAAATAAAAAAAATCACTGCAAGATATATATGAAACATTGAAAGCTCTCTACCGAACAACGTATCAAGCAATATAAGTTGAAACCGGACCGGGCCGATGTTATTATTCCTGCTGCTGAAATATTTCTTGAGATAGCTACTCATATAAAAGCCACCAGAATTATTGTACCTACCATCGGACTGTTCGACGGTATCATCAATAGTCTGTACACGCAAAAGATGAACAAGGTTTAATTCTCTACAATCTTGATGCATCAATACACAAAACTCCTGATACTAGTGTATATTCAAACTTTGTATCGGGAGTTTTTGTCTCATCTTGCTATAATGTACAGATTCGTCCTTAAAGAGGTAAATATTCAAATTTTGTTCTCTATATTTGTGTAACTATATATTTGATAAGATGGATATAAAACTTAGAATTGAACAACCTTCGGATTATAATGAAACCGAAAATGTCACACGGGAAGCCTTTTGGAATCATTTTTCTCCGGGATGTGACGAACATTATCTCCTTCATATCATGCGTAACCATCCAAAGTTTGTACCGGAACTCGATATTGTTGCAGAACTTAATGGCAAGATTGTCGGCAATGTGGTCTGCCTTAAATCATTTATCATGGCGGATGACGGTAACCAATATGAAGTATTGAGTCTGGGGCCCATTTCTGTTCTTCCCGAATATCAACAGAAAGGTATTGGAGGAAAAATGATTGCGCTGACCAAAGAACGAGCTTTCGATATGGGATTTCGTGCCATTTTACTTTGCGGTGACCCGGATTATTACCTCCGGCAAGGATTCATTCCTGCTGAAACATTAGGGATTCGCACCGAAGATAATATGTATGCCACAGCTCTTCATGTTTATGAATTATATGATAATGCTTTAGCCAACGCTAAAGGACGTTACATAGAAGATGAAATATATCAGGTCGATAAATCAGCTGCTAATGAGTTCGATAAGCGATTCCCTCCAAAGGAAATTATAGTTGGCACTCCGTCACAAAAGCGGTTCGATCAGATAGTAGTGATGCGGAGAAAAGCGATTTAAGTTTATTCAACCTTAAATCGCTTGATTTGTACATTACGGAAGTTCTATCGTGCTATGCCATCAAGCAACTATTATTCAACATAGCTACTATTCTTTGTCTCTTCATAGTTACAAAGCATTAAAATATATAATTGTAACAGAGAGAAAAAATGCCTTAACAATTGATGAAACCTATCTTATAGAAACTATAGTTTACAAAAAGTCACCATTGACACTTTGTAATTCTTAATCTACCAGGAATCGTTTCTTTCCTCCCTTTTATTGGAATAAAGAGTTTCTGTCACTGTAGAGGAATTTGCTCAAATCGTTATTCTATAATCAGGCACGATATATACACTTTTTGATACATCATCAAGATTTTTACCACCAAAGAGATATTATCTATACCAATAAAGTTCCCTTTTATTCTTTTCTATTTAGTCGTCCCTTAAAAAGTACTCATCT
>ERZ773130.3260-NODE-3260-length-10923-cov-23.394829_pt1 | contig 10923 bp, 10 predicted proteins | sample MGYA00511919_ERZ773130 | MGnify/ENA primary metagenome ERZ773130 (study PRJEB29015, sample SAMEA2737851) | human gut metagenome | biome: human gut; feature: human-associated habitat; material: faeces | place: China | collected 2012 ...
TCGTGGAGGTGCAGGACTACACCCATTACCACATCCTCGGCCACACGGTGGACGACGCCGCCGGCGAGGCCTTTGACAAGGTGGCTCGGACGCTGGGCCTGCCCTATCCCGGCGGTCCCAGCGTCGCCAACGCCGCCAAGACCGGCGACCCGAAAGCCTACCGTCTGCCGGTGCCTCATGTGGAGGGCAAGTACAACGTCAGCTTCTCCGGCCTCAAGACCGCCGTGCTGAACGAGGTGAATCAGGCCCAGATGAAGGGTACTGACATCAACGTCCCCGACCTCGCGGCCAGCTTCCAGGAGCGCATCGCGGGCATCCTCGCAGAAAAGCTCCTTCTCGCCGCCGCCGACAACGGCGCAAAGCAGGTCTGTCTGGCGGGCGGCGTCGCGGCCAATGGCCGTCTGCGCCAGCTGGTCAATGATGGCGCCCAGAAGCTGGGGGCCAAGGTCTACCTGCCAGAGTTGAAATTCTGCGGCGACAACGGCGCGATGATCGCGGCTCAGGGCTACTACCAGTACATCGCGGGCCATACCGCCGGGCTGGAGCTGAACGGTCTGCCGACTCTGCCCATCGATTACGAATAACTAACATAGAAAACGGAATGGCCGCGCACAGCTGTGCGCGGCCATTCCGTTTATTTCATATCACGTCCGAAGTAAAGTTCCACTTCACTGAGTTTCTTTTTCCGCAGCAGGAACGCTGTGGGGATGAGATAGACCGCGATAGACGTCAGCATGGTGATGTCATAGGTGCTGATGCTGTCAGCCACCGTCTGGGTGCCGTACAGGCCGCCGATGAGCATGGACGTGATGTCCATCGCGGCGTGGATGAACACCGTCACCCAGATGTTTCCGGTGCGGAAATATACCGCCGCCAGCAGCGTACCCAGCGAGGCCGCAAAGACACACTGCATCAGAACGCCCAGCGGCGCACTGCCGGTGAGGTTGGTCAGGTGGGCCGCACCGAAGTAGAGGCCCGACAGCAGGCAGGCTTTCCAGACGCCGGCCCGGCTGGTGCCGAAATGCTCCAGAAGCGTCTGGGCGATGACACCCCGGAACAGAAACTCTTCTGCCACACCGACGCTGGTCATGCCGATAAGGAACCACACGACATGCCACGCAGGCAGCATATCGCCCTCCGGTCTGCCAAACAGCAGAGTATTGTAGGCGTTGTAGCCGATGAGCGCGATGGGGTACAGGCCCACTAGCAGGCCGTTGAAAAAGCCGCTGCCCCGGCGGCGGAGCAGGCCGCTCTTCCCGGTGCGCGCCAGAAAGAACCACGCCACCAGCACGCCTACTGCCTCCTGCATGAAGGTCAGCATATAATCATCGACGGCATCAATGTCCCGCACGACGAACAAGATGAGCAGAAGCGACAGCAGCGATGCCACGAACAGCATCCCCAGAAACAGCACCTCGGCCACAAGGCAGTAGAGCATCGGGTGAGCGCTGCGCAGACGTTTGAGCATAGAAAGACCTCCTGTGTCGTAGTGGTACTATTTTAGCATATTTCAGAAGAAAGAGATAGGGATTTGTGTGAATAATAAAGCGGAACCCGGGTTGCGGCTCCCAGCGTCTGTTTCGGCCCTTGGGCGGGCCTCACATCCTGCTGGCCGCGGCCCCAGCCTCAGCTCCCTGTTTCTGCCGCTGGCAGCGGTCGCTTCGGCTGCAGAGATAGAAAAAGACCGGCACACGAATGTGTACCGGTCTTTTTCAGTCGGAGCAGCGGGATTTGAACCCACGGCCTCCTCGTCCCGAACGAGGCGCGCTACCAACTGCGCTATGCCCCGAAAATACCGCAACCCAATGGGCTGCGGTCTGGTTGGGGATGAGAGAATCGAACTCCCACAAGTAGAGTCAGAGTCTACCGCACTACCACTATGCAAATCCCCACTATTCGGTTTCGCCCTCAGCACCGAAGCGCTGCTGACGAGGAATATTATACAGCCTCCGCCTCCATTTGTCAACCACTTTTTTGATTTTTCCGTCCATGTTTTTTCTGCTTTCTCCACCACCGCGTTTTCACGTCTTTTTTCGTCCCCGGCTCTTGACACCCGCCCCCTTTGGGAATACTCTTATAGTATCATTCACCTGCCCCTTCTGAGGGAGAACGGAAGAAACGAGGGTTGTTCGATATGAAAAAACGTGTTGGTATCCTGACCTCCGGCGGCGACTGTCCCGGCCTGAACGCCACCATCCGCGGCGTGGCCAAAGCCCTGTATGCACGGTTCGGCGAGAACGTCGAGATCGTGGGCATCCTGAATGGCTACCACGGCCTCATTACCGGCGAATACAAGGAGATGTGCGAGGACGATTTCCGCGGCATCCTGACGCTGGGCGGCACCATCCTCGGCACCAAGCGCACCCCCTTCAAGCTGATGCGCGTGGTGGAAGAAGACAAGATCGACAAGGTCGCGGCCATGAAAAAGACCTACAAGGACGCCAAGCTCGACTGTCTGCTCTGCCTCGGCGGCAACGGCACCCACAAGACGGCCAACCTCCTCTCCCAGGAGGGTCTGAACATCATCGGCCTGCCCAAGACCATCGACAACGACATCTACGGCACCGACGTCACCTTCGGCTTCCACACCGCGGTGGACATCGCCACTGAGGTCATCGACCGCATCCACACCACCGCCGGCAGCCACAGCCGCGTCATGTGCATCGAGATCATGGGCAACAAGGCCGGCTGGCTGACCCTCTACTCCGGCATCGCCGGCGGAGCTGACATCATCCTGCTGCCCGAGCAGCCCTACGACATCGACCGGGTCTGCGACGCTGTGGAGCGCCGCGCCCGCAAAGGCTCCAACTTCTCCATCATCGCCGTGGCCGAGGGTGCCATCAACACCGAAGAGGCCAAGATGAAGCGGAAAGAGTGGATGGCAAAGCGCGCCGAAGCCGGTTACGGCGTCACTGCCACCAACCGCATCGCCGCCGCCGTCCAGAAAAAGACCGGCATGGAGACCCGCGTCTGCATCCCGGGCCATATGCAGCGCGGCGGCAGCCCCAGCGCCTATGACCGCGTACTGGCCACCGAGTTCGGCAGCTACGCCGCGAAGCTGGTGGAAGTGGAGCGCTACGGCGTCACCGTCGCCATGGTCAACAACCGCGTCATCGCCAACCGCCTCGAGGACATCGCCGGTAAGGCCCGCAACATCCCCGAGGGCTGTGAGCTGCTCACCGTCGCCCGCCGGATGGGCGTGAGCCTCGGCTGAGACTGTAAAAGCAAAAACACCCCGCTGTGTCATGCAGCGAGGTGTTTTTGTTTTTATGCTTCAGAACGAGCCGCCCGACGAGCCTCCGAAGCCGTCGGAATCGACGGACGAACCGCCGGAGGAGTTGGACTCCTTCTGGGGCGGGTCATAGGTGCGCTCCCGGGTGGTGTGGGTGTAGCGGTCACGCTTGACCCGCAGGGTGAAGCCGGGCATATACTCGTCGGCCTCCGTTTTCTGCCGGGCTGTCTTCATCCGGTGGTAGAGGATGAGGCAGATGAACGCCGAAATGCCGAGAGGGAAGATCATGGCAATGAGCAGGTCTTCCAGGCCGATGTCGTTATCCACATCGATGGGCTCGCCATAGTCGGCATAGTAGTCCAGTGCATAGTCGCACATATCGATATAGGTATAGGCGGCATCCGCCCATTCCTCATCGGAGAGCTCCGGGACGATCTCGTCCTCCTGCTGCTCGATGCGGTAGTCGGTGAAAGCCGTGACTCCCTCGCCGTAGGTGATGGTGACGTACTTGCGGGATCCGACTGCCAGCAGGAAGAGGATGCCGCTCTGTTCGTCGCCATAGCCGAGGCCGTTGGAGATGTAATAATTTTTCGCGTAGTCGCGCTGGTCGGCATCGCCGATGTCGTCCACCACGAGGAAGTAGACATCCACGTCGTGGCCGTCGGAGGCGCTTTCGGCCTGCTCCTCAAGGTCGGCCAGCGTGTCGGCGTCAAAGACGCCGCACTCGTCCCGCACCAGCGGGGCCGCTGCCCAGGCCGGCAGAGTCAGGGCCATGCAGAGCAGGGCCGCAGCCAGAAGAGCAAACAGTTTTTTGCAGTATTTCATATTCCCGTCTCCCCCTCTCACAGCAGCATGATGAGAGCCGTCAGTATCATCAGCGGGATGCTGATGCCGGCAAACCATGCAGCTACCCTGCCCTTATCCACGGGCAGGTCACCGATGAGCTTGCCGGTCTGGCCGTTCATCGCAAAGAGGAAGTCCTGCTCCTTCCAGCGGGTGTGGAGCATCCAGACCGGCAGCAGGGCGTAGTGGGGTTCCAGCGTCCGCGGGTCGACCTGCTCCGAGAGAGTCTGGACGCCGGTGTAGCCGCCCAGCGTATCGTGGAGGGCCGCAGCGGTGCTGTTCTTCATCCGGGTCAGGACGCGGGCAGCACACTTCTTGTCGTCCTCGTCGTACCGGTCCGCCAGAAAACCGGGCAGGTAGGCCGTGGAGAAGGGCTTGAGGTCGCTGTAGTCGAAGGGCTCGATGGCGTCCATATGGGCGTCCGGCATCTTGCTGGAGCCGTCCACCGGCACCCGGACAAAGTCGGCGTCGCCCACGCGGGCCACGTCGAAGTGTCTGGTGGTGGTGACAATGTAGTCGCCCTCACGGTGGCTCTCGCTGATCTCGGCCTTGTAAGCGCCCCGGGCCTCCATCCGGCCATCGTAGAGCCAGAACGGCACATACACGCCCTGGATCTCCTCGATATGGTTGGACTCTTTGAAGGCTTTGGGGAGGAAGGCTTTGCCCTTATAATACTTCTTCAGATTCTCGATGGCGGTCTTTTTGTCCATCCGGAAGGGGATGATGTACTCCGGCTTGAGCTTGCCGGAAAGCTGTCCGCCCAGCACGGTGGGGTTGCCGCAGTAGGGGCAGGTGGTGGCAGCTGTTTCGGGGCCGCAGACCAGCTCTGCGCCGCAGGAAGTGCAGGTGCGGCTGCTGAGATCTCCCGTCTCCATCTCCCCCCAGACAGGGCCGCTGGACGCTGCCTTTTCGGCGGCTTCGGCGGCCTTATCGGCCTGAGCCTGCTTTTCGCCGTAAAGAGCCTCGACCTGTGCTACATCGTAGGTGGAGCCGCAGTAATCACAGCAGAGCTTTCCGCTGGCACTGTCGAACCGCAGCGGGCCGGTACAGGCCGGGCATTGGTAATTCGTGGTGTTTTCTGCCATATCTCAGCTCCCCTTTCAGGCTCCGAAAGGCTTGCCGCATTCGGGGCAGAACTTGGGCGGGTTTGCCGGGTCGTCAGGGGTCCAGCCGCAGTTCGGACACTTGGCCGCCGGGCGGGGCTTACCGCATTCCGAGCAGAATTTGCCGGTATTGTGTGCGCCGCAGCTGCACACCCAGCCTGCTTCGGGGCGGGGCTTGCCGCAGGCGGTGCAGAACTTGCCGGTGTTGCCGGTCTGGCCGCAGGAGCAGCTCCAGCTGCCAGCCGCCGGGGCGGCTGCGGGGGCAGGAGCAGCGGCAGACTGCTGCTGTGCGCCCATCTGGTAGAGGGCCTGGGCGTTGATGCCGCCGGCAGCAGCGGCCTGATTCATGCCCATAAAGGCCATGGCCGGACCGGCGGATGTATTGGAAGCCGCTGCCTGCATAGCCGAAGCCTGTGCGCCCACCATGTGGGCGGCAGCGCGGGTCGGGTCCATGAAGGCGGCGCTGCGCTGCAGCTCCTTGATCATCTGCTCGTCTTCTTCGCTGGCTTTGACGCCGGACACGCCGAGGGAGACGATCTCGATGCCGCGCAGCTTGCTCCACTTGCCGGACAGCTCCTGATTCAGAGCCTCGGCCAGCTCGGTGGTATGGCCGGGCAGAGCCGAGTAGCGGATGCCCATCTCGCTGATGCGGGCGAAGGCGGGCTGCAATGCGGTCATCATCTCGGTGCGCATCTGGCCTTCCAGCGCGTCACGGGTGTACTCGTTTTCCACATTTCCGCAGACATTGGTGTAAAACAGGATGGGGTTGACGATGCGGTAGCTGTACTCGCCGAAGCAGCGGATGCTGACGTCGATGTCGATGCCGGCACGCTGGTCCACGACGCGGAACGGCACGGGGCTGGGGGTGCCGTACTTGTTGCCCATCAGCTCCTTGGTGTTGATGTAATAGATGCGCTGATCGGTGGCAGCCTGACCGCCGAAGCTGAACCGCTTGCCGATCTCAGCAAAGACTTCGTCGATGTTCTTGGCCAGACCCTCGCTCAGCAGAGAGGGCTGGGTGCCGGTGTTATAAGTGTACTCGCCGGCCTCGGCGCAGAGGTCCACCACCTTGCCCTGCTCCACGATGAGGGCACACTGGCCCTCGGCCACCGCCACGATGGAACCGTCGGTGATGATGTTCTCGGCGCCGTGGCGGTTGGAAGAGCGCCCGGAGACTTTCTTCTGTCCCTTGACAGCCAGCACCTCCGCCGGGAGAGCACTGCAGTAAAAGTATTCTTTCCACTGGTCGCCCATCACGCCGGATGCTGCGCCCAATGCCGCTTTGACAAGACCCATAAGCCATATCTCCTTTATCTGCCCGTTTTTTGCAAATGCGGGCTTTTTTCAGTATACCACAAAACGCGCCGCGAAAAAAGAAAACCCTTGCATTTTATCCCCGATGGGTGTAAAATACTCCCGACAAACAAATACAGGGGAGCTTGTAGAAGCAGGCTGAGAGGGAGTTCTCGAACTTCGACCCTTAGAAATTGTTTTCGGACAGTTTCTGCACCTGATGCGGATAATGCCGCCGTAGGAAGTCATAACACTGTTTATGGATTTTTACAGGAGACACCGCTCGAGGCGTCTCCTGTTTTTTTGTTGCCGACTGAGGGGGAGCGCCCTGAGTCTGGGGTTTTGTATGCGATGGGAAGCCGTGTTCCGGCGTGAGAGGAGGCCAGTGAGCCTCGACCGCTTCTTCCGTTTCCGGCATCTCTGCGCGGGTGCCGGGTCTGTTCGTGTGCGGGAGCGGCGGTCTGCCCCTGCACTTATTTTTTATTGAAAAGGAGCACTCACTATGAAACACTATTCTGCCAAAAAGCTGGCCCTCGCCGGTATGTTCTGCGCTGTCGCTGTCGTGGGCAGCGTCTTCTCCTTCCCGGTCTTCGGCAGCAAATGCGCCCCTGTGCAGCACATGGTCAACATCCTCTGCGCTGTCCTGCTGGGGCCTTACTACGGCGTGGGCGTGGCTTTCGTCGCCTCCCTGCTGCGCAACCTGCTGGGTCTGGGCAGTCTGATGGCTTTCCCCGGCAGCATGTTCGGCGCACTGCTCTGCGGCATCGTCTTCCACAAGACCAATAAGCTGCTGCCCACCCTCGTGGGCGAGGTGTTCGGCACCTCCATCCTCGGCGGTCTGTGCGCCTACCCCGTCGCCATCCTGCTGATGGGCAAGAGCGCCGGTGACATCGCGTTCTACGCCTACATCGTCCCCTTCCTCGTCTCCACCGCCGGCGGTGCCATCATTGCAGGCGCACTGCTGGCCGCACTTTCCCGCGCAGGCGCACTCCGCGCCATGCAGGCCAGCCTGAGCTGATTCGAAGGAGAAGCCATGTTTCGGAACCTCTTTGCCAACGTCCGGGCCAAAAGCCCGCTTGTCCATAACATCACCAACTACGTCACCGTCAACGACTGTGCCAACATCGTCCTCGCCTGCGGGGCGTCCCCCATCATGGCGGATGATGCCGCTGAGGTCGAGGACATCACCTCGCTGTGTGCCGGGCTGAACCTCAACATCGGCACGTTGAACAGCCGCACCATCCCCTCCATGCTGCTGGCGGGACACACCGCCAACCGGCTGGGCCGTCCTGTCGTGCTGGACCCCGTGGGCGCAGGCGCTTCCCATCTGCGCACCGAAACGGCACTGCGCCTCCTGCGGGAAGTGAAGTTCACAGTCATCCGGGGCAACATCTCCGAGATTCGGACGCTGGCGGCAGGCAGCGGCACCACAAAAGGCGTGGACGCCGACACCGCCGACAAGGTGACGGATGAGACGCTGGACAAGACCGTGGCATTCGCCAAAGCGTTTGCGGCCCGCACAGGGGCGGTCGTCGCCGTCACCGGTGCCATCGACATCGTGGCCGACGGAGAGCGGGCCTTCTGCATCCGCAACGGCCACCCCATGATGAGCGCCGTCACCGGCACTGGCTGTCAGCTTTCGGCCCTGACGGCGGCATTCTGTGCGGCCAACCCGGACAAGCCTCTGGAAGCCGCTGCTGCGGCTGTCTGCGCCATGGGCCTTGCGGGCGAAGCAGCTCACAGCCGCCTGTCCAGGCTGGACGGCAACGCCACCTACCGCAACTACATCATCGACGCGATCTTCAACATGACCCCCGAACAGCTCGAGGAAGGAGCACGCTATGAAATGCGATAAACACACCATGCTTCTCTACGCCGTCACAGACCGGGCGTGGACGGGCCGCGAGACCCTCCGCCAGCAGGTGGAAGACGCGCTGAAAGGCGGCGTCACCTGCGTCCAGCTGCGAGAAAAGGAGCTGGACGACGCGGCATTTTTGCAGGAAGCCATGGAGCTTTCCGCCCTCTGCCGCAGCTATGGCGTACCCTTCATCATCAACGATAACGTCGAGATCGCTATAAAATGCCATGCCGACGGCATCCACGTCGGGCAGGAAGATATGGCTGCAGCGGACGTCCGCGCCAAGGTCGGCCCTGACATGATCATCGGTGTGTCGGCCCATTCCGTCGAGGAAGCACAGCTGGCCGTGGCCCACGGCGCGGATTATCTGGGCGTCGGCGCGGCATTTTCCACCCACACCAAAACCGATGTGGATGTCCTGCCGGAGGGCAGACTGAAAGAGATCTGCGACTCCGTGGATGTGCCGGTCGTGGCCATCGGCGGCATCCATAAAGACAATATCCTCAAGCTCAAAGGCTCCGGCGCGGACGGCGTGGCCCTCGTGAGCGCGATCTTCAGCGCCGAGGACATTGAGGCTGAGTGCAAAGAGCTGAAGGCACTGACAGAACAAATCATCTATAGCAATTCAACTTTTTAATGCAACAGCAACAGCGTTGAATTGCATATCGCAAATATGCTGTTTGAATGTTGCACAAATTTCTTGACTTGCGATAAAGGAGCAAACCCATGAAAACTGCACTTACCATCGCGGGCAGCGATTCCAGCGGCGGCGCCGGCATTCAGGCCGACCTCAAAGCCATGACCATGAACGGCGTCTTCGCCATGAGCGCTATCACTGCCCTGACGGCCCAGAACACCACCGGTGTATCCGGCATCTTCGAGGTCAGCCCCGAATTTCTGGCCCAACAGATAGACGCCGTCTTCACCGACATCCGCCCCTGCGCCGTCAAGATCGGCATGGTGTCCTCTGCCCCGCTCATTGAGACGATCGCCGAGCGTCTCCGCTTTTACAAGGCGGAACACATCGTCGTGGACCCCGTGATGGTAGCCACCTCCGGCTCTGATCTGATCGCATCGGATGCCGTGCGCACTCTGCGCCGGGAGCTGTTCCCTCTGGCCGAGGTCATCACGCCCAACCGGCACGAGGCCGAAGTGTTGTCCGGCCTGCACATCTCGGGCCGTGCCGACATGAGCGCCGCCGCCCGGGCCATCGCCGCCGACTGCGGCTGTGCCGTCCTGCTCAAGGGCGGCCACAGTGACACCGACGCCGACGATCTGCTCACCTTCCCGGATGGCACGGAGATCTGGTTTCCGGGTAAGCGTATCGCCAACCCCAACACCCACGGTACGGGCTGCACTCTGTCCAGTGCCATTGCGGCCAACCTTGCCAAAGGGTTTGCGCTGGAAGAAGCTATCGCCCGGGCCAAGGCTTACCTGACCGACGCGCTGAACGCGCAGCTCGATTTGGGCCGCGGCTCCGGCCCGCTGGACCACACTCTGGGCGGCGTCGGGGTCGAAAACTGGATGCACGGCGTCCCGGACGCTGTTCATAAATAAAGAGAGCGTATTTTCGGAGGATTTTCAAATGCAGACTTACACCACACAGATGGATGCCGCCCGCAAGGGCATCGTCACGCCCCAGATGGAAACGGTGGCCAAGAAGGAGTACCGCACCGTCGAAGAGATCCGTCAGCTGGTCGCTGAGGGCAAGGTCGCCATCCCGGCCAACAAGCACCACGAGTGCCTGAACCCCGAGGGCATCGGCTCCATGCTCCGCACCAAGATCAACGTCAACCTCGGCGTCTCCCGCGACTGCAAGGACTACAACATCGAGATGCAGAAGGTCATGAGCGCCGTCAACATGGGCGCAGAGGCCATCATGGACCTCTCGAGCCACGGCAATACCCAGCCCTTCCGTCAGAAGCTGACCCACGAATGCCCCGTCATGATCGGCACTGTGCCGGTGTACGACTCGGTCATCCACTACCAGCGCGACCTCGCCACCCTGACGGCACAGGACTTCATCGATGTGGTGCGTCTGCACGCAGAGGACGGCGTGGACTTCGTCACCCTCCACTGCGGCATCACCCGTAAGACCATCGAGCAGATCCGCAAGCATAAGCGGAAGATGAACATCGTCAGCCGCGGCGGCTCGCTGGTGTTTGCATGGATGTGCATGACCGGCAACGAGAACCCCTTCTACGAGCACTTCGACGAGATTCTGGACATCTGCGAAGAGCACGACGTCACCATCTCTCTGGGCGATGCCTGCCGCCCCGGCTGCCTCGCCGACGCCACCGACGTCTGCCAGATCGAAGAGCTGGTGCGTCTGGGTGAGCTGACCAAGCGGGCCTGGGCGCACAACGTCCAGGTCATGGTGGAAGGCCCTGGCCATGTGCCTCTGAACCAGGTCGCCGCCAACATGGAGATCCAGAAGACCATCTGCATGGGTGCACCTTTCTACGTCCTCGGCCCCATCGTCACCGACATCGCCCCCGGCTATGACCACATCACCGCTGCCATCGGCGGCGCTGTCGCGGCCATGAGCGGTGCAGCCTTCCTGTGCTATGTCACCCCCGCCGAGCATCTGGCTC
>ERZ773130.3263-NODE-3263-length-10917-cov-4.986835_pt1 | contig 10917 bp, 10 predicted proteins | sample MGYA00511919_ERZ773130 | MGnify/ENA primary metagenome ERZ773130 (study PRJEB29015, sample SAMEA2737851) | human gut metagenome | biome: human gut; feature: human-associated habitat; material: faeces | place: China | collected 2012 ...
AGAGCTGGGCGAACACGCCGCCCCGGTCGATGTCGCCCACCAGCAGCACCGGCGCGTCCACCATGCGGGCAAGCCCCATGTTGACAATGTCATTTTCCTGCAAATTGATCTCTGCGGGGCTGCCCGCCCCCTCGATCACGATAACATCGTACTCCCTGCTGAGGCTCTCGTATGCCTCCATCACCGCAGGGATAAAATCACGTTTTCTGCGGTAGTATTCCATCGCGGGCATATTGCCCTGCACGCGTCCGTTGACGATGACCTGACTGCCGACGTCCGTCGTCGGCTTGAGCAGGATTGGGTTCATGCGCGTGTCCGGCTCGATGCCCGCAGCCTCGGCCTGCACCACCTGTGCGCGCCCCATCTCTCCGCCATCTTTCGTGATGAAGGAGTTGAGCGCCATGTTCTGGCTCTTGAAGGGCGCAACACGATAACCGTCCTGCTTCAAAACGCGGCAAAGCCCCGCGGCAAGAAGACTCTTGCCCGCGTTGGACATCGTGCCCTGGATCATAATATTCTTTGCCATGCTCTCACTCCTCCGCCACGCTTTTGATCGCCGCGATGAGCTGCTCGTTCTCTTCGCGCCGCCTGACCGCGACGCGGTACCAGCCTGGTGCCAATCCCTCAAAGTTGGCACAGTTCCGGATCGCCATGCCGCGCCGCATCAATTTTTCATGCAAGTCCGGTGCGCCGTGAAAAAGGATATAATTCACCTGCGATGGGCACACCCAAAAGCCGAGCTTTCGCAGCTCTTCTTCAAGCCGCGGCCGCTCTGCGCGGATGAGCGCGCGGTTTTCGGCAAGAAACGCCGCGTTCTTCAGCGCGGCGACGCCTGCCGCCTGCGCCGGCGTTGAAACCGTCCACGGCGGCGCTGCCGCCGACATTTTTTGCAGCAGCTCTTTGTCTGCGCACAGGCCGTAGCCAAGCCGCAGCCCCGCCATGCCATAGCTCTTCGTAAACGCCTTGAGGATAAAAAGCTGTGGAACGTCAGGCAAAAACGGCGTCAGATCATTGGCTCCGTCCGACAGGCTCAAAAAGCATTCATCGACAAAAAGCGCAATGTTTCTCTCGCGGCAGCGCAGCAGGATCTTTTCAAGCAGCTCCCCCGGGATCAGCCGCCCCGTCGGGTTGTTGGGGTTGCAGAGGAACAGCGCGTCGATCCCTTCGCGCGAAAGGCGTGGCAGAAGATCCTCTTGCAGGTCAAAGTGCTGCTCCGCAGCAAGCGTATGGCGCACGATCTCGCAGCCTGTCCGCTGCAAGGCAATTGCATACTCGGAAAACGTGGGCGCAAGCACCATCGCACGCTTCGGGCGCACAGCCTCGCAGTAAGTATAGATCAGTTCGGACGCACCGGCGCCGCAGAGGATCCTTTCCTGCGTCACACGCTCAAACTCCGCGATCGCCTGCACGAGCGCCCGGCAGCGGGGGTCAGGATAATGGTACAGCTCAGGCAGCACCCGCGTGAGCGCGTCGATCACGCTCTTGGGCGTGCCAAGCGGGCTGACGCTCGCGGAAAAATCAAGGCGCACGTCGCCCGCATAAATATCTCCGCCATGGCAGTTTTCTCTTCCGTACAGCATGTGTCTCCCTCACAGCGAAAAAATAAGCACTCTCACCGCGCAGCCAAGCAGCAGCGCCAAAACTGTTGTGGCGTACATCAGCCGGCAGGCGCGCGGGATATCCTCGTGCGCGATCGGGCGCAGCGCATCGCCGATGTACTCCTTTTTGTGCAGCACGCCGTGGTACCACGCATCGCCCGCAAGGCGCACATCCAAAAGTCCCGCGCAGACCGACTCCGTCTGCGCGGAGTTCGGGCTCGCGTGCTGATAGCGGTCGCGGCGAAAAATCTTCCAGCCGTTTTTGATGTCCATGCGCAGGATCCCACCTGCTGCAAGCATCAGCAGCGCGGATAGGCGCGCGGGCAGATAGTTTGCAATATCGTCTGCCTTCGCGCTCACAAAACCAATGTTCTTGTATGGCGGCTCGACATAGCCCAGCATGGAATCCATCGTGTTCACCGCCTTGTAAAAAAAGCCCAGCGGCGCGCCGCCGACAGCCAGATACAACAGCGGCGCGACCACACCGTCTGACGTGTTTTCCGCGATGGTCTCGACTGCCGCGCGCGTCACGCCCGCGTCGTCAAGCGCCGCAGTATCGCGTCCCACGATCATGGAAACGGCGCGGCGCGAAGATTCGATGCTGCCGTGTTCGAGTTCCCGGTAGACCTTCATGCTCTCGTCACGCAGCGATCTTGCCGCCAAAATCTGCCAGCACATCACGCTCTCGACCGCAAGGCGCAGCCACGGGTCCACCTTTTCGCAAATGCAGAGGATCATCGCGGGAATCGCCGCTGCAAGAGCGCTCACGATCCCCCACAGCACCGCCCCCGCCGCGCGCTCACCGCGCGGCGTTTTGGGAAACATCTTGCGCAGCGCACGCTCCAATGCGCTGATCGTCTTTCCGATCAACACGACCGGGTGCGGCAGGCTGTGCGGGTCGCCCAAAAGGCAGTCGATCCCAAAGCCGGCAAGAAGCGGCAGCAGCAGTCGGATCATACGCCGCCTCCCGCCTGCATGGTGAACACATACACCGGATTCTGCCCTGTCATCAGCTGATACGCCCCCGCCTTACGGCTGCGGGCGATCTGAACGGACACGACCTCGGTATCCGCAAAGGGAAATTCCTTCATGCACGCCGTCAGCTCGGCGACGCTCTCCAGCGAGACCGCCGTTGCCACAATGCGCACCTGCGGGTTTTTTTGCAGCAGCACTGCCAAAATGCTGCGCAGGTTCCCTGCGCTGCCGCCGATGAAGGCGTGCGTCGGCGCGGGCAGGTCATCGCAGGCCTCCGGCGCGCTGCCGGCAACGATCGTCAGGTTTTCGGCAGAAAACACCGCCTGATTTTTCTTCAGCAGCTCCACCGCGTCGGCCCTGCGCTCGATGGCAAAAATCTGCCCTTTTTTCGCCTGAAGCGCCATTTCAATGGCCACCGAGCCGGTGCCCGCACCAATATCGTAGCAGACCGCACGCTCGCTCAGGCGGAGCTTGGAGAGCGCGATGGCGCGCACCTCGCTCTTCGTCATGGGTACAACGCTGCCATCCCCCTCGCCGCGCAGGAAAGCGCTGTCCGGCAAGCCGTGGGTCACCACGGCGTCAGGGCGATCGTTTTCGATCAAGACGGCGCTCAAGGGCGCAAATGCACCGCCGCGCAGCGCTTCCGCCGTGCCGGTGGTAATCTTTTCGTCCGGGTAGCTCAGCCGTTCGCCGATGCTCAGCTTCACCTTGCCAAGCCCATTCTCTACCAGCGTTTCGCACAGGCGCGCTGCGCCGTCCTCGCCGCCGACGAGCGCGAAAACGCGCTCATGCGCGCGCACCTCCGGCACAATATCGTGCGCGCGTCCGTGCAGGCTGACGACGTGAATGTCCTCATAGGACGTTTGCAGCTTTGCGCAGAGGCAGGCGAGCGAGCTCAGCCCCGGCAGCACATCGACCGCACAGTCGGAAAGCAGCGGCAGCAGCTTTCTCGTGCCGCTGAAAAACCCCGTATCGCCCGACATCACGACTGCGCTTCGTCTGAATTCGCGGTGCGCATGGATATGGTCTGCGATCTCCTGCGGCGCAACGGCGGCAAAGGTTTTCTGCCCCTCCCGCGCGGCGGCGTCCAGCATGCGCTGCGCACCGATCAGGCAGTCCGCCTCCTCGATCGCGCGGCAGACTTCGCGCGTCATCATCTCCCGGCTTCCCGGACCGATGCCGATAATGCGCACCTCCGGACGAAAAGCACAGCCAAAACGCGCGGCGAGCAGATCCAGCACCTGCGAAAAGGTTTTTCCCTCCCGCTGCTTCGGCCGCCCGACCACAAGAAGCTGCGCCCCGGCCTTCCGCGCCGCGGCGGCCTTTGCCGCAAAACCCCCCGCTTCGCCGCCGTCCTTCGTCACAAGCCACTGCGCCGACACGGCGCGCAGCATCGCCTCGTCCATCTCCTCGGAAAACGGGCCCTGCATCGCAAGTATATGGGACGTTTCCACTCCCGCCTCGCGGCAGAGCGCGAGCGACGCGTCCAGCGGCAGCACGCGGGCGTAGACGCGTTCGCGGAAGCCCTTGATCTTACGGTATATTTTCAAGTCCTTGCTGCCCGTCGTCAGCAGGATATTCCCCTCTGTCTTGGAAAGAAGCGCCGCCGCTTCCTCTGCGTCGTCAACGCAGAGCGCATCTTCTGCCTGCTCCGATGCTTCACGCAGCAAGCGCAGATACTCCGTCCCCGTCTCCGCGCAGGCGCGCGCAACGCTCTCGGTGATCGATGCCGCGTAGGGGTGCGTCGCGTCGATCACCAAATCAAATTTCGTGTCGGAGAGCATTTGAATGATCCCGTCCACCGGGATACGCCCCGAGCGCACCGTCACGTTGTCGGCGTCCGGTAAAAGCGTTTCGCCGTATTCTGTTGCCACGCAGGCCGTGACGGCAACATGCCGCTGCGAACTCAAAAGCTCCACGAGCCGCCGCGCTTCCGTCGTACCTGCAAAAATACAGATCTTATACATTTTTGTATCCTCGCGGTGTGATGAGCCGCCCGCCGATGGTTTTGGTCATGGCATTGCCAATGAGCACGGTGCAGAACATGTCGACCTCCGCCTCCCGCAGCTCGCCGAGCGTCAGCATGCGGCAGCTCTCTCCCGCGCGGCCGATGTTGCGCGCGATGCCGCAGAGTCGGTTCTCAGGCAGAAAGCGCAGCAGGATATCGCACGCGCGCTTCAGATGCTCGGGGCGGGAGCGGCTCGCGGGATTGTAAAGCGCGATAGCAAGATCCGCCTGCGCCGCATGCGCAAGGCGTTTCTCGATGGTCTCCCACGGCGTCAGCCGGTCGCTCAGGCTGATGACGGCAAAATCGTGCGTCAGCGGTGCGCCCAGCAATGCCGCGGCGCTGCACGCCGCGGTCAGGCCGGGGATCACCTCGATCTCCGGTTCTCTGCTCTCGCCGCGCAGCTCGTAAACAAGCGCCGCCATGCCGTAAATGCCGCTGTCACCCGAGCAGACCATGGCCGCGGTCTTGCCCGCGCGCGCAAGTTCGAGCGCAAGCGCGCAGCGCTTTGCCTCCTGCGTCATGGGCGTTTCATAAAACGCCTTGTCCGGATAGCTCTCCTTCACAAGGTCAACATAAACTCCGTAACCAACGATGGCGTCGCACGATTGCAGCGCGCGGTCGGCGCGGATCGTCATATCCTCATAGCTTCCCGGGCCGATGCCCACCACGATCACTTTACCCAAAGGTAACCTCCCAATGCTCCGCCGCCACGGCGACGGTCACGCCGTCCACCGCAGTCTTTTTCACCAATAATTTCTCCGCGCCGCGCATCGCCGCGCGCTCGCAGACGTTGCCGACGCCCGTCATCTCCTGCACGAAGGGGGAATCCGTAAATTCGCCCGGTATGCTGCGCAACTCCTCTGCCGTGTAAAATACCGTCGGCCAGTTGTGCTTCGCGCAGGCGGCAAGCAGCCCCGCCTCCTGCTGCTTTAAGTCAATGGAATAGACGCCCTTGACCGCGCTTGGATCCAGCTGATGCGCAGAAAGCACCGCCGCAACGGCGGCTTCAATGGTTTCCTGTGCGGTTCCCCTGCGGCAGCCGATGCCGACATGCAATACTTTCGGTGTGAGGCGCAGCGTTTCGGCAAACGGTTCTTCCATGCGGTATCCGATCACAATTCCCAGCGCGCCGTGCGTTTTTTCCACAATTCCGCCGGGCAATACACCCTTGATCGGAAAATCGCTCACAAGCGGCACATCGCGCTCCAGAATTTCCGCTGCGACCTTTTTTGCAAGCAGCATACTCGAAATGGCGCATTCATTTTTTGCTGCCCAGGCATCGGCGGCAAATTTACCGTTCACGTCCGTTGCCGTCGTGATGACCGCCGATGCGCCGAGCGCCGCGGCAAGACGGCGCGCCAGATCGTTCGCCCCGCCGATATGGCCGGAGAGCAACGGAATGACAAACTGCATTTTCTCGTCGATGCACAGCACCGCAGGGTCAGTCTTTTTGCTTGCAAGATACGGCGCGATCTCACGCACGGCAATGCCGCAGGCGCCGATAAAGACAAGCGCGTCCGCGGACGAAAAGCTCTCCCGATAGACCTCTCCGGAAATCGGCAGAAATCCCGCCTCTTCAAAGCGCGGCATCGTATAACAAAGCGTTTCTGCCTCCGGCAGTGCCGCACAGACGCGCCACGCCGTTGCGCAGCCGCCGCGGCTATAGGCAAAAATTGCGATTTTCATGCGTTCCCCTTGCGGTATTCCGTCGTAAAGTCAGGGTGGTAGAGCATCGAGCGCAGGTATTCCTTGCCAAGGCACCCGCCCACCACGATGAGCGCTGTTTTCCTAAGTCTGTTTTTCTCCGCCGTTTCATGCAGCGTGCCCACCGTGCAGCGGAAGATCTTTTCTTCCGGCCACGTTGCCTTGTAGATAATGGCCGCGGGCGTTTCCGCGGCATAGCCGCCGGCAAGTAGTTCGCCTTGCAGCGTTTCCGTGAGCGCCGTGCTCAAAAACAGCACCATCGTCGCCCCGTGCGCGGCAAGAGAGCGGATCGACTCCCGCTCCGGCCTGCCGCACGCGTGATGATGACCGTCTGGCTCACGTCGGGCAGCGTATACTCCGTCCGCAGTGCCGCAGCTGCGCCGCAGAACGAGCTGACACCGGGGCAGACGTCAAAGGCGATGCCGCGCTTTGCAAGCTCGTCAAACTGCTCTCGTACCGCGCCGTAAATGCTCGGGTCGCCCGTGTGCAGGCGCACCGTTGTCTTGCCCATGCGCTCTGCTGCCTCGACGAGGGCAATGACCTCCTCAAGCGTCAGCTTTGCGCTGTCGTGAAGCTCGCAGCCCGGTTTCGTGAGTGTAAGCAGCTCGGGATTCACCAGCGAACCCGCGTAGATCACCACATCCGCTTCGCCAAGGAGCCTTGCGCCCCGCAGCGTGATGAGATCCGGCGCGCCGCTTCCGGCGCCAACAAAATGTACCACGTTCAGCCCTCCCTGATCTGTTTGAGCAGTTCCTCCGCGCCTTCCGTTTCGCAGAGAAAACCGTATTCTTTCGAAAATAAGATTGCGCCGCAGGCAAGCGCGCCGCCCTTGCCTGCGAGTATCACACCGATGCGCTGCCCCAGACGCGCGAGGAAGTCGTCTTTCCGCCCTGCCTCGTCCAGGATGCGCAGCGCTGCATCACAGGTGGCGCAATGCAAAATCTCCTCCGTTTGCGCACTGCCAAACCCCAGCGCCGCGCTGTGCGCGGCGATGATCTCCATGCGGCAGTCGCCGAATTTCGAGTGCGTGTTCCACATGCCGCCCGCAAGCTTGACGAGCTTTCCGATGTGCCCGATGAGCAGCGCGCCGCGAAAGCCGAGTTCCTTGCAGATCTCCAGGCTGTCGCCGATAAAGTTCGATGTCAGCACCGCACTCTTTGAGTCAAGGCCCAAAAAGTCGCGGATATAATCCGCGCCGTAGTTGCCCGGCGCAAGCAGAACATAGTCCGCGCCGCTCTCGCGCCGCTGCCGCAGTTCCACGTGAATGGTGTCGAGCAGCGCCTGCTCGCTCATCGGCTCGACAATGCCGCTCGTGCCCAGAATGGAGATGCCGCCCTCGATGCCGAGGCGCGGGTTGAAGGTCTTTTTCGCAAGCACCTCGCCCTCCGGCGCGGAGATCGTCACGCTGATCCCGCCGCCGTAACCCACAAGACGGCAGACCTCGCGCACGTTTTCTTCGATCATGCGCCGCGGCACAGAGTTGATGGCCGCCGCGCCCACCGGCTGGTCGAGCCCCGGCTTTGTCACGCGCCCGATGCCCTCGCCGCCGTCAATGGTCACACCAGCCTTTCCGGATTTTTTCACCGCGGCAAAAATGAGCGTACCGCGCGTCACGTCCGGATCGTCGCCGCTGTCCTTTTGGATCGCGCAGCGCACCTCGTCCGGAGACAGTTCCGTTTCCAGTACGTCTAAGTTGAGTTCGATGCCCTTGGGCGTTTGCAGCCGGATCGTGTCCTTTTTTCTGCCCGTCAGCAGCATCCACGCCGCAGCCTTGGCCGCAGCTGCCGCGCACGAGCCGGTCGTATAGCCGAGGCGCAGGCGCTTGCCGTCCTTTACGAGATATTCTTCCATGGTGCTACCGCCTGATTTGATAAAGCAGGGCGTTGCAGATGGCGGCCGCCACATTGCTGCCGCCCTTGCGCCCACGTGCGATGATGTACGGCGCGCGCGCCGCGTCGATGATCTGCTCCTTGCTCGCTTCCACATTTACAAAGCCCACCGGCACACCGATGATGAGCGCGGGGGCAACCTTATTCTCTTCCATCAGCGCCTCGAGTGACAGCAGCGCCGTCGGCGCGTTGCCGATGGCAAAAATACAGGGTTTTTGCAGCATTGCCGCTCTTTCCATCGAAACGAACGCCCGCGTCACGCCGCGCGTCTTCGCCTCCTGCGCAACGTCTGGGTCAGACATGAAGCAGTGCACCTCGCCGCCAAGGCTTGCAAGGATCGTCTTGTTGATGCCCGCCTTCGCCATCTGTGTATCGGTGACAATATCGCAGCCGTTTTTGAGTGCGGCGATGCCCTGCTGCACCGCGTGGGGGGAAAAAGAGAGCGTATCGGCATAGTCAAAGTCCGCCGTCGTGTGGATCACGCGCTTGATGACAAGCTCGTTTTCCGGCGCAAGCACCCTGTCGCCCAAAAGCTCGGTGATGATCGCAAAGCTGCGCTGTTCAATTTCCATCGGCTTCATCGGTTCGCTCATGGCGGTGTTTCTCCTTTCGGCAGGCAGCAACAAAGCGCTCCGCGGCGCCGATGTCTGCATAAAAGTGGAAGTGCGGATAGCCTGCGTAGAGCGCTTCGCCCGCATAGGCGCAGCGCCAGCTCCTGCCGCTGATCTTTTCCGCAAGAAAATCGTTTCCCGGCTGCTCGGCGTCCCAGCGGTGGAACTCGTGGGCGGGGATCTTATCGCCCGTGTCAAAGAGCATCGAGTCCCGCTGCGCCGTCAGCGTCAGATAGCCAAAGCGCGTCAGCTTCCCCGCGTCGAAGCACCCGCCGGGGAAAACGCCTGCCATTGCACGCCCCGCGATGGCGCTCGTCAGATACATGAACCCGCCGCACTCGGCGATGCACGGCATTCCCGCCTCCACCGCCGCACGGACAGCGCTCCGCATCGGAGCGTTTTTCTCCAGCTTGTCCGCATCGAGTTCCGGATAGCCGCCGCCGAGGTACAAACCGTGTACCTCTTCCGGCAGCCGTTCATCAGAAAGCGGGCTGAACGGCACAAGTTCTGCGCCGAGGCGGCGCAGAAGATCCAAGCTGTCTTCGTAATAAAAGCAAAATGCCCTGTCGCGCGCAACGCCGATGCGGACATGCTCCCCCACCTCCGGAATATCGGGCGGCGTAAATGCGAGCGGCGGCGCGCTCTTTGCGATTTCAAGCAGCGCGTCCAGGTCGATCGACTCGCGTGCCGCAGCGCCGAGGCGCTGCATTTTTTCCTTCAAGTTTTCCACCTCTGCCGCGGTGACGAGGCCGAGGTGCCGGCTCTCAAGCGAGCAGTCCGGCAGCTGCGGCAGAAAGCCGCAGGCACGAATGCCGAAGCGCGATTCGATCTCCCGCTTGAGCGTGGGATAGCTCATCGCGGTGCAGCCGTTCAGCACAACGCCGCAGATGCCGCTGCGCGGCACAAAGCGCAGGAATCCTTCCAGCACGGCAAGCACCGACAGCCCCGCCCCCTTCGCGTTCAGCACGAGCACAACGGGACTCTCCGTCCGCTGCGCGACCTCAAAGGTGCTCGCGCGCGAAGATGCCAAGCCAATGCCGTCGTAATAGCCCATCACACCCTCGATGAGCGTCACATCTTTCCCCGCGCCGGCCTGTGCAAGAAGAAAGCGCAGTGTGTCATCGTCAAAAAAGAAGGGATCTAAATTACAGCCCGCCGCGCCGGTGATTGCGCGGTGGAACATGGGGTCGATGTAATCGGGGCCGCATTTGGCTGCGCCGGGACGCCTCCCGCTCTCGACAAGCGCCTGCAAAAGAGCGCAGGTCACCGTTGTCTTTCCGCAGCCGCTACCGCTGCCGGCTATGAGCAGCCGCGGCGTTGCCTTCCGCATGATCTCCCCCCCTTTTATTTCTACGGAACAAACTCCAGCGTACTGAAGCACGGATCGTACTTTCCTCGCTCCAGATGGTAGAGCTGCGCGATATAGTCACTGGTAAAAATTTCCTCCGGCGGGCCGATGCGGTCGATCCGGTCGCCCGCCACACACACGATCGTGTCCGAAATGCGCCGCGCAAGGTCAAGTTCGTGCAGTGAAAGCAGCACGGCGAGATCATTCTCCCGCACCATGCGCTTGAGAACGGACAGCAGCTCGAGCTTGTAGCGAATGTCGAGATAGCTTGTCGGCTCGTCGAGCACGATGAGCTGCGGCTGCTGGCACAGCGCCCTTGCCAGCAGGATCCGCTGGCGCTGACCGTCGCTGATCGCGGAAAAGGGCGAATCAGCAAAGGAAAGCGCGTCCGCCTGCGCGAGCGACTGCTCAACGATCTTCCGATCCTCTTCCCGCAGCACGCCGAGTTTTCCCGTGTAAGGGTAGCGCCCGGAGCTGACCACATCGCGGCAGGTCATCAGCTCCGGCTCGACGCGCGCTGTCATCAAAATCGCCATGCGCCGTGCAATGTCGTTCCGACTGCGCGAGCGCATCGTCTCTCCGTCCAGATAGACCGCGCCGGAAAGCTCCGGCAGCTGCCCGATGACCGTTTTGAGGATCGTCGATTTTCCCGAGCCGTTCGGCCCGATGAGCGTGACGATCTTCCCCCGCTGCACGCAGAGGGAAACCTCCTCGATAAGCGGCTTTCCATGGTAGCCGACGGATAAATTCTTTGTCTCCAAATAGCCGCTCATTCCCGCCCCGC
>ERZ773130.3267-NODE-3267-length-10910-cov-4.265408_pt1 | contig 10910 bp, 6 predicted proteins | sample MGYA00511919_ERZ773130 | MGnify/ENA primary metagenome ERZ773130 (study PRJEB29015, sample SAMEA2737851) | human gut metagenome | biome: human gut; feature: human-associated habitat; material: faeces | place: China | collected 2012 ...
GCGCCCTGCTGGGCTGGTTCAAGCCGGCCTGGGGTCATAACATTGCCTTCCTGGGCAAGGTTTTCATCAACATGATGTTCTGCATCGTGGTGCCGCTGGTGTTTGCTTCCATCGCCGGTTCCGTGGCCAACATGGAAAGCAAGGAACGGGCGGGCAAGATCATGGGCGTCACCGTTGGCACTTTCGTCATCACCGGTGCCATCGCCGCTGTGCTTATGTTCGTGCTGATGAAGCTGTTCCCCCCGGTGCTGACTCCCTGGGCAGATATGGTGGCTGAGGAGATCGGCGAACACGCCACCATGACGGAAATGATCGTCAATTTCTTCACCTCCAGCGACTTCGTGGGTCTGCTGAGCCGCCGGGCCATGCTGCCTCTCATCGTGTTCTCTATCCTGTTCGGCTTCTCCGTCCAGATGACCGGCGGCAAGGATTCCAGCATCGGCAAGTGGCTGGCCGGCCTTTCCGACGTGATGATGAAGTTCGTCCAGATCATCACCTACTATGCCCCTATCGCGTTCTTTGCCATCTTCGCTGATCTGGTAGCCACCTACGGCTCTGAGGTCGCCAAGGGCTACGGCCGCGCCCTGCTGGTCTACTATCCCCTGTGCTTCATCTATATCTTCACGGCCTTCCCCCTGTTCGCGTGGTTCGGCGGCGGCAAGGGTGCCGTGGGCATCATGTTCAAGCACATTGCCCGCCCTGCCGTTGTTTCTCTGGGCACCTGCTCCTCCGTGGCAACCATCCCCACCAACATGGAGGAAGCCGTAGAGACCGGTGTCAGCAAGGATATCGCCGGTATGGTGCTGCCCCTGGGCGCTACCATGCACATGGATGGCTCCTGCTTCTCCTGCGTGCTGAAGATCGCCTTCGTGCTGGGTGTGTTCGGCGAGCAGCTCTCCTGGTCCCGTCTGCCCTTCATCGTTCTGGTGGCCGTCCTGTCCTCTGTTGGTATGAGCGGCGTTCCCGGCGGCGGCTACATCGGCGAGTACATCATCTGCTCCATCTTCTTCCCCACGCAGATGGAACTGGCCTTCCCCATTCTGGTGGCTATCGGCAATCTGGTGGACCCTCCCGCTACCATGATCAACTCCGCCGGCGACTATGTGGTCAGCTACATCGTCTCCCGCTTCGTGGAAGGCAAGGATTGGCTCCAGAAGCAGCTTAACAACGCCTGATCGGTTTCCATATCAGATAACAATCCGTCCCATCGGCTAAGACCGATGGGACGGATTTTACGATCTCTTCCTACGTTTGATTGCACCCTACACCCAATCCCCCCTTGAATACACCGGGCTTAGCGCTGTCGGAAATGCAAAAACGCGGCATAGTCGGACCGGTCAGCATAGGTGCTTCGCTTCCCGCTCCCCGGAGTGCAGAGGCTCTCCTATATTGCCCACGCCCCTCCTTCCACCGTACCAGCTGCTTCTTGCCGTATATGTGGGTATTATATGCAAAAACGCAGCCCTCACGATTCATCGTGAGGGCTGCCGTTCTATTTTGGGTTTTGGTTTGGCCGTTCTCAGCCGATTTACTGAGCTGCGGACTCGTCGCCCATGCCCATATCCTCCATGCCGAAATCATCGTCGGAGGGAACATCGGTCTCGTCTGCCGCCACCTCGTCCGGAGAGGGGATAAACTCGCTGAGGTACGCCTCTTCGGGAAGTCCCGCCAGGAAACCGGGCAGGTTGATGATCACATTGTCCATCTTCCGGGGAACAGGGATATTATAGGCATAAACCTCTTCCGTTCCGCCCTTCTGCTGGGTGATCTCCAGCGTCACGGTCAGCGTCTGGCCGATGCAGGTAGCAACGCCGCGCTCCTTGTCGTAGAGCTTGGCTACCTGCTGACCATCCACATACACCACCGTCTTATAGGCGGGCTTATAGGTCTGGCCGTCATATTCCAGGGTCTTGCTGTCCAGATAGATCGTATGCCCACGGCCAATGATGGTCATGGTATAGCCGATCGCCACCAGCAGGACCACCGCTAAGATTTGAAAGAGAAGTCTCCGCTTTGCTTTCATTTCGATGCCTCCTCTTCCGCAGCCTGCTCGGCAGCCAACTGCTGGCCTGCCAGGCTCTTGTTCTTGCGCTTCTTGGACTCATACATGACCAGAGCCAGCGTAATGACCGCATAGGACACAAACACGCGGAAATACTCGCCGATCATGGAGTCGCCGGTAATGGCAGCACCGGTCTTGGGTGCCACAATGAACATGGTGTGGAACAGGATCACGCCCAAAAATACGTTGCCGATGCTCGCCCTATCCACAGAGGCACCGCCCACCAGCAGAGCCGCGATGGCGAACATACCGATCTGGGTATGAGCTGTATAGGTGGGGAAGTTACCTACGTTCTGCAGATAGATGATCATGCCGAAGCCGGCGAACACCGTGGAGATCACCATGGAGATCACGCGGGTGCGCTCCACATTGATACCGGCGTCCCGGGCCACTTCCATATCCTGACCCACAGCCCGCATATCCTGGCCCAGCTTGGTCTTGCGGAACCAGACGATGAACAGGCAGGCCAGACCGATGATCAGCAGGGTCAGTACAGGGATCTTCACGCCGCCCACCTGAACAGCCAGCAGGTTGTCCAGGCTCTGACGCATGCTCAGCAGGCTCACGGTGTTGCGGATGCCGTAGCCGCGGGGAAGCTTCAGGGAATCATGAACGATGGGAATGATGGGTCCCATCATAAACAGCACTACAAACTGATACACGCCGTTCATGGTAAAGGAGATCATATAGCTGGTGATCATCTCCCGGCCCTTGGACCGGTTCAGGATCTTGCCGATCATCACGCCCAATGCCACAGAAATGGGGATGGAAACGATGGCGGCCAGGATCATGCCGGGGATGCCCCAAACCTGCCAGTCGGCAGCGAAGATCAGGCCGATCTCACCGGCCATGGCACCCAGCGTCATGCCGAAGTTCATGCCCATGCCTGCCATAACAGGGATCAGCAGGCTCAGGATCAAGAATGCGTTACGGCCCAGACGGGTCATGACCTCATTCAAGAGGTAGGACCAGGAAAAGCCCGCCTGCGGAATACAGTACGCACAGATCAGGATGAACATAATGGGGACGGTGTTGTTGCGGATGAACTGCAAAAGCTTCTGCCCGAAGCTCTGGCTGCCGGGTACATTCGTCTTTTTCATGCTCATTTCCCTCCTTCCGTCTTACGGGTCAGAGCGTAAACGATCATGCCGTTAGAGACGATGATCCGGATGACCTCGCTGATGTCCAGGTGCACGATGGCGTTCATCACGGTGGGTGTCATGGTGACAAGGCCCTGATAAAGGATCGTGCCGATGATAACATTGGTAATGCTGGCCTTGTTCACGCTGGCGCCGCCGATCAGAATAGCCGCCACGGCGGGGAACGCCATGTTCAGGGGCGCCATATAGATCTGTACAAAGCCGAAGCCCTGCTCATACAGCAGGATGCCCACAGCGCCCAGCCAAGTGGAAAGCACCACAGACAGCAGACGGGTCTTGTCCACGCTGATACCGGCAGCCTTGGCGAAGGTGGGGTTGGAGCCCACAGCCGTCATGGCGGTACCGGTCTTAGTGTGCAGGAAGACCCACATCAGGAATGCCAGCAGAGCGAAGAACAGCAGGCTGCCGGTGGGGATCACCAGATTGATGCCGAACCGGTTCAGGTCGATCTGCAAAAACTTTGCCAGGAACTGATCGTAAAAGCCTTCCAGAGAGATGGTGGTACGCAGGCCCTTACCGGCAAAGCCCCAAACCATCGTCGGGCTCTTGTAGGGCAGCAGCAGCCACATCATGCACATGAATGACACGGAGGAAAAGCCCACATAGGTAGCGACCATCATTTCGCCGCCCTTGATCTTGTTGAGCATCCAGCCGTAGCCGCCGCCCAGCACCAGTGCAAAGGGCGTGGCGATGACAATGGCCATCAGGAAGCTCATGCCGCCGGTGAACCCGAATTCAATGGAAAGAGTCGCACCCAGCAGACCGGAGATAATGCCCAGAGGCAGGCCGAAGTTCAGGCCGCAGCCGGAGTGGATCATGGGGACCATGGCCAGCACCATAATGGCGTTCCAGCTGAAGCGGTTGATGACGTTGGTGATCTGCGTGGCAAAGTCCACGCCGGCCACCGGCGCCAGAATGAACATCAGCAGCAAAAAGCCGGTGATGATCAGGCGGGGCACGCCATAGCTGTTGACGAGCCGCCGCAGCTTGCTCTGCTCCGCAAGCGTATTTGTTGTGTTATCCATACTTCCTCCTTATTTGACCTGGCTGACCATCAGCGCGCCGAACGTCTCGGAGGATTCGGTGGCCGGGAGGATGCCGACGATCCTGCCGCCAGAGACAATGGCGATCCGGTCGCAGGTGGTGCGCAGCTCCTCCAGCTCAGAGGAGATCATCACCACGGTAACGCCGTTTTCACGGTTAAATTTCTTCAGTGCGTCCAGCACCAGCGCCTTTGCGCCCACGTCGATACCGCGGGTAGGCTCCGAAACGAACAGGAACCGGGGCTGCAGGGCAAAGGCCTTGGCCAGGCACACCTTCTGCTGGTTGCCGCCGGAAAGCTCTCTGGCCTTCTGCTTGGAGCTGGTGCACTTGATCTTCAGCTCGTCGATATACTCCTGCGTCACATCATGGATCGCCTTGGTATCGCGCCAGGTAATGGGTCCGTATTTCTTCAGGAACTTGTTCTGGATCTGCATGGCCGGGAAGGCAACGTTCCATTCCAGCGTCTCGTCCAGCAGCAGGCCCACGCCGCGGCGATCCTCAGACACGAAGGCAAGCTGCGCGTCCAGGCACTTCCGGGGATTGTTCAGGGGAATGGGCTTGCCGTCAAATTCCACGGTGCCGCCGGCCTCATACAGGCCCATGACGCCGTTGGGAATACCCAGCTTGCCCTGACCTGCCAGACCGCCGATACCGAGGATCTCACCCTCCTTGACATCCAGATTCACATTCCGGACGATCTCGCCAGGCATATCCACCCACAACTTCCGGATGGACATGATCGTCCGGGCGTCGGAACAATCCCGAATCTCCCGGACCGCACTGAGGTCCACGCTGCGTCCCACCATGCACTTGGTGATCTCATCCACGCTGGTCTCGGAGGCAGGCGTGTCCTTCACTACCTTGCCGTCCCGCATGATGACTACCTTGTCACATACATTCAGGACTTCCTGAAGCCGGTGGGTGATGAAGATAACAGCGATGCCGCGGGACGCCATGCCCCGGATGGAGTCCAGCAGAGCCGCCGTCAGGACGGCGGTAGGCTCGTCCAGGATCAGCAGCTTGAGCTGGTCCTTGCTCAGCTCACGGGCGATCTCGGTGAACTGTTTATGACCAACGGGCATATCGCTGATGACCATATTCTGGTCGATCTCCACGCCCATTTTGTCAATGGCCTCTGCGGCCTTGGTCTTCATTTTTTTATAATCGAGCGTATTCAGCCGGGGGCCGAACACCTCGGAAATGACGTTCTTCTTTTGGGGCTCACGATTGAGCAGAATGTTTTCCGTGGCAGTAAAGCCGGGGATCAGAGAGAACTCCTGATGCACCATGCCGATACCGGCCTCCAGTGCGTCAAAAGGAGTATTGAAGGTGACTTTTTCACCATTGATGAGGACGTCGCCGCCGTAGCCGCCGGTTTCCCGGATGACGTCCATACCGAACAGGATCTTCATCAGCGTGGATTTACCCGCGCCGTTTTCGCCTGCCAGGCCCAGAACCTCGCCGGCCTTCAGAGTGAAGTTGATGTCCGTCAGGACCTGGTTGCCGAAGAAGTCTTTTTTGATGCCGCGCATCTCCAACAGGGGAGCCGTATTACTTTCCATAAATGATACCCTACCTAATAAGAGGGGAGGAGGGTCGCCCCTCCTCCCCAGTTTTGAATGAGCGAGAAAAAACGCTGCTTATTTCACGGTGAAATACTTCTCGGGAACCTCAACTTCGGTGGAGCCCATGAACCAGCCGGGATCACCCATGATGTAGGTGTCCTGATACACCAAGAAGGTGTTGTCGGCCTTGACGCCGCTGGTGGCGTTGGTGTAGTTGGAGCCGTTCCAGGAAGCCTCGGGAGAGAACTCGTGGTAAGCCTTGGCGATATCGTCAATGTCGCACAGCTCGCTCTCGCCGTTGATGACATTCAGAGCGTGCTGGGCCAGACCGGCAGTGGTGGTGTAGCCGTAGGAGTAAGCCCAGGTGCCGAAGCGGCCAGCGCCGCCGGCCTCGCAGATGGCGTCCTCAACCTTGGCCAGAATCTTCTGGAAGTCGCCGGCCTCAGCGGTCAGGTCGATGCCCAGAGCGCCGGGATAGCCCATCAGAGGAGAGGGCAGGTCGGCCTCGATGAAGTAACCGCCGTACTGCAGCAGTTGCTTGAGCAGAGGCTCAGTGTGAGCGTCGTTGGTGCAGAAGTAAGCGGCCTTCTCGCCGTAGGTCTTGGACCACTCGGGGACCTTCTCCAGAATGTAAGCCTGCGCGCCGGCCACGCCGACGTCAGAGGTGGGATCGGGAGCAGTCTCCATAACGAACTTCATGCCGAACTCCTCGCAGGCGGCCTTCATGACCGCGATACGACGGCTCATGGTCTCATAAGCCAGGTGACGGGGGAAGGAGATGTGCACGAAGGTGTCACAGCCCAGCTCGTGAGCGGTGCGGATGATCAGATAGCCGCGGGCCACGAAGTCGTTGTTGCACACCAGATCGGCAGCGGAGCCGATCTCGAGCAGATCCTCATGGGCCTCGCCGGCGATGCACAGGATGTCGGGGCGGATCTCCTTGATCTTACGGAACGCCTCGGTGGTGCCGGGGACGGACTGGTTGACGATGATGGCCTTCATGTCGGCGTCATCAGCCAGGTTCACGATGGTCTGGATGGTGGTCTCCAACTCCTCGGTGAAGTTATCGGGATAGATGGCCAGCTTGACCATATCCTCACCGTACAGGGCCTGGAAAGCCTCGGCGCCGCGGCGGTCGTCCTCGGACTGAGAAACGGAGCCGGTCACGATGCCGATGTGGACGTTGCCCTCGGTTTTCGTGTCAGCGGTCTCAGAAGGAGTCTCGGTTTTGTTGCTGCCAGTGTTGGGGGTGGGGTTGCTCTTGCCGCAGGAAACCAGGGTCAGGGCCATGGTCAGGGCAAGCAGTGTGCTCAGCAATCTTTTCATACATGCCTCCAATTCGTTTTTTTGCAAGCATTTCACAAGAGACCTGCAAATAGTTGCTATATATGATACCTGAATCATTCGCATTTGTCAACAGAACAGAAACAAAAAACTGATACTTTTTTTCGTATTACGGACACTTTTCATGAGAGTTATTCCTATTTCCCCTCCAGTTTTCTCGCTGAGCGCTCTATTCATTTTTGGGGATAAAGAATCTGATGCGCATATCAGCTACCCATTCATTTCTATCCATTTTCTTCCCGTGCAGCCTACAAAAAGGCCATATTTCTGAAAAAACAAAAAACAGAGCACCGGAATGGACCGGTGCTCCGTTTTTTAAATTGTATACAGGCTTAGCCGATGCCGCCATAGATGGCGCCCAAGATCAGGGCCGCCAGAGAGGCTGCGCAATACACCCACTTGCCCAGAGGATAGAACCAGCCGCTGATGTCCTTCTTGCCGGCGGTGCGGCCCTCGTGGACAGCCGCCAGAGCGGTGTCCTTCTTCATGACCCAGAAGAACATGATACCGGCCAGCAGAGCGCCCAGCGGGCAGATGTAAATGGAAACAACGTCCATCCACTGAGAGGTCCATGGCTGGATGCACAGTGCGATTACGCCGCCCACTGCGCCGATGATGACCACGGACAGCACACGGTTGGTGTGGAGCTTCTCCTGCAGGAAGGCCACGGGAGCCTCATACAGGTTCACGATGGAGCTGACGCCTGCGAACAACACGCAGATGTAGAAGATCATACCCACGATCCGGCCGCCGGGCATGGCGTTGAACACGTTGACCAGATAGACGAACATCAGGCCGGGGCCGCCCTTCATTCCAACGATGCCGTCACCCAGAATGACTGCCATGGCAGGGATGATGACGATGGCAGCCAGCAGAGCGGCGATGGTGTCGAACAGGGCCACGTTGCGAGCAGAGGAAGGCAGATCCTCATCCTTGGGCAGATAGGAGCCGTAGATCACGGAGCCGTTGCCCGCCACAGACAGGGAGAAGAACGCCTGACCGAATGCGAAGACCCAGACCTGAGGATTCAGCAGGCCCTCGGGCTTGAGGGTGAAGATGTACTTGTAGCCCTCGCTGGCGCCAGGCAGGGTGCAGATATAAACGCCCAGGACCACGAACAGGAAGAACAGGGCGGGCATCATGACCTTGTTGGCCTTTTCAATGCCGTTGCCCACGCCGAATGCCATGATGGCCAGAGAGGCCACCAGACCCACGATCAGCCATACGCCATTGCCGATGCCGAAGATACCGTTGCTGAACATCATGCTCAGGGCCTCGCCCAGAGTCTCTGCCTCGGGAGCGGTGCCGCCGAAGGTGCCGCCGATGGTCGCCATATCGGTGCCCATAGCGTACAGGCTGCCGGAAATACCCATCCAGCAGTACTTGAAGATCCAGCTCATGACCACGGTGTAGCCGATAGCCAGCATCATAGAGCCGACGATGGGGAGCGCGCCGATGGCCTCGCCCAGCCGCTTATTACCGGTGCGTTCCTCGGTAGCCTTGCCGAAGGAGATCACGGGGCCGCCCTGTGCCCAACGGCCCAGTGCGAATTCCTCAATGATACCGGTAGAACCGATCAGAAGTACGAACAGGAAGTAGGGGATCAGGAACGTCATGCCCCCGAACTGCTGCACCATGATGGGGAAGCGCCAAATATTACCCATACCAACGGCAGAGCCAATGCAGGCCAGAATAAAGCCCCATTTGCTTTGAAAACCGTCGCGATTTTCCAGAGTTGCGTGTTTGTCTGACATAGTTTGCCCTCCTAAAGACACAGATTGGTGTGATGATCGGATGTGGCACTTTTCAGATCGGCTCACGCCCGATGGGTGGCCGCAAGCGGCGCACCCAAACGGGACGGAACCTATTCAAGCGCCCGGGCGCGATGAAAACTGAGACAAAGGAACTTGCTGGAAATGCTGCGCTGAAATCTTTTTATTTAATTGTATTTCCCGGAATTACTTCTCCTCGTTGGCGTAGGGCTCCAGGAAGGCGTGGAAGTGACGCATGGGCAGCTTGTGGCCCCAGACGATCCGCATGTTGGGGATGGACTCGCGGTCCTCATACAGCGCCTTGACAGCGGCGATGACGTAGTCCAGGTGCTCCTGGGTCAGGCGGCTGCGGTCGATGGCGAAACGCACCACGTTGGCCAGCTCAGCCTGCTGCTCGGGAGTCTTCAGGTCATATTCCATGGAGAAGTCGCCCAGCTCGGACACGCGGATACCGTAGCGGCGGATCAGCTCCAGAGAGAAGCCGGTGCCGGCGAAGGTGGTATGATCGCGCTTGCCGTCGAAGAACTCATCCATGTTGATGTACACAGCGTGGCCGCCGGCGGGGAGAACGACGCCCTTGACGCCGGCCTTGTAGAAGCCCTGTGCCAGATACTCGCACTGCTGCACGCGGTCATGCATATAGCCGAAGTCGCAGCTCTCGTAGAGGCCGCAGGCCAGAGCCATGATGTCACGGCCGGACATGCCGCCGTAGGAGTCGTTGCCGTAGCAGGAGATCTGCTTGACCTTGATGAGCACGCCCACGTCGGTCTTCACGGTGCCGTCCTCGTTGAAGTCGGAGAACTTCTTCCAGAACAGGCCGCGGTCGCGGAAGGCCAGAATGCCGCCCATGTTTGCGTGGCCATCCTTCTTCAGCGAGGCCGTGAAGCCGTCGCAGCAGGCAAACATTTCCTTTGCGATCTCCGCAATGGACTTGTCGGCGCAGCCTTCCTCATTGACCTTGATGAAGTAGGCGTTCTCGGCCCAGCGCGCGGCATCGAGCATGAACGGGATGCCGTATTTGTGGGCGATGCGGCTGCTCTCGCGCAGGTTGGCAAGCGAGACGGGCTGGCCGCAGACCGTATTGTTCGTGATGGTCGTGTAGACGAGCGGAACGTTCTCCGGCCCGAGCTTTACGATAAGCTCCTCGAGCTTTTCGGTGTCCATGTTGCCCTTGAACGGGTTCTTTTCATAGGTGCCGCCCTCCGGGACCTCCCAGAGCAGCTCCTTGTTGTAGAGGTTGCGCGGGATGGAGCCCATCTGCTTGATGTTGCCCTCGGTCGTGTCGAAGTGGCCGTTCGAGGGAATGGTGAAGACCTTGCCGGGGTGGCGCTGGCCAAGGATCTTGCGCACGAGCTCGAACAGGACGGCCTCTGCGGCGCGGCCCTGCGGCAGGATGAACGTGTTCGGGCGCTCCATCTGCGCGGCGCCGCCGTTGAACAGGCCGCCCTCATATTCGCACAGATACAGCTCGTCCATCATGCGGTCGATGTCCTTGCAGTTCGTGCGGACGAGATCGATGACGTGCTTCTGATCGTTGCCGCGCTCGAAGCAGTCGCGCAGGGCGTCCAGCAGGACGTAGTAGCCCTTGTTGCGGCCGTAGGATTCGTCGCCGAGGAACATGGCCGACCACTGCACATCGGTCATGGCCGTCGTGCCGGAATCGGAGAGCATGTCCACCGTCAGCATGCCTGCGGGGAAGGCAAATTCATTGTAGTGCGTGGCCTTGAGGGCGCGTTCGCGCTGCGCGGCGGTGACGCGGGGGATGTCCCGCGTGACATAAGTAAAGGAGCGCGGGGTAGCAACGTTCAGGGGATATTCTTCGTGATTCATACTGACCTCCATGATTCGGCGCAGAGCGCCGTGATTCTGGATACCCCGGTCATCGACCTGCGGCAGGGCTGCAGTGGCGACTGGCGGACAGTATCGGGCGCGCGGCTGATCCGCCGCCTCCCCATCATCATGC
>ERZ773130.3268-NODE-3268-length-10906-cov-7.578841_pt1 | contig 10906 bp, 7 predicted proteins | sample MGYA00511919_ERZ773130 | MGnify/ENA primary metagenome ERZ773130 (study PRJEB29015, sample SAMEA2737851) | human gut metagenome | biome: human gut; feature: human-associated habitat; material: faeces | place: China | collected 2012 ...
CTGTACTTGCTGCGAATAGGTCATAATCATACTCTCCTTTTGACAAATGTCGCTTGGCGGGAACACGGCTGCGCCCTGCCGGCACAGCTCGTCCTCCCGTTTTGCATCGGCTGCGCGGGCCGCTCTCTCTTTCGGCCGCACAGCACTACCACGCATGATTTTATTATAGAGAATGCGCGCGCATTTTGCAAGACATTTCCGCCAAAAATCCGCAATTCTCTTTCTGGTCATTTCCATCTAACTGTCAATTCGTCCGCTTTCTGCCGGGCATTTGTCATTTTTCTGTCAATTCTGTCAGCAGGTCCGGTCCATGCCCTGCTGTCCGCGCCCAGCAGACGGTTCCACCGGCCGCAAGGCCCGGATGCAGGCAAAGCCGGCCCCGGCTGCTGCCACAGCCATCCAGTGCCGACCGGCTTCCAGCCCGAAGAAATTGGCTGCAAACGGAAAGGCAAGGCTGCCCACGCTCTGCCCCAGCGCCAGAAAGCCATAGTTGACCCCCGCATGGGGGAAGCCGAACAGGTCGGTGGAAAGGGCCGGCAGAACCGCCGCCAGCGCCGAGTAGCAGAAGGTGAGGCCCGCATAGCAGGCCACCACGCCCCAGCCCTGTGCAAAGGCAAACCCCGCCGACAGCCCGGCAGACACCGCAAACAGCAGCATGTCGGTGGGGCGGCGGCCGATTCGGTCACTGAGCAGGGGCATCAGCAGGCGGCCTGCCGCACTGCCCACGCTGCCCAGTACCACGCTCCACAGCGCCGCCTGCTCCTCCAACCCGCGCTCCATGCCCAGCTTTAAAATAATGGGGCTGAACAGCAGCACTGCGGGGGTAGAAAAGCACACCGCTCCGGCGCACAGCCAGTACTGCTTTGTGCGCAGCATCTGCTGCGGGGCAAGGTCAATGGTGTTTTTGCCGTTCTCCTGCGGTTTTTGGGTCTGCCCGGTCTGCGGCGGGTCCTGCAAAAGCAGACTGCCCACAAGGCATACCGGCAGGGTGACCGCACCCAGTGCCCAGAAGGCCCCCCGGATGCCCTGCACGACCCAAAATCCCCGCACTGCCGTGCGCACGAATACGGTGAGGAAGGCACCGCTCAGGCCCACCGCCCCGCCGATGACGCCGGTGGCCAGCCCCTTGCGGTCGGCGTACCACTTCTGGGCGCAGGACTGGATGGACGGATACAAAAACGCCGTGCCCAGCCCCGCCGGGATGCTGAACGCCAGAAAGAACGCCGCTGCGCTGCCCGGCGGCAGCAGGCCCGCCGCAAAAAAGCCGCCGCAGAGCAGGGCGGTGCCCCACAGGCCCGCGCAGCGGGGGCCGTGCCTGTCCTGCAGGAAGCCGCCCAGCACGCACCCCACACCGAAGGCCGCGATGAGGATGCCAAACGCATACCCCGCCCCCTGCTCCGACAGGCCGTATTCCTCCATGACCGGCTGCTGGAACACGCCCCACGCCGCCGGAAGCCCCGTGAGCACCTGAATGGCGGCCCCGGCGGCAAGGATCGTCCACGGGTGTTTTGCTGCAAACTGCTGTTTCATCGTTTCACCTCAAAATCCGTGCAATTTGCGATAGTGTGCCCATTCGGATTGACAATCCGGCAGTTTCCTTTATAATATGATGTACTGGAAACAATTCAATTGACATATAGAGAGGTATTGCAACCATGAAAACACAGGCATTGAAGGGCATGCGCGACCTGCTGCCCGCCGAGCAGACCCTGCGCGACTACATCCAGGGCAAGATCCTGGAGACCTACCGTGCGTCCGGCTTTGAGCGCATCTCCACCCCTATGCTGGAGGACATGGAAAATCTGGACAAGTCCGACGGCGGCGACAACCTGAACCTGATCTTCAAGGTGCTCAAGCGCGGCGACAAGCTCACCGCCGCCCTGAACACCGGCGACCCCAAGCAGCTCTCCGACATGGGCCTGCGCTACGACCTCACCCTGCCCCTGAGCCGCTACTATGCCGCCAACAAGGACAAGCTGCCCAGCCCCTTCAAGGTGATCCAGACCGACCGCGTGTTCCGTGCCGAGCGCCCCCAGAAGGGCCGTCTGCGCGAGTTCGTGCAGTGCGACATCGACATTCTGGGCGACAGCTCCCCCAACGCCGAGGTGGAGCTGATCGACGTGACCACCCGCGCTTTGCTGAACATCGGCTTCACCGGCTTCACGGTGAACATCAACGACCGCCGCATCCTGCGCGGCATGCTGGAGAGCATGGGCTTTGCCGCCGATACGCTGGATTCCGTCTGCATCACCTTTGACAAGATGGACAAGATTGGTGCTGACGGCGTGAAGGCCGAGCTGACTGAAAAGCAGCTGCCGGAAGCCGCCATCAACGCACTGGCCGATTTCATCGCCGCCGGTGAGGTGACGCTGGACGCCGTGGCTGCCCGCTGCGCCGACCCCGCCATCGCCGATGACCTGAAGTACGTTCTGGCCACCGCCAATGCGCTGGCTGCCGGCCGCTATCAGGTGGCCTACTGCCCCAGCCTGGTGCGCGGTCAGGGCTACTACACCGGCATGGTGTTCGAGATCACCTGCCCGCAGTTCAGCGGTGCCGTGGCCGGCGGCGGCCGCTACGACAACATGGTGGGCAAGTTCCTGGGCACCCAGGTGCCTGCCGTGGGCTTCTCCATCGGTTTCGAGCGCGTGTGCGGCATCCTGCTGGAGCAGGGGTATCAGATCCCCGGTGCCAAGCAGAAGATCGCCCTGCTGTACGGCAAGGACGCCGACTTCCCCGCCGTGCTGAGCAAGGCCGCTGCCCTGCGTGACACCTACAACGTCACCGTGCTGCAGCAGGCCAAGAAGCTGGGCAAGCAGCTGGGCCAGCTGGAGGCCGCCGGGTTTGCCGGTGCCGCCTTCATGGACAAGGACGAAGTCAAAATTTTTGCACAGCAGTAACCACAAAACGCAGACAGGCCCCCGCACAAAACCGTGCGGGGACCTGTTTTTTACTTTGTCATCAAATGGTGAACTGCACCACGCAGAAAGCAGCGTAGATGCACAGCAGCGCAATGCCCTGCGGGCGGCTGAGCTTGCCCTTGAGCAGGGCGGGCACCGTCAGCAGCAGCATGACCGCAAACATCACCGGAATATCCATCACCAGCGAGGCGTTCATGCCAGCAATGGTGGAGTTCTGCGGGATGGTAAAGGGGGCCAGCGCGACCGACACGCCGCTCACCAGCACCAGATTGAACACGTTGGCACCGATGACGTTGCCCAGCGACAGCGCCCCGTGGCCCTTGGCCAGCGAGGTGATGGCCGTGACCAGCTCCGGCAGCGAGGTACCCAGTGCCACAAAGGTCAGAGCAATGACCGACTCCGGCACGCCCAGTGCCTGTGCAATGAGGGTGCCGTTGTCCACCAGCAGGTCCGCGCCCACCGCGATGAGCACCGCGCCCACCGCCAGCAGGCCCAGTTCCTTGGCAAAGGAAGCGTTTTCTTCCGGCCCTTCCTCTTCTTCCGGGGCGGGGGCATTCTTCATGGCCATCACGTTGCAGACGATGTAGGCCACGAACATGGCCAGCAGGATGATGCCCACCAGCCGGGTGAAGGAGCCGGTGGTGTAGGCCACACCGGCGTAGAAGGCTGCCGCCACAAAGAAGAACAGCACCGGGGTGCGCAGGCTCTTGGGGTCCACCTTGCCCGGCTTGACCACAATGGGAATGGCCGCAATGAGGGCGGAATTGCAGATGACCGAACCAATGGCGTTGCCGTAGGCGATCTCGCCGTGACCGGTGAGAGCCGAGGTGGTAGACACCATCACCTCCGGCAGGGTGGTGCCGATGGACACCACCGTGGCACCGATGAGCAGCTCCGGCACATGGAAGCGGCGGGCAATGCCGGTGGCACCGTCCACAAACCAGTCACCGCCCTTGATCAGGCACAACAGGCCCACGATGAACAGCAAAACAGGTATAAGCATGTTTTTTCTCCTTTTTGATCGTTCCTTGGCCCGGCTCCAGGAACGGGAGTCTCTCAGCCGGGCAAAAAAGAAAAGACTCCTATTACAGGGTACGCATACTACGTCCTTGTAATAAAAGTCTCAAGCATCCGGTACTGCATCGGGCATTTCTGCCGGGTTGTCGCTGCAGCACAGCGCATGGCCCTACCGGGTCTGCGCCCTTTACTCCCTTTTATCCTGTTTATTATACTGTCTGCCGGACATAAAAGCAAGCGGAATCCGGAAGTTTCACCCGGCCTTTTCCACTTTTTTCGCATTGGGATAGATGCGTTCCATGCGGGCATTGTCGAAATGGGCGTCCAGATAGGTCTCCACGGCATTGGCAGCTGGCACTCCGCTGGTGCGGGCGTCGTAACGGGCCAGCGCCAGCGAGCTGGTGACCATGTTCACCGCCATGAACACCGCCAGCAGCACGGTCATCCACGGCCGCACCCGGCTGCGCAGACGGGTCATGCACTTCATGACCACCGGGTAGCCGTAGCGCATCCACACCACGGCCGCCATGCCCCAGAAGAAGCAGTACAGCAGGTTGATGCGCCCGCCCAGATTGAATTTGAATTTGCTGTAATCCCAGAACACCGTGCCAAACAACAGCTCGGTCACGGCGCTGCACACATACTCGTACACGCCACCCATCACCGTGCCGAACACAAACAGGTAGCGGTCGCTCTTGTCCTGATTCTGGCGCAGCAGCACGGTGGTCAGGGCCAGAGCCAGGCCCCACACCACGCTGAACGGCCCCCACACCAGACTGGAACGGCTCATCCAGACGCCTGCCGTCAGGCGGCAGAACACTGTTTCCACCAGGTCACCCAGAAACGCGCCCACCACGAACAGCCACAGCAGGTCGGCGGCGCTCAGGGGCGTTTCGCCGTTCTGGGCAATGGTCGGTTCCTGCCGGGCCGCCGCCGGGTAGGCCCGCTGGATGCGCTTTTCCACATACAGGGCAATGCGGCGGCGCAGGCCGTCGGAGCTTTCACCCAGCCGCTGGTTCAGCTGTTCCAGCACCGGGTGTTTGGCCGCATAGCGCCCCACCAGCACGGCCGAACCAATCTGGTCCAGCGCTGCCACGATGACCGCCGCCCACACCAGCGGGTGCAGCAGCCAGCTCGGGATGACCTGGCACAGCCGCAGCAGCAGGCCATTGAGCCACAGCACGCTGGCAGTGCCCAGCACGCCCCACAGCAGCGAATACTGCAGGCAGACATAGCCGTTCAGGTTGAAGCGCTTACCGGAGTAGTCCCACCATTTGCGGCGGTGCAGCCGTTCCAGCAGCTTAGCCGTCAGCCACTCCATGACCGTGGAGGCCAGCGTACAGGCAAAGAAGAGGTACACCGGGTCGCTGCGCAGGTCCGTGAAGCCCACGGCCAGCAGTACCGCCGTGGAGCCGTACACAAAGCAGAAGGGCCCGGCTGCTGCGCCGCGGTTGGCAAAATGCTTGCCCCGCACCGTAGCTACTACCGTCTCCCCTACCCAGCCCGCAAACGAGTAGACCAGGTAAAGGACGCCCAGCGTATAAAAATCGTATTCCATAGCAGTCCTTTCTTCCAAAAGCGTTGGTTTTCCAGCAGTTGTATTGTACCCTTTTTGCCTGCAGAACGCAAGCATGGCAAAGGGGCCGCCCGCAGCGGGTGGCCCCTTTTAGATTTCGTTGTACGATCAGAATTTGCGCCAGGTGTCGGGCAGGAACAGCACCAGCATGGGGAAGATCTCCAACCGGCCTGCCAGCATGTCAAAGATCAGCACCAGCTTGGCCGGGTCTGCAAAACCGCTAAAGTTCTGCATGGGGCCCACCAGCTCCAGGCCCGGGCCGATGTTGTTCAGAGTGGCGGCCACGGCAGTGAAATTGGTCACCATGTCAAAGCCGTTCAGACTGATGAGCAGGAAGGACCCCACAAAGATGAAGCTGTAGGCCGCCATGAACACGTTGGTGGTACGGATGGTCTCATGGTTCAGCAGCTTGCCGTCCATACGCGCCGGAGCCACCACCTGCGGGTGCAGAGCCTGCTTGAGCTCCTTGCCCAGCGTCTTGCCCAAAATGAGGATGCGGCTCACCTTGATGCCGCCGCCGGTGCTTCCGGCACAGGCACCAATGAACATCAGCACCACCAGCACTTCCTTGGACAGAGTGGGCCACAGGTCAAAATCGCAGCTGGAAAAGCCCGTGGTGGTGATGATGGAACCCACCTGGAACGCCGCTTGCCGCAGCGCTTCGCCAAAGCTGTTGTAGAGGCTGTAGATGTTGGCCGTGATGATGGCAATGGCGGCAAGGATCACCGCAAAGTAGCCCCGGACCTCCTCGCTGGCGGCAGCCCGGCGGAACCGACGCATCAGCAGCAGGAAGTAGGCGTTGAAGTTGACACCGAACAGGATCATGAACACGGTCACGACCCACTGGATGTAAGGCGAAAAGCTGCCAAAGCTGTCATTGCGGAAGCCGAAGCCGCCGGTGCCTGCGGTGCCAAAGGACGTAAGCATGGCCTCGAACAGGGGCATTCTGCCTGCCAGCAGGAACAGCAGCTCCAGCAGGGTCAGGGCCAGGTAGATGCCATACAGGATCTTGGCGGTAGACTGCACCTTGGGCACCAGCTTGTCCACCTGGGGGCCGGGGCTCTCGGCCTTCATCAGGTTCACATGAGAGCCGCCGGTCAGGGGCAGCAGGGACAGCAGGAACACCAGAACGCCCATGCCGCCGATCCAGTGGGTAAAGCTGCGCCAGAACAAAATGCCCTTGGGCAGGCTCTCCACCTCCGGCAGGATGCTGGCACCGGTGGTGGTAAAACCGGATACCGTCTCAAACAGCGCATCCACGGGGTTGGGGATGCAGCCGGTGAGCACGAAAGGCGCGGCGCCCACCACCGAGATGACGATCCAGCTCAGTGCGGTGGCAGTAAAGCCCTCCCGCATATAAAATACCTTGCTGCGGGGCTTGATGGCCCGCAGCGCAAAGCCGATGCCTGCGCTCACGGCAGCCGTGAGCAGGAACACTGCCAGTACCATCCACTCGCCGTAGATCAGGCTGGCAGCGGCGGGCAGAAGCAGCAGGGCGCCCTCGATCATCAGGATATAGCCCAGCAGACGGAAAACGATCGCATAATTCATAGCCCGCCTCCGTCAGCTCTCCACGATGTCCCGCAGGTCATGCAGGCCATGCTCCAGCGTGACCACGATCACGTTGTCGCCCACCTGGATCTGGTCGCCGCCGCGGGGGATCAGGATCTGATTGCCCCGGGTGATGCAGCACAGCAGCAGGTTCTTTTTCAGATGCAGCTGGCTCAGGGGCACACCGGTGGCCCGGCTCTCCTCGTGCACCGTGAATTCCAACGCTTCCACGCGGTCGTCCAGGATGCGGTACAGGGTCTTGATGTTGCTGCCCGCCTCATTCTGCAGGGCACGCACATACTGCACAATGTAATCGCAGGTCATGTACTTGGGGTACACCACGCTGCCCAGGTCCAGCCCGGCCAGAATGTCATCGAACTCCAGACGGTTCACCTTGGTCACCAGCTTGCCGTGGGAATGCTTTTTGGCAAACAGGGTCAGCAGCACGTTTTCTTCGTCGATGTTGGTCAGAGCCACGAATGCCTCGGTGGACTCCAGGCCCTCCGACAGCAGGAACTCCCGGTTGGAGCCGTCCTCGTTCAGGACCTGGGCACCGGGCAGCTGCTCGGCCAGCTCCTGGGCGCGGGCGGCATCCCGCTCCACGATGCGCACCCGCACATGGTTGTCCATCAGCTCCTGGCTCAGGTAGAACGCGATGGCGCCGCCGCCCACGATCAGGGCGTTGCGCACCGGCCGCACCGGCATGTGGATCTGCCGGAAGAAGGCATGCGCGTTTTCCTGGGTGGCCAGGAAGGTGACCTGATCGCCGTTCTGCAGCACAAAGTTGCCGTTGGGGATGATCACCCCGCCGTCACGCTCCACGGCACACACCAGAATGTCGCTCTTGAGCCGACTGGGGATCTCGCGGATGGCTACGCCGTCCAGCCCCTGTGCCTCGGTGAGCGCAAACTTGATCAGCCGCACGCGGCCGCCCGCAAAGGTGTCGATCTTGCTGGCCCCCGGGAACCGCAGCAGATGGGAGATCTCCTTGGCTGCCGCCATTTCCGGGTTGATGATGGCCGAAATGCCGATCTGTTTTTTGATAAAGTCCAGCTCGTGGCTGTAGGACGGGTTGCGCACGCGGGCAATGGCGTGGCAGTGGCCCGCCTTTTTGGCAAACATACAGCACAGCAGGTTCAGCTCGTCCGAACCGGTCACGGCAATGAACACGTCCGCGTCCTCAATGCCGGCTTCGGACAGGGTGGTGATGGAGGAGCCGTTGCCCACGATGCCCAGCACATCGTACGTCTCGATCAGGTGTTCCACCCGCGCCTTGTTCGTGTCCACAACGGTCACGTTGTGGCCCTCCTCGCTGAGCTGCCGCGCAAGGGCGGTACCGACCTTGCCGCTGCCCACCAGAATGATCTTCATAACAAGTCCTTTCTCCTTTGGCAGCCCCTTTCCCGGAGCATACAAACACAGTTTAGTATATCATATCCAGCCGCAAAGTTCCACTGCTTGCCCCACAAATACATCGAATTGCTTAAAAAGCGACGGTTCTTTTGTGCAGGATTACCTGTTTTCAGCGTGAAAGCGCAAAAAAGGGGCTGCCGCACAGCTTTTGTGCAGCAGCCTCCTTGTGTCAAAATGATTCAGAATGCCCTCCGCGTGCGCTTTGGACGTCATCAGCGGAAAAGTATCGTTATAAAAGCAAGATCTCCCCTGCTGTCAGGTCTCAGTACCGCTCTACGCCGTCCTTGGTGACAAGGGCGTATACCAGCGGGGCTTCCTCCGGCTTTTCCGCGCCGTACACAAGGCCGCTGCGGTACTCGGCGGCAGCGGCTTCAAACTTGTCCGCTGCACCGTAGAAGGTTGCCAGGCTCTCGCCCTTGTGGACGTAGTCGCCGCGCTTTTTGTGCAGGGTGATGCCGGCGGCAAAGTCCAGCGGGTCGCCCTTTTTCTGGCGGCCGGCACCCAGCAGCACACTGGCCGAGCCGATCTTTTCGGCATCATTGGCCACGATGTACCCATCCTGCTCGGCCAGCAGCTCATAGCGGGCAGCAGGCTGCTCAAACAGGCTGTAGTCATCCAGCACGCGGGTATCACCGCCCTGGGCGGCAAACATCTCCTTGCACTTGGCAAAGGCAGAGCCGTCCGCGATCACCGCCTGTGCCATGGCGCGGCATTCGGCGGGGGTGCCCTTCCCTGCCAGCACCAGCATATTGGCGGCCAGCTGCAGGCACACCTCGGTCAGGTCGGCGGGGCCACGGCCCTTGAGCACATCCATGCTCTCCATGACCTCCAGGCTGTTGCCGATGTTGTGGCCCAGCGGGGTGTCCATGTCGGTGATCATGGCGGCCACCCGGCGGCCATGGTGGGTGCCGATGGACACCATGAGCTTTGCCAGCTCGATGCTCTGGTCCACGGTTTTCATAAAGGCACCGGTGCCGGTGGTCACATCCAGCAGAATGGCGTCCGAGCCGGAAGCCAGCTTCTTGGACATGATGCTGGACGCAATGAGCGGGATGCAGCTCACGGTAGCGGTCACATCCCGCAGGGCGTACATCTTTTTGTCTGCCACGGCGATGCCCTCGCTCTGGCCGATGACCGACAGACCGATGCGGTTGACCTGTGCAAAGAACTCTTCCTGCGTCAGGGCCGTCTTGGTGCCAGGCACGCTCTCCATCTTGTCGATGGTGCCGCCGGTGTGGCCCAGACCGCGGCCGCTCATCTTGGCGATCTTGACCCCGCAGGCTGCCACGATGGGGGCGATCACCAGCGTGGTCTTGTCGCCCACGCCGCCGGTGGAGTGCTTGTCCACCTTGATGCCCGGAATGGGCGAAAGGTCCACCATGACGCCGCTGTGGGCCATCACGTCGGTAAGCTCTGCCGTCTCTTCGTCGGTCATGCCGCGCAGGTACACAGCCATCATCCAGGCAGCCATCTGATAATCGGCCACCTCACCGGACACATAACCGTTGACGATGCTCTCCAGCTCTTCACGGCTGTGGGTGCCGCCGTCGCGTTTTTTGGCGATCAGATCATAAATGCGCATAACTTCACGCTCCTGTCGAAATAGTATGACATTGTAGTCTCAGTATAGCAAAATTCCAGTCAAAAGCAAGGTTTTTTCTGTAACTTTTGCCCATTTTTTAAGCAAAAAGGCGCAGCTGCCCGAAAAAGCAGCTGCGCCTGTGAGGTTTGCGGAGAAACGCCCCGGATCAGCGGGAACCCTTGTCGTAGGGGATGCCCTCTGCCTTGGGGGCCATGCTGTTCTTGGACGTGAAGGCCAGGATGACCATGGACGCCACGAACGGCATCATGTTGTAGATGTTGCTGGACCAGTGCAGCTGTGCCAGGAAGGTGGAATCTGCAATGTTGGCCAGGCTCTTGAACACGGCAAAGAACATGGCCGCGCCAAAGATGTTGAAGGGCTTCCACTGGCCGAAGATCATAACGGCCAGGGCCAGGAAGCCTGCACCGGCCACGCCCACCTCAAAGTTCCAGGTCTGCACCGGGGGCACGATGTAAGCCATGCCGCCAATGGCACCCAGGGCACCGGAGAGCAGCACACCAGCGTAGCGCATCTTGTAGACATTGATGCCCACCGAGTCGGCTGCCTGGGGATGCTCGCCGCAGGCCCGCAGACGCAGGCCGAAGCGGGTCTTGTACAGCACCACATAGCTGATGATCAGCAGGATGATGCCCAGCGGAACAAAGACGCTGAGCTCCAGCCCGCCGATGCTGAACAGGAAGGGCTTATTGGAATAGTTCAGCTTGGCGCTTCCGCTGTCGCTGAAGTATTTGGCGATGACCACGGCAATGGCGGTGGCCAGCAGGTTCAGGGCTGTGCCGCCGATGGTCTGGTCCGCCTTCAGGTTGATGGAGGCAAAGGCCAGCAGCA
>ERZ773130.3281-NODE-3281-length-10874-cov-2.385525_pt1 | contig 10874 bp, 7 predicted proteins | sample MGYA00511919_ERZ773130 | MGnify/ENA primary metagenome ERZ773130 (study PRJEB29015, sample SAMEA2737851) | human gut metagenome | biome: human gut; feature: human-associated habitat; material: faeces | place: China | collected 2012 ...
ATATTAATTCAACATATTTCAGTGTAATTTCAACATCTTGTAATGGTAAAAAATGCTATTTAATAAAAGACAAGAATAATGAGAGCTATATTGATAAAGAGACTGGTATGGCTGTTAGACATATTGAAAAAAATAATGAAAATGATTTAGTTATAGATTATGATTATAAATTCAATATAGTTACAGATAATGATATAAAAAAACCAGATATAACTGGATATATTATTGAAGAATAGAATTAAAAGTTCTATTCTTTTTTTATTTTTATTTGAATATTATTTATGAAGGAGGAAAAATATGTTTCAGGATAAAATGGTATTATGTGCTTCAAGTGCATATGAAAAGAAATTTTATCTGAATGAAGAATTTTCGAGACTTCCTGAAGATATAAAAAATGAACTTAAAATAATGTGTGTTCTTTTTACAGAAGAAGTGGGAGGAATACTTGAACTTGTATTTGACGAGGAAGGTAATCTTTTATTCAGAACAGATGCAGATGAAAATGATTTGCTATATGATGATATTGCATGTGGAATGCTTATAAAGAAGATGCAGTACGAAAAAAGAGAGCTGCTTGAATCACTCGAAATGTTTTACAGAGTATTTTTCCTCGGCGAGGACGGACAATGAAAATAGGAAATGTCAATATAGAAAATAAAGTATTTCTTGCACCTATGGCGGGTGTTACAGATTTGCCGTTCAGGCTTTTATGCCGCGAGATGGGCTGTGGGCTTTTGTATACAGAAATGGTTAGTGCAAAAGCTATTTTGTACAATAATAAAAATACAGACGCACTTCTTCGTGTGACTGAAGCGGAAAATCCGATAGCAGTACAGCTTTTTGGTTCAGACCCGCAGATTATGGCAGATATGGCAAAAAGACTTGAAGAAAGACCATTTGATGTAATAGATGTCAATATGGGATGTCCGGTTCCAAAGGTTGTAAATAACGGAGAAGGTTCGGCACTTATGAAAAATCCTGTGCTTGTCGGCCAGATTGTTGAGGCTATGGCAAAGGCAGTAAAAAAGCCTGTTACAGTAAAGATTCGTGCGGGATTTAATGATAAGAGCCTTAATGCACCAGAGATTGCACATGTTATTGAAGAATCAGGCGGTGCGGCGGTTGCCGTTCATGGCAGAACGAGAGAGCAGTATTATTCTGGGCATGCTGACTGGAATATAATCAAAAAAGTAAAAGATACTGTATCAATTCCCGTAATAGGCAATGGTGACATACTTACAGGTGAAGATGCGATACGCATGTTTAAAGAGACCGGCTGTGATGCAGTTATGATTGGCCGCGGAGCAAGAGGAAATCCGTGGCTGTTTAGACAGATAAAAGAATATGAAGAAACAGGTGAATATTCTGAAAAGCCGTCGTTTGATGAAGTTGCTGCCATGATATTAAGGCATACAAAACTACAGATAGAATATAAAGGTGAATATCTTGGAATACGTGAGATGCGAAAGCATGTGGGCTGGTATACGGCAGGATACAAAAACTCATCATCGATACGAAGAAAAGTAAATGAAGTAGAATCTTATGAGCAGCTTGAACAGCTTATAAGCAGCTGTATAGAAAATAATTAAGGCAATAGCCGATGAATCCTGATATATTACTAAAATGAAATGGAGATAAAAATGGAAGAACTTATTCAAAAGATTGAGAGATTAAAAAAAGAAAATGATTTTGTTATATTGGCACATTATTATGTAGATGGTGCTGTTCAGGATATAGCAGACTATGTAGGCGACTCATTTTATCTGAGCAAAGTTGCTACAGAGGTAGAGGCAAAAAATATATTATTTGCCGGAGTTTCATTTATGGGAGAGAGCGCAAAACTTTTGAATCCTGAAAAACATGTATATATGGCAGATGTGACAGCAGATTGCCCTATGGCTCATATGGTTACTGTAGACCGTATAAAAGAGGTTAGAGAGCAGTATGACGATGTGGCGGTAGTCTGTTATGTAAACTCGACAGCAGAGATAAAGGCTGTGTCAGATGTATGTGTAACATCCTCAAACGCAATTAAGGTAGTAAAGAATATAAATAATAAAAGAATATTCTTTGTCCCTGACAATAATCTTGGAAGATATGTTGCAAAGCAGCTTCCTGAAAAAGAATTTATATTTAACGACGGTTTCTGTCATGTCCATAAGAGCATTGACCCAAAACTTGTTGCAGAAGCAAAAGAGCATCATCCTGATGCACTCGTACTTGCACACCCTGAATGCACGGAGGACGTGCTTGAACTTGCCGATTATATAGGAAGTACGGCAGGAATACTTGATTATGCTACAGAGAGTGAATGCAAGAAATTTATTATCTGTACAGAGATGGGAATTTTCTTTAAACTCAGTAAACAGAATCCTGATAAGAAATTTTATTCGGTAGGTCACAGACAGTTCTGTCCGAATATGAAGAAGGTAAGTCTTGAAAAAGTGGCAGCAGTTATGGAAAATCCGACAGAGGAAGTGCTTCTTTCTGATGATATTATGAATGAGGCATGTAAACCGCTTCAGAAAATGCTTGAACTTGCAAAATAGGCAAACATTCAGCATTTGGATTATTATAAAATGAATGGCTGTTACATTAAATAAATAGCTTTGACGATACAATGAGCAGGTTCAGATATTGACATAGCTATTTTGTTCACCTGTTGTGCACAATTTGTGAAATAATCGTGAAATTGTACAATAATCATTAAAAAAATGATAAAATAATCCGATATTATTTATGGATGGCAAAAAGGTAAAATACTTACTCACGAGGTAAAACATATCAACATAGTCCGAAGTTCAAAGGATTGGCCGTACACTCTCCGGAGAGTTTCAGATTGTGAGAATATGATTTACTATATCAGTGTATATCGTATAATGGGCCGTACACCAATGATATATGATATACACAAAAAAACAACACCAATCGTTTAAAAGCAATTGGTGTTATTTTTTTTATAAAACAATATATTTTGTTTTTTACTGTGTCACAGCAATAGTGCAAGCTGTAATTACTTTAATTTTATTGATTTATTTTGCGACCTCTTTAATCTGAGCTGTCCCAGTTTCTTTTTGGTCTTTCTTCAACTTGTAATTGATACCAAGTCCCATACCCGTAACTGCATAGAATACAGGAGCAACAGCTATACAGGAGTCGTTTGTGAGTGAGATTATCAGGTAGCCTATAACACCGACAAATATACTTACTCCGATTTTTGGAAGATAACCGCTAAAATCGTGTTTCCAGTAGAGTTTTAAGCTGCTGACAAGGTACCATATAAAGAATACCAGCCATGCGATAAGCGAGATAACACCAGTCTGTACACCAATCTGCATCAGCGTACAGTGGGGTTTTGTAATAATCTCATTTATGTGTCCTGAATTGTAAAGACCGACAAGGTCATTGTTAGGAAATGCAATGATAAATGTATCAGGACCTGAACCGAGTAAGAAATACTTCTTGAGAAGCGGAAGTGTTCTTGCCCAGATATATCCACGCATATTTGCAAAATGGAAATGGTTTTCAAGGAAAGAAAGTGATTTGGTCTGTTTTGTAAGTTTCATAATGGCACCACCCGGACCATAAGTATAAAATGTTGAATCATTTTCTTTCATCATATTTGTAAAGTACCATGTTTTATCATCTATCGTAATCTGATAACCATTGAAACTGTCAGAGCGGATAGAAGAGAATGAGAATGGAAATCTCTCATCATTTATAACATAGCTTGAAGAGTCCTCATTAAGTGCAAAAGCCACTTCTTTACCTGACTTGTCAGTAAGTGAAAATTGGTCAGTACCGTTAGCATCCTGAGTACACTTGATGATAAGAGTTTCATTATTATAAACAATGGAAACATTGTCATCATTTGTGGTGATCTCGCTGAGCGGATGATATTCAGCTTCAGTACTGAACATGGATTTCATTCTGTCAAGCAATATACCCTGGTTTGCCACATTTATTCCAATAAATGCAACTATAAAAACAGCGATTGCGGCAATAACGATTTTGATATTTTTAATAAACACTTTCCTCATACAGAGAAGCATAACTATAAGAGAAAAGATAACCGCAAGAATACCGGCACGCGACTGTGATGCAAAAAGAATAAGCATAAGAGATACTATCAAAACAGCACAGCCTATTTTTGCCCACACTTTTTTGAATGCAAATATAAGACCTACAAGAATAGGAACTATAAGGCAGACATAAAATCCTACATAGTTAGGATTATAGAGGGAAAGATAAGTACGTCCCTCCTCAAAATTAAACTTAAGAGGACCTCCCTTGTATGTAGAAGGTGTCATAAGTTTCTGACCGAGTGAAGTCCTGAAAAAATCGTGCTTTAATGCCTGGCTGAGTCCAAGCAGAACCATAACCGTAATACCGGCAACAAACCACGGCATTATGCGCTTTACTGCTGCTTCTGTACGCATTATAAAGAAACAATAGTATGCGGTAAGGCAATATCCCATAAGAGCCCAGACAGGTTCAAACTGCTCATAAATACCTGAAAAACAGAAATCTCTGTTTGAGGATGCAAGAGCCGAAATAAAGGAAATGCCACAATAAATTGCAAGTGGTATAAGTATTTTGCACCATGCAGCCTTCTGCTCGTCCGCAAATATCATATAGATAAGACAGAATATCATGCATGCACAGGTAACGAGAAACCATATGAGTTTTGTGTGAAGGAAAAAGTCGACTGCTGAAGTCTGGCTTGTGTACCATTCAAACTTGCCAAGTTTGGTTTCATAAGAATACATATAAGTGATAAGTGGTATCACACTGAGTACGGCGATTATCGGAAGCAAAAGACCTAATGGGTACTTTGGCTCGGCCGGTGTGCCTTTTTTCTTAGCATTTTGAGATGCCATAGGTAAACCTCCTAAAAATTTTTTATGATTGCAAAAATAGCTGTATGCTGTGAAGATTGAACATATATAGGCTATTTTGCAAATTGAAATATATGTATGTAAACATAGATTATGTTCAGATACACACATCTAATTATACATATATTTTAAAATGCAAGGATGAAACATTATACACCGGGTGGACGAATGATATTGAGAAGCGTCTGGAAGCGCATAATGCCGGGAAAGGCGCAAAATACACCAGATCCCGGAGACCGGTGGAGCTGGTGTATCTGGAGCAGTTTGAGACAAAGGAAGAAGAAGTATTGTACCTTATATTTTTAATGATAATGCAGTTTTCTGCCTTATGGTAAGTTTATGAACATAACCATTTTTATTGCGTAGAGCAATAAACGGCAGAGAAAATTGCGAATATCTGTTTGAATATACAATGAGCTTTGGAGGTTTTATAAAGAAACGAGGTTTAAGGATAAAGATGAGAAATTACGACCCATACAAAAAAACGATACTTTTTTTTGCATCGCTTGTTAATATAGTGCTTATGTCACTTGTATTTATGTATGTATGGTTTCATTACTATGCAGCTACGATGTTTGTGGCAACTTTTTACAGAAAAGGACATTATGCTATGATTGGTTTATACGCATTGATTCTTTTCTTTTTTTCAACGATGTATGGAAGCATGAAAATAGGGCAGTACAGGCGGCTTGAGGTTATGCTGTCGCAGTATCTCAGCCTGTTTTTGTCTAATATGGTGATGTATTTTGTAATATGCCTTTTGGCATTCGGAATAGTAAATCCCATGTATATGATTGCTGCAATGGCAGTTGAGATGACTCTTTCCACGATATGGAACTTTGTGATAATCCATTTCTACAACAGAATTTTCCAGCCGTGGAAGATTTTGCTTATATATGGTGAAAGACCGGCGGCAGACCTTGTATATAAGGTTGAGGCAAGGCGTGATAAGTATGCAATCTATGATGCGGTAAATATAGATGAGGGGATAGATAAGATAGCTGAGAAAATGAAAGATTTTCAGGCTGTCATAATCGGTGATATATCTGCCGAAAAGAGAAACGATATGCTCAAATACTGTTATGCACATAAAATGAGGGCATATGTTATACCGAAACTCTCAGACATAATACTTATGGGAGCAGACAGGATTCATGTGTTTGATACACCGTTTTTGCTTTCAAAAGGCTATGCATTGAGCTTTGACCAGAGATTGTTTAAAAGAGCACTAGACCTTATCATTGCAATTCCAATGACAGTCATAGCTTCACCGTTTATGCTTATCACGGCAATAGCGATAAAATTGTATGATGGAGGTCCGGTATTTTACAAACAGGTAAGATGCACAAAATATGAGCGTGAATTTGAGATATACAAATTCAGGAGCATGATAGTAAATGCTGAGAGTGACGGTGTTGCAAAGCTTGCAAAGGAAAATGACGACAGGATAACACCGATAGGAAAATTTATTAGGGCGACCCGTATCGATGAATTGCCACAATTATTTAATATAATAAAGGGAGATATGTCATTTGTAGGTCCAAGACCGGAAAGACCTGAGATAATGAAGCAGTATTGCGAGGAAATGCCGGAATTTCCGTTTAGGACAAGAGTAAAAGCGGGACTTACGGGATATGCACAGGTATATGGTAAGTACAATACAACGCCTTATGACAAATTAAAACTTGACTTGTTTTATATAGAAAATTATTCACTATGGACTGACATAAAACTTATACTTATGACAGTAAAAACGGTTCTTAAGAAGGATGCAACGGAAGGTGTTTCAGATGAGCAGGTGACAGCAGAAAAGATTGATGACGGAACTCATGAGTCCGTAGAGAAGATAGTTGAGGAGATAGTTAAGAATAACCAGTGATGTGATTGAGAAACTCAGTTTTTCACTGTGAATATTTGCACATATAAAATGTAATTTATTGAGGGTTTCGCAAAAGCTTAATCAATAGCATAAGTTGGAGGAAGATTTTGAAAGAGAATTTAGATGTGGAAAAAACGGAAGAGGCGGGAAAGGTTAAGAAAGCACTTCTTGTTACAAGGGGTAGTGGCTTTATACCTCAGCATGAGATGAATAATGTGAAGATTCTTCAGGAAATGGGATATGAAGTTCATTATGCTACAAATCTTAATGTTGTTGTGTATGGAAAGGACAACAGCAGGCTTGAGGGAACGGGGATAATCACACATCAGATAGATTTTTTAAGAAAACCGTCCATAAAAGATATAAAGAAAGCATATAAACAGCTAAAGGATGAAATGTATCATGGTGATTATGATGTTGTTCATTGTCATATGCCTCTTAGCGGAATCCTTGCAAGGCTTGCGGCTAATGCAGTTAGAAAAGAAACAAAGAAAAATGTACCGGTAATATATACTGTACATGGTATGCATTTTTTTAGGGGATGTCCGTTGAAAAATTGGATCATGTATCCGGTGGAGAGGGAGCTTGCAAGATATACAGACAGGCTTATAACGATAAATGATGAAGATTATGGCAGGGCAGTAAGATTTCCGATAAGAGGAAAAGCGGAAAAAATAAATGGGGTTGGGCTTAAGACAGAGAGGTTTAAAGAGTTTCACAAAAAAAGCTGGGATATATATATGCCCGATAAAGAAGAAACACAGACTGTACAAAATAATATACGATTGAGATATGGAATACCTGATGATCATTATATATTGGTGAGTGTCGGGGAGCTTGCACCGGGAAAGAAAAATATGGTTGTTATTGATGCACTTGCGGAATTAAAGGATTTGAAAATATCATATCTGATATGCGGCGAAGGAAAGATGAGAGAAGAACTTGAAAAGAGAGCCGCAGAGTTAGGCGTAAGTGACAGGATAGTTTTTGCAGGATATGTAACTGACACACCACTCATATTATCTCAGAGTGATGTATTTGTATTTCCGTCAGCAAGAGAGGGACTTCCTGTTTCGGTAATGGAGGCAATGGCAGCAGGACTTCCTGTGATAGCCTCAGATATAAGGGGAGTCAGGGAACTTGTGGTTCACGCAAAAGGGGGATATCTTGTACATGGTCATGTCCCGGAAGATTATGCTGTAAAGATAAGAAGGATATTTACTGAAAAATATGGGAAAAGCGCAATTCCACGAAATAAACGCAGACAGCAGATGGGTGAATTCAATATGGAATATGTAAAAAAATATAGTATGGAAGTAGTAGATAAACAGATGCGTAAAATATACGCAGACTTATTAGGAGGAGAAAACTAAAGTGATACAGGTACTTATGTCAACCTACAATGGAAAAGACTATTTAAGAGAACAGATAGACAGCATACTCTCACAGGACTGTGAAGAAAAAGCAGATGTAAAATTAAAACTTCTGATAAGAGATGATGGTTCAAAAGACGGAACACAGGAGATACTTAGAAAATATGCTGCAAAATATCCGGAACAGGTGAACTGGTATCAGGGAGAAAACATAGGAGTAATAAAAAGTTTTTTTGATCTTATTGAAAAATCTGATGAAAAAGCAGATTACTATGCATTTTCAGATCAGGATGATTACTGGCATAAAGAAAAATTAAGAGCCGGCATAGAAAAAATAAAAGAAATGTCAAAAAAATATCAACAGGAAAAAGATAAATATATAGGATTTAGTGAAAAAAATAGTGTATATTTAAAAGTCCCATTGCTCTATTGCTGTAGTCCATTGTTGGTAGACGAAAATCTTAAAGAGATAGATAATGAAATGACTAGGAAGAATAAAATACCAAGTTTTGAAAATGCTGTGGTGGAAAACATAGTTACAGGATGTACGATAGTCATGAATAAAACACTGAGAGATATGGCAAAAAAGCAGCCACCAAAATTCACGGTAATGCATGACTGGTGGTTTTATCTCCTTGCAAGCTGTTATGGTGAGCTATATTTTGACGAGAAGCAGCTTATCAGTTACAGACAGCATGGAACAAACACGGTAGGATACAATACAAGTAAGTTGAAAGAATTTAAAGACAGGGTAAAAAGATTTAAAGGAAACAGGAGAAACATAACAAATCAGCTTAAGGATTTTGTGAGAATATATGAATTGTATTTAAAAGATGAACCTGATAACAGTGTATTTAAGGCAAAAAAGACAAAGCAAAAGATTCATATTGCAAAAATGCTGGTAAAATACAGTGGAAAACCGGGATTTATCATCAAACGGGCAGGTTTGCTGAAAAAGACGGGTATATATCGTCAGAGGAAGGTTGATAATATAATATTTAAGATAATATTGTTGTCTGGAAGTTACTAAAAAGATGTATAGTAACATTTTTACTGTAAAAATAAAATCATTGTCTGTAAATTATAAAAACAAGATTTATGTATATGAAAATCTAACAGTATTGCAAGCAGGAAGCAGATCGGATTGAAAGTATCCGTCTGACTGTTTTAGATGGAAAGGCTGGGAATATGGGAAAAGCAGCAAAAATAAAAGGGTACTTAAAAGATTATGGTTTTACATACACTATAAAAAAAGTATATAACCGCTATATAATAAAATACCATAAAGGAAGAAAATACTGTCCGATTGATATTTCGTCAGAAGAAAGAAAACTTGAAGAACAGTATATAACGCATGATGATATAAAAATAAGTATAGTAGTACCCGTATATAATACTCCGGTTTCATATCTTGTACCGATGATAGAGTCAGTAAAAAAACAGACATATAAAAACTGGGAACTTTGTCTTGCGGATGCAAGCGATGAAAATGGAGCAGCAGTAGAGGGTGTTGTAAAGAAACTAGCACAGAAAGATGACAGGATAAAATATAAGAAACTGGAAACAAATGCAGGAATAGGTGAAAACACAAACAGGGCAGCAGAAATGGCAACAGGAAATTATATAGGCTTGCTCGATCATGATGATCTCCTGCACCCGTCAGCACTCTATAATGTAGCAATGGCAATAGAAGAACATGGTAGCGAATTTATATACACAGATGAATTATCCTTCGATGGAGATACAAGAAAAGTACAGAGTATAAACTTCAAACCTGATTTTTCATGGGAGACATTCAGATATAATAATTTTATATGTCATTTCACTGTATTTAAAAAGGAATTATTTGAAAAAGCCGGTGGGTATAGAAAAGAATATGATGGAGGTCAGGATTATGACTTGTTTCTTAGAATATTAGAACAGACAAAAAAGGTATATCACATACAAAAAGTGCTTTACTATTGGAGGATACATAGTGCATCGTCAGCAGCAGGCGTTGCAGCAAAACCGTATATAGTCGAGGCAGGCAGAAAAGCCGTAGAAGAACATCTAAGAAGAACAGGACAGCCTGGAAAAGTAGAAGCATCAAAAGAACATGGACCTTTTTACAGGGTTACATATGAAAATAAAATAGAAAAAGACCGGGTAAAAGCATACAGACAGGGTGATATAACTTCGGAGGAAATAATAGCAGATCTTGGTAAAAACAGTGGAAAATATGATATAATCATTCTTTCACGAAAAGGTTACGAGGCATTTATGCCGGATATAGTTTCAGCAGATAAAACAGAAACTAACAAGGGCATTGACGAACTTGTAAATTGTCTGATACCAAAAGAAAATATGGCAGCATCCAATACCGTTTTAGATAACAGGCAAAAATATATAAATGCAGGCTGGTGTTATAATAAGAAATGGAAAGAAAAATGCAGACCACTTTACAAAGGAGTACCCGTAAAAGAACCGGGATATATGAACAGACTTCATTTCCGGCAAAGTGTGTCACTATTAGATGGCAGCGTGCTTGCAATAAAAACAGAAATTGTAAAAAAATGGCTTGAAAAAAAGACACGGGGCATAAAAAAACAGGATAAAGAACGAAAAGATATAGATTTCTTTTGCCGCAGCAGCTGGTTTGAGATGTGCATGGAAGGAAATAAAACAGGAGGTGCCTGTGTGCTGACACCATACTTTCCGGCAGTTATAAGTAAGGTGAAGAAAAAA
>ERZ773130.3285-NODE-3285-length-10857-cov-2.989261_pt1 | contig 10857 bp, 12 predicted proteins | sample MGYA00511919_ERZ773130 | MGnify/ENA primary metagenome ERZ773130 (study PRJEB29015, sample SAMEA2737851) | human gut metagenome | biome: human gut; feature: human-associated habitat; material: faeces | place: China | collected 2012 ...
AATAGACTAAAAAACATGCTACAGTATCTTACAAGTGACCTAAATAATCACCAGACAATTATTTTTACATGCACTGATAGAGAACAAAAAATGCTAGAAGAAATGAATATACCATACAATGTAGTAGAGCTTTAGGAAAATACTTGAAATTATAGGCTTTTGGGTGTATAATTATTACGCTTATAAAAATTAATATAGAGGAGAAAATTTATGTTTCAAAAGTTAGAAGCAGTAGAAAATAGATACGAAGAACTTAATAAAAAAATTGCAGACCCAGAAGTTATTGCAAATACAAGCGAATGGACAAAGTTCATGAAAGAGCATGCAGAAATAGAAGAGGTTGCATTAAAATATAAGGAATATAAACAAGTACAACAGAGTATTGAAGAAGCTCAAGAAATGCTAAATGACCCAGAAATGAAAGAATTAGCAGAAGAAGAGTTGTATGAAAATAAAGAAAAACTTCCAAAGATAGAAGAAGAGCTAAAAATATTACTTATACCAAAGGATCCAGATGATGATAAAAACATAATTTGTGAAATTAGAGCTGGAGCCGGTGGAGACGAGGCAGCATTATTTGCTGGAACTTTATACAGAATGTATTCAATGTATGCAGAAAGAAAACACTGGAAAATAGAAGTTTTAAATGAAAATGAGACAGGACTTGGAGGATATAAAGAAATATCATTCATGGTTACTGGAAAAGGAGTTTATAGCAGATTAAAATTTGAGAGTGGAGTTCACAGAGTACAAAGAGTTCCAGAAACAGAGGCAAGTGGAAGAATTCACACTTCAACAGCAACTGTTGCGGTATTACCAGTAGTAGAAGATGTTCAAATAGAAATAAATCCAGCAGACATTAAACTAGAAGTATTTAGAGCTTCTGGTGCCGGAGGACAACACGTAAACAAAACATCATCTGCAGTAAGATTAATACACGTACCTACAGGAATAGTAGCAGAGTGTCAAACAGAGCGTTCTCAAACACAAAACAGAGAATATGCAATGAAACTTTTAAAATCTAGATTATATGAAGTAGAAAAGCAAAAACGTGATTCAGAACTTGCAAATGAGCGTAAGAGCCAAGTAGGAAGTGGAGATAGAAGTGAAAAAATACGTACTTACAACTATCCACAAGGACGTATAACAGACCACAGAATAGGGCTTAGCATATATCAAATGGAAAACTTCCTAAATGGAGACTTAGATGAAATGATAGATAACTTAATTGCAGCAGATAGAGCAGAAAAATTACAAGGAAATGATGAAGAATAATTAGAACTAAAATTTAAAATATTAAATATAGTATAAAATGCAGAAAAAGATGATGAAAATTTTATAATTACATCATCTTTTGTTTTGTATGAGATTACAATTGATTAATACTTAATTTTTGATATAATGTGTTTAACAAAAATAAGGAGAATTGGCTTATTATGAAGAATGAAGAGAATAATTTTATAATGTATACAACAGATGATGGAAAAATTGAAATAATATAAATACTTTAGAATAAAAAACAAACCAAGTAAATACAATGTACAAAAAAGATAGGAGAAAAAATGTACGATTTATTAAAAGTTACAATGCTTGGTTTGTTTTTTGGCACATTTGGCACAACATTAGGTGGAATAATAGGTGTAAGATTTCAAAATCCATCAAATAAAATATTAAGTTTTATTCTGTCATTAGCAGGAGGGCTAATGACCTCTATATTAAGTTTTGATTTAATTCCAGAAGCTTTAAAAATTGCATCTATAACTAATGTTATTTTAGGAATAGCATTAGGTATATTTTGTATGATTGTTTGCAATTATTTAGTTGATAAAAAGTTTACAGAAAATTCTCAAATGTTAAGAAGCATAAAAGAAGAAAATAAAAAAGATTTATTAAGAGCAGGAATTGTAACAAGTATAGGTTTGGCAATACATAATTTTCCGGAAGGACTTGCAATAGGTTCTGGTTTTGGAGCCTCACTAACGTTAGGTTATTCTCTTGCAATCGCAATATGTATACATGATATACCAGAAGGAATTTCAATGGCTGTGCCGATGAAAAATGGAGGAATGAAAACGTCTAAAGTCTTATATTATGTAATCCTTTCTGGAGTAACAACAGGGATAGGAGCACTAATTGGAAAAATAATTGGTGGAATATCGCAAGATGTAATCGCTGTGTGCCTAAGCTTTGCGGCTGGAGCAATGCTGTATATAGTTTCAGGAGAATTAATACCTGAATCTAATAAAATTTATGATGGAAAAGCAAGTACCATAGGAACAATAATTGGATTTATATTAGGACTAATTGCAGTAAATATATAGTTAAAAAATGAAACTATAAAAGTTTAGTTAATAAACTAGCAAAACTATTGTGATTATTAGCAGTGTGTGAAAATTCATTAAATATATCAAGCATAAACCTTGATTAAATCCACCCAAATGTTATATACTATCGTTAGAAAAATATTGGAGGAATCAACACATGGAACAAATAAAAAATATAATGTTTATATGTACTGGAAACACATGTAGAAGTGCTATGGCAGAAGGATTAATGAAGAAAATGCTAGAAGATAAAGGAATAACAAATATAAAGGTGTGTTCTGCTGGACTTCGTGCATCGACTGGAGAATATTCAACAGATGAAGCAATAATGGTCATGAAAGAAGAATATGACGTAAATTTATTAAACCATCAATCTGTAAATGTGAAAAATACAAATATAAAAGATATGGATTTAATTTTGTGTGCAACACATGCTCATCTAACTACATTGGAATATATGTATCCAGAGCTTGCTCATAGAATATTTACAATAAAAGAATATGCATATGGACCAGACGCACAAGATAAAGACATAGATGACCCATGGGGATATCCTGCTGAAGTATACAGAAAATGTGCAAAAGAAATATATGATGCTTTAAAATTAATTGTAGATAAAATTACAAATGCGTAAGCTCTATATGTAATATTGAATTTCATAAAAATAGAAATAATTTTCAGCGTAAGAGTTAAAAATTTAAAATTTTGACTATTGAAAGATTAAGACAGTAATATTTTTTATGAAAATCTATAATTGTTTTTTGAACATGAGGAAGGGATAGAGATGAATAAGGAAGAATTAATAAATGGATTGAATGACAAGCAAAAAGAGGCTGTGCTTGCCACAGATGGACCATGCTTAGTAATTGCTGGTGCAGGAAGTGGAAAAACAAAAGTGCTAACACACAAGATTGCATATGATATAGAAAGTGGAATTAAACCATGGAATATACTTGCAATTACATTTACAAACAAAGCTGCAAATGAAATGAAAGAGAGAATAGAAAAACTTATTGGAGACGCGGCAAAAGATTTATGGATGGGAACATTCCACTCTATTTGTGTGCGTATTTTAAGAAGATATATAGATAGAATCGGATATAAAACAGATTTTGTTATTTTCGATACATCTGATCAAAAAACATTAATAAAAGAATGTTTGAAAACTTTAAAAGTAGACGATAAAATATTTACAGACAGAGGAGTTTTATCTGAAATCAGCAATGGAAAAAATGAAATGCTTGAGCCAAAAGCTTATGGTGTGAAATATGCCGGAGACTTTAGAAAGAAAACAATTGCAGAAATATATGAGCTATATCAAAGAAGATTAAGAGAAAATAATGCAATAGATTTCGATGATATCATCAACTTTACTATAAAAATACTAAGTGAGAATCCAGATGTTTTAGATTATTACACAGAGAAATTTAAGTATATTTTAGTTGATGAGTATCAGGATACAAACAAGGCACAATTTACACTTGTATCATTATTGGCATCAAAGTATGGAAATGTTACAGCTGTTGGTGATAATGACCAGGGAATTTATAGTTTTAGAGGTGCAGATATTTCTAATATATTAAACTTCGAAAGAGATTTCCCAGGAACAAAAATTATCAAACTAGAACAAAACTACAGATGTACAGGAAATATATTAAAAGCAGCAAATGCAGTAATAAAGCACAATGAAAACAAATATGACAAGAAGCTATGGACAGAAAACGAAGAAGGACACTTGCCTTGCATATATTGTGGAGAAGATGAATATGACGAGGGCAGATACATTGTAGAGCAAATAAACCATTTAAAAACAGAAGAATATTACAAAAATTCTGATTTCACAATTTTATATAGAATGAATGCTCAATCAAGAGCAATAGAAGATATTCTTATGAGAGAAGGCATTCCATACAAGGTTATTGGTGGCTTAAAGTTCTATGAAAGAAAAGAAATAAAAGACATAATTGCATATTTAAGGTTAATACATAACTCTGCAGATAATCTATCTTTAAAGAGAATTATAAATGAGCCAAAACGTGGAATTGGAAAGACAAGCATAGAACAAATTCAAGAAATTTCAGACAAAACAGGTAACTCTATGTATGAAATTATAAGAAATGCACAAGAATATGGATTAACAAGGGTATTCTCAAACTCTAGAGATTTTATAGAACAAATTGAATATTTGAAGTCAAAAAAAGATGAACTTAAAATATCAGATTTAATTAAAGAAACTCTTAATAAAACTGGATATACAAAAGCTTTAGAAAATGAAAACAGTGTAGAGGCTGAAACCAGAATAGAAAACCTAGAAGAATTCTTAACAGTTGCAATAGAATTCGAAGAAGAATCAGCAGACAACACATTAGCCGAATTCTTAGAAAACATCACACTTTCGAGTGATATAGATGGAATGGAAGACCAAGACGATTTAGTAACATTAATGACATTGCACAGTGCAAAAGGACTTGAATTCCCAGTTGTATTTTTGGTTGGAATGGAAGAAGGAATATTTCCTGGCTACAAAACTATAGGCGAGCCACAAGCATTAGAAGAAGAAAGACGTCTATTCTATGTTGGAATAACAAGAGCAAAACAATACTTATATTTAACGTGTGCAAAACATAGAACAATATTTGGCTCAACCAGCTACAATCAGGTATCAAGATTTGTAAAAGAAATTCCAGAAGAATTACTAGAAGGATACGCAGAAGTTGTAGAAAGAAAATCCGTAGATAAGGAAGAATTTAAAGACTATGGATATAGATGGAGCTATGGAAAAGGACAAACAGTAAAAACATTCAAAATGAGCGAAGAAGATAAATCTGCTGTTGCAAAAACAATTGGAGAACAAGGTACAAAATCTGAATATCAATATAGAACCGCAGAAAGCTTCTTAAATTCAATAAAACAACACAATCAAACAAACGATGTAGATTTATCAAAATATCAAGTTGGACAACGTGTTTACCATAAAAAATTCGGAGAAGGAACAATAACAAAATTAGAGCAAGAAGGCAATGATGTAAAGGTGGACCTAGAATTCGATAAAGCTGGACACAAGAGACTAATGGCAAAATTTGCTGGTTTGGAAATAATAGGATAAATTGCTAAAATCAAGAAAAAACAAAACATACAAATAAAATAAAAATATACAAAATAAATGAATAAAAAAATGAAAATTTGCCATAATAAAAACATAAACCTTAGGAAAGGAAGTTTTTAATTATGGCAAATTTAACTCAAATCGAATTACAAAATTTACGCCATTTGATAGGCGCACATGAAACAAATTATCAAAAATTAAACACATATGCTTCACAAGCAGTAGATCCACAAATAAAGCAAATATTCACAAAATCAGCACAAGATGCTTTAAACACAAAGCAAAAACTAATGTCATTTTTAAATATTTAAGTTATGGAGGATACGAAAATGGATGAGAAAACAATGGTAAACGATATACTAGAAGGCGTAAAATCTGGTCTAAAAACTTATCAAGGAGTAATATCAGAAGCAGAAAATATGCAATTAAGACAAACAATACAACAAATAAGAAATAATGATGAAAGCTTTCAATACGAACTATTCAAAGTAGCACAAACAAAAGGCTACTACAAACCAGCACAATCAGCAACACCAACAGAAATACTAACAGTAAAAAATGAATTGCAATAAAATCAAAACACATCTCTAACGCCCAAAAAGAGATGTGTTTTTTCGTTGTCTAATATAAATTCAAAAAAGTACTTGAAAATTTCTCTATTTTAATATAGAATATGTCTGATAATAATAAAGAAGGAGTTGTTTATCATAAACGTATTAAAAAAATCTTTTATGCATATCAGGCGTTCTATAAAGCTTGCAGTACTAATTTTACTGTCAGTAGTAATAATTGGAATGATGATTGTATACTTTTTTAAACCAACATATTCAGTTTCATTAAATGGAGAGTTTATAGGATATACCCAGAATAAGAGTGAATTACAAGCAAAAATAAATGATGCAATCCAAAAAGGTGATGGAGCAAATTTAGCTTTTATTCAAATTGACTCAATGCCAGAATACAAATTATGCTTATTAAAAAAAGATGTACAGACAAATGATGATGAAATTTATAATAAAATAGTTGGACAAGGTACTACATATTATAGATATTATGCAATACTGGAAGATGGCGAAGAAAAATATTATGTATCTAAATTTGAAGATGCAGAAGACATTGTAAAACAATTAAAAGATAAAGAGAGTACAAATAGTGATAAAATAACAATATTAGAAAAATATAATACAAGTGAAGCAACATTTACAGATGTTGAAACTTGTGTGGCAAGCTTATACAAAGAAAAACCAAAAGTGGTAGTAAAAAGAGTGGCTTCAACAGGTAGATCAGCAATTCCGCCTTCATCAGTAAACACAGGGGCAAAAGTTAATTTAGGAATAAGCTTAATAAGACCACTTTCTGGAACACTAACATCAAGATTTGGCTCAAGATGGGGAAAAACACATAAAGGTGTAGATATAGGAGCAAGCAAAGGCACAAAAATAGTTGCAGCAGCTGCTGGAAGAGTTACAGTATCACAATATGGATACAGCGGAGGATATGGTAATTATATAATGTTGTCGCATGGAAATGGCGTTCAAACAGTTTATGGGCACTGTACATCATTGCTAGTAAATGTTGGAGAATACGTTTCACAAGGACAAGCAATAGCAACAGTAGGAAGCACAGGAAACTCAACAGGAAACCATTTACACTTTGAAATAAGAGTAAATGGAATAGCACAAAATCCGCAAAACTACGTATATTAAAATGATAAAAAACTTGAAGAATGTTAAATTCTCCAAGTTTTTTTTATTTTACAAAGTACTTTGTTGCAACTTTTACTACATGATTTTTTATTATAAGTGTTGCTGTTTCATGCAATTTAGCAGCTAATGCATCAGAATATTCAATATATGTACCAAACTCTGTTATTGCAGAGTAAAATGACCTTAAATTAGGATATTTCACGTTTACGTCGTTAAAGATTAAATAGTAGTAATCATTATACGAGTATAACAATGAAGATTTTGAAATTTTGTCCACATTTCCAAGCTCAGATGTGGATAAGAACTCTGCAAAATTGCAAAAATCCTCGAATGTATTGAACCTATATATTAGAGAAGCTGTAGACATATTAGGAACTTTTCTAGATACCTTAAATTTTTTCCTTTCTGGCTCATTCTTTGAACGGCTTCTTGTAATTGTAAGCATAAATGTTCCATTATCTAAAGCATATGTTTCAACTTTTAGCTGATAATTATCTGTAATAAAACCATAATCTTTTTCTGCTTTATCTAGAACAGATAAGAATAATGATTGTGTTTCACTAGAGTCTGACATAAAAGAGTGTAAATCTAAGTCATTTGCTTCTAAATCTGCACTACTTAATGTTATTTTTATTTTATCATCATTAATTTTCTCAAACTTCATTTAGTACCTCCTAAGATATACTTATATTATACTACTAAAATATATCTAATTAAATGAACAAAATATGGAAATATTGTGTTTATATATTATATTACTGTTATCTAATAAATGTAATATTTAATATACCACATAAAAAGCAAAAAATAAAGCGAAATTTGACGAAAATGAAAAAATATATTTAACTTTTAGTATTGAAAAAAACTCGATTTCAAGATATAATACAAAATGTAAAATTGAATTAGAAAAACGTTGTATCCGTAGGAGATAGAACTTTACATAAAACTAATTCGCAATAAAAAACGGAGGATAAAAACATGAAAAACAAAAATACATGGATATGCATACTATTCATTTTAGCAGGACTTGTTATAGGAGGTTTAATAGGGCAACTTACATCAGGGGTTGACTTCCTATGGTGGCTATCATACGGTCAAGAATTTGGACTATCTGCAAATTCACCACTTGTACTTGACTTAGGAATAGCAAAAGTAACATTCGCACTAATGTTTAAAATAAACATTGCAAGCATAATTGGCGTAATAATTTCAATTTTCATATATAGAAAAGCATTATAAGTTTTATAGAAAAATAGTGGTGGAAAGGATTTATATTGATTATAAAAAAATTACCATCAACAGAAAGACCATATGAAAAAGCACAAATGTATGGAATTGACAATTTATCAAATTCAGAATTATTAGCAATAATAATAAAAACAGGAACAAAAGAAAAAACATCAGTACAACTCGCACAAGAAATTTTATCAATAGAAAGTAAAAATAAAGAAAATATTCAGTTTTTGCAAGATATTTCACTAGAAGAGCTAACAAAAATTAAAGGAATAGGAATTGTTAAGGCAATTCAGATTAAAGCTGTATGCGAAATGGCAAAAAGAATTTCAAAACCACTAAATGCTAACAAAGTGCAAATAAGGTCATCAGCATCAGTGGCAAATTTGTTAATGAATGAGATGAAATACGAAAAAAGAGAAAAAGTAAAAGTACTAGTTTTAAATACAAAAAATGTGCTAATTAAGATTATAGATGTGTCATATGGTGGCACAAATTCAGCAATAATAGAGCCAAAGGATATATTAGCAGAACCAACAAAGATGGGAGCACCGAAGATTATTTTGGTACATAATCATCCGAGTGGAGACCCAACGCCGAGCAAAGAAGATATAGAAACAACCAAAAGATTATATAATGCAGCTACATTATTAGGCATAGAGCTATTAGACCACATTGTAATTGGAAACGAAAGATACACAAGCGTATTTTCAATAGGAGGATTGAGGTAAACAATGAATTTTTTTACATTTGTATCGAAAGACATAGGGATGGATTTAGGAACATCTAACATTTTGCTAACAATAAAAGGAAAGGGAATAGTTCTAAACGAGCCTTCTGTTGTGGCAATAAATAGACAAAACAACCAAATTGTTGCAACAGGGCATGAAGCAAAGGAGATGCTTGGCAGAACTCCAGAACAAATTAGGGCAGTAAGACCAATGAAAGACGGTGTTATTGCGGATTTTACTGCAGCACAGATGATGATTAGGAATGTAATTACAAAAGTTTGTAAAAGATATAATGCTGGTAGGCCAAGAGTTGTAGTAGGAGTTCCATCTGGAATTACCGAGGTTGAAGAAAGAGCCGTTGAAGAAGCTGTAACTCAAGCAGGAGCAAGAGAAGTGTACTTAATAGAAGAGCCTATGGCGGCAGCAATCGGTGCAGGAATAGACGTGGCAGAACCAACAGGAAATATGGTAGTAGATATAGGCGGAGGAACAACTGAAGTAGCCGTAATATCTCTAGGTGGAATAGTTGTAAGCGATTCTATAAGAGTTGCAGGTGATACCATGGATGATGAGATTATTAATTATATAAAAAATAATTTAAATCTAGCAGTAGGAAGTACAACAGCAGAGCAAGTTAAGCTCGAACTTGGTTGTGCAATTACGCTAGTAACACAAAAATCTATGGAAATAAGAGGTAGAGAGCTTACAACAGGATTACCAGAAAACAAAATTGTAACATCTGAGCAAGTTCAAGAGGCAATGGCTCCTTCTATAGAAAAAATTATAGATTTAGTTAAAGCAACCCTTGAAAAAAGTACAGAAAAACCGCCCGTTCCAACGGAACAGACGGTTATCAGTGGTACGCCCGGTGCGATTCGAACGCATGGCCTTTGGAGTCGGAGTCCAACGCTCTATCCAGCTGAGCTACGGGCGCGTATGTATTTTATATTATATCAGCCTTTTCGCGATTTGTAAAGCAGTTATTGCGGGGCGTTCCGGTCGATTGACGGCGAAACGTCCCGTTCTGCGCCGGTCAGGCCTGCTCGGGCGCCGGTTTTTTCTTTTTGCGCTTGCGGTAGCGGTCCTCCTCGGAGAACACACAGCCGCAGTAGTTCTGCATATACAGTCCCAGCTCACGCGCCTTGTCCTGTCCCTCGCGGAAGCGCGGCGAAAAGTCGCGGTGCAGGTACTTGACGCCGTATTTTTCGGCGGCCTGCTCGCAGATCCGGCGCATCAGCTCATGATTCTGGTACGGACTGACGAAAAGCGTCGAAGTGAACTGCTCGTAGCCGTGCTCGGCGGCGTAACGCGCGGTTTCGTCAAAGCGAAGCGCGTAGCAGGTCGCGCAGCGGTTATCCCAGTTCGGGTAGACCGCCTCGATAAACCTGCGCAGGCCGTATTCATTCTCGATTTCCAGCTTGAGATTGATGCTCTTTGCGTACTCAACGAGCGTATTCTTGCGCATTTTGTATTCCTTCATCGGGTGGATGTTCGGGTTGTACCAGAAACCCACCGGCTCGATGCCCTCCTGCCGCAGGGTGTCGATGCACGCAATCGAACACGGCGCACAGCAGATATGTAAAAGCGTTCCGGACAAAAAATCAGACCTTTCTGAAATGATAGTGAGTTTAACGGTTATACAAACTGGATTTTATTGATCTTCTGAATCCAATCCAAGGCCTTTCAGCTCTTTTTCATTTTGGATGTCTTCATCAGTTTTCTTTCCGGTGATAGCACTGTATGCTTCTTTAATACCA
>ERZ773130.3286-NODE-3286-length-10850-cov-3.570449_pt1 | contig 10850 bp, 10 predicted proteins | sample MGYA00511919_ERZ773130 | MGnify/ENA primary metagenome ERZ773130 (study PRJEB29015, sample SAMEA2737851) | human gut metagenome | biome: human gut; feature: human-associated habitat; material: faeces | place: China | collected 2012 ...
CCGGAATAAAGATATCCTCATCTTCACCCTCTACCATAACAAATCCAAATCCACGGATATTCGCCTGGAAGCTTCCTGTGATACGCTTTGCCTGACCTTTACTGTATTTCCCTCTTTTAGAAAGTGTAATCTTTCCTTCTTCAACGAGCGCATCCAACACTTCCTGAAGCTCTCTTCTCTGTTCTTTCGATACCTGAAGAACCGTCGCAATCTCTTTGACTTTCATTGGGATATAAAAATCATCACAAATAAAGTCATAAATCACTTTTTTTCTCTTTTCAAATGTCTGATCCATTCTGTTTCCTTTCATCGTTACTGTTCACACGATGTAACCTTTCACCACTACTTAAAGTAAAAAAAGACATTCTATAGTCTTATTATAGAATGTCTTATACTCACTTCATCATCTGTTATTAATTAAAAACCTTAAGGTTCAGTACTACTGCAAGCACCAGGAAAAGGATAGCAAGAAACTTTGTAGACTTTACAAGTGCACCTTCCATAGAACGTCCCTTGTTCTGTCCCCAATAAGTATCCGCCATACCGCCAATTGTTCCCAATCCGGCTGACTTTCCTTCCTGCAAAAGAATAATCGCTGATAATGCGATACAGTCTATAACAAAGATAATGTATAAAACAATCTTCAAAATGTCCATCTTCTATGACCTCCTACACACTAACGTAACAGCACACTTATTAAACCATAAAAATATAGCTTCTAAAATCTTCTCATGCCATTACATGAATCTTAATTATTCTATCACAAGTAAGGTTGATTTGCAAGTATTAAAAGATTCCAAATATCTTCTCACGGAATGAAACATATAGGGAATCATAATCTGTATACTGAATCTTACTGTTCTTAAACTTTTCTCCCCATCTGCTGCAGAGATGATCTGCGATCAGTTTCGCATCGTCATGCTCTGTCAAAAGAATTGCCGGAAATACATAATAGATCATAAAGAAATTCAGATCTGTCTGAATTGCACTGTCTATTTTTCCTTTTTTCGGAGAAACATATGCATCATAAACCTTATCTGTAAAGTCTACTGCAAGCTCTTTGGCTGCCGTCTCTTTATCAGAAGCATTCTCCGTATATTCTGTCATCTCACGGAAATAATGTCCATGATTCTCTATAAAAGCCTCCATATTTACTTTATAAGAAGCCTTCTTCAACTTTTTCATCATCGGCTTCATATCTGCAAATATTTTTTCTACATGATCAAGCATATTGTTCCTCCATTACGTTAAAAATGTGACTAGTCTGTTACAACACCCTTCTGAAGCATTACATTCGCATAAAGTGCTGATTCACCTGTTGCAATGATTGCATAAGCTGTCTTAGCTTCATCATAGAATGCAAAACGCTCAATGTTTCCAACAACAGCATCACCTCTGTCATCATATTTACGGATAATCTCTTTATATGTATCCCAGATTGGTGTCTCCACTGTATCTCCAGGCATAACTTCCATAAGATTTACCGGATGCTCCACATAGCTGTCCAGAGGAAACACCTGAAGAATCGCATCAAGAATCTCCGGTACTCCGTGTCCGTCGCAACGGATCACAATCGCGTCTTTTCCCATTGATTCAGCCGGAAAGTTTCCATCAGAGATGACCAGTCTGTCACTGTGTCCCATCTCAGCAAGTACTTTCAACAGTTCTGGTGATAAAATTTTTGGAATTCCTTTTAACATATTATCTTCCTCCTTGATATAATAACATATTATTTTAAAAAAGGAACCGGGAATTTCCCGATTCCTTTCTTTTCACTTTAATAATTCAGCTTCTCTTTACAGATATGAATTAGTCATAAAGGTTTGGAACGATGTCAGCATCTTCCATGTTTGTAGAATCATACCAGTAACCATCTGTTGTAACGTCTTCTACAGACTCACCATCACAGATCTTAGCAAGAGTCTCGATGGAGATTTTACCCTGCATCAGAGGAGACTGTGTAACAGCACCGAGCATTGTACCATCTTTAACAGCTGCTTTAAGAACTGAACCAGCATCGAATCCAGCTCCAACGATCTTTCCTTCGTCTGTTCCAAGTTTGTTCAGGTTCTGGTTAGCTGTGAGAACACCCTCTGCAGATACCTGGTTTGATCCGAACATAGCGATTGTATCGTCTTTGTTCATGATGTTAGAAGCCTCTGTAGCACACAGCTCAACTGTTGTCTGAGCCGGAACTGCAACTTCAAGGATAATGTCTGCAGATGCCTGATCTCCGTTGTCTTTAACCTGGTTTACATAGAAGTCATTTCCTACAACTGCTACTGTATATCCATCAGCTTTAGCAAGTTCGATGAACTTGTTGATGAATCCCATACCACGCTCAGAAATGTTAGCGGATGTTGCATCCTGGTTAACTTCACCTACACGAACCTGTCCTTTTCCAAGTCTGTCTTTGATTGCTGGATAGATGTGCTCAGCAGCAATTCCACCAGCCTGCTCGTTGTCTGTTACAACTGTTGCGTATACAGATCCTTCTGGAGCGTCCGGAACACCTGAGTCGAAGCATACTACTGGGATTTTCTTCTCAAGTGCTGACTTCAGTGAATCAATAACTGAGTTCTGGTCACAAGCTGCAAGAGCGATTCCGTCTGGATTTTTGTTGATTGCATTGTTCAGCATGTTAACCTGGTCAGCGATATCGGACTCAGCGTTCGGTCCTGTTGTGTTAGCTGTAACACCGAGCTCATCACAAGCCTGGTTGATTCCCTGTACAGCTGCCTGCCAGTATGAAGACTGGAAGCTCTTTACAACAACTTCGAAATGATATCCCTTGGAATTTCCTGATCCTTCTGTCTTAGTGTCGCCATCTGCTTTCTTAGTGTCATCTGCCTTGGATCCACATCCTGCGAGCATTCCAACTACCATACATCCACCAAGTAAAACTGCTAAAACTTTCTTTTTCATAATTATGTCCTCCTGACAAAATAAATTTGTGACTGCTTGTCTGAGTTTTCTTCCAGTTTTCCTCTCCCTAATGCCGGGCCTCTCTGGCAGAGCTTCTTTCGTGCATTTCTTAAATCGCTCTGCAGAAGTAGTTTGCCCAGACTTCTTTGTCCGAAAACTCTTTATACAGTCTGTTTCGTTTAGCTTCTATAGTAACAGCTTTCTTTTTCACACTTTTTTCAGCATGTTTCCCCGCTGCTATCTATCCGCACACATTAATAATATAACACATTACCAATGGTTTTGCAATTAATTATTGCTTTTTCGTGATTTTTCACAAATTCTAAATTTAAGTGAAAAAAATTACTCTTTTCCTGCTTTTCTCTTAAGAATATCAACAAGTACGGCTGCGATCAGGACAAATCCTGTAATGATCTGCTGCCAGTTAGCTGTCAGTCCGATGAATGGAAGACCAGTCTTCAGAAGACAGATAACGAATACACCAAACAGTGTTCCTGTGATGCTTCCTACACCACCTGTCATGGATACACCACCGATGATTGCTCCACCGATAGCCTCAAGCTCGAATCCAGCACCACTTCCTGGCTGAACTGTAGCGAAGATAGCGGAGTATGCGATAGAAGCAAGTCCTGCGAAGAATCCACAGATTACATATGCTGCAATATGATAGAATCTTACATTAACTCCGGAAAGTCTTGTTGCTTCTTTGTTACTTCCGATTGCAAGTGTATAACGTCCAATTCTTGTATGATTCAGTACAAATGTCATAACAACAACCAGAAGAATTACCCATAAGAAACCGATCGGGATATTCTGTCCGCCAGACTGAATCTTGAAGATACTTCTGAACCATCCGCCCGGTGCTGCTGCTGCCGGCCATGAGATTCCGAATCCACCTACGATAATGGAACCAAGTCCACGAGTAATCATACAAGTACAAAGTGTTGCCAGGAATGCCGGCAGGTCCATGATTGCTACCAGTACACCATTCAGAACACCAATCAGCATTCCAAGAATAATTGCTGCAAGGATACCAACGATTGTAGGCATTCCTTTGTGAACGATCAGATATCCACCAACGAGTGAATAACATACAAGTCCAGTACCGATTGACAGGTCAACACCACCTGTCATCAATGGAAAGGCTACTCCAATTGCCATCAGGACAATATAATAGGAGAAGTCCAGAATGTTAATAAATGTTGTATATTTTCTGAAGTTCGGGCTCATTGCACAGAAGAAGATAAACAGTGCAATAACAACGAGCAGGACGATGAATTTCTGTCCTCCCATTCTGTCAATAAATGACTTATTAGAGCCGGCCTTCTTTGTTGTATTATTTGCCATTACTTTTTCCCTCCCTACTCAATCTCACGTGTAGCCATGTTCATGATATTTTCCTGTGTAGCTTCGGAAATATCCAGCTCACCTGTCTTCTTACCTTCGCACATAACAACGATTCTGTCACTCATACGAAGGATCTCTGTCATCTCGGAGGAAATCATAATAATGGCTTTTCCTTCTGCTGCCAGCTGATTCATCAGCTTGTAAATCTCATTCTTAGCTCCAACGTCGATACCTCTTGTAGGCTCATCGAAGATAAGAATGTCACAGTCTCTTGTCAGCCATTTTGCAATAACGACTTTCTGCTGGTTACCACCTGACAGGTTAACTACCAGCTGATCTGTACCAGGAGTCTTTGTTGCAAGCTGCTCAACGTATTCCTGAGCAATCTTGTTCTCTTTCTTCTTATCGATAAAAGGACCGCTCATGAATTTTTCAAGTGTTGCCATTGTTGTATTCTCAGCAACTGATTTCTGTACAACAATACCATATCTCTTTCTGTCCTCTGACAGATAACCGATACCGCACTTAACAGCATCCTGTGGGCTCTTGATTGTAACCTTCTTACCGTTGATATAAATATCACCGCTGTCGATCGGGTCAGCTCCAAAGAGTGCTCTGGCTGTCTCTGTACGTCCAGCTCCCATCAGTCCGGAGAATCCAAGGATCTCACCTTTGTGAAGTTCAAAGCTTACATCCTGTACCATCTTACCAGCGTTCAGGTGATCAACTTTAAGAACTACCGGTGCTCCCGGAGGTGTCATGTTTTTCTCCTTCGGATCTTCGTAAATAACACGACCAACCATCATGTTGATGATGTCATCTTTTGTACTGTCTTTTGTGATCAATGTTCCAACATAAGTACCATCTCTCATGACTGTAACACGGTCTGTGATCACTTTGATCTCATCCATACGGTGGGAGATGTAAACAATTCCCATTCCCTGACTTCTCAGGTCACGGATGATCTTGAACAACTGTTCAATCTCTGTCTCTGTCAGAGCCGCTGATGGCTCGTCAAAGATGATGATCTTTGCATCATGTGAAATTGCTTTTGCGATCTCACACATCTGTTGCTTACCTACTGTAAGTTTTGACATTGTCTCTCTCGGATCAATATCAACGTTCATTCTGTCGAACAGTTTCTGTGCTTCTTCGTTCATCTTCTTGTCATCGATCTTGATACCCTTCTTGAACTCTCTTCCGATGAAGATGTTCTGAGCAACTGTCAGATGACCAAGCATGTTCAGCTCCTGGTGTACGATGATAACACCATTATCCTGTGCTTCACGAGCACTATGGAACTCAACTTCTTTACCTTCATATGTAATTGTTCCTGAATCTTTTGTATAAATACCTGTGAGAACTTTCATCAGAGTTGATTTTCCGGCACCATTCTCTCCCATAAGAGCAAGAACTTCGCCTTTTCTGATTTCAAGATCTACATGGTCAAGTGCGTGAACACCTGGGAAAGATTTATCAATCCCTTTCATTTCCAATATAACTTCGCCCATTTTATTACCCTTGCCTTTCTTTCAATCAAACATTTCGTTCATCATTCATAAAGCTGATCTCTTATTATAGAAGAGAAATTAGTTCTTTCTGCGTCTTGCAAGTACGTCACTGAATACTGCGACGATAACAATAACACCTGTAATGATAAGCTGATAATCTTTTGTAAAGCCAAGAGCCAGAATTCCTTCCTGAAGAAGAGCGATGATAAATACACCAATGATTGTACCGCTGATGGATGCAAGTCCACCTGCCATGGATGTACCACCCATTACACATCCGGCGATTGCTTCGTTGTTGTACTGATCTCCATAACCAGGCTGTACTGTTGTATATGCAGATACATAGAAGATAGCACCCATTCCAACGAGAACTCCACAGATAATGAATGCAAGCATTTCCCATTTCTTAACATCTACACCTGAAAGTCTAACAGCTTCTTTGTTACTACCAAGGCAAAGGATGTAACGTCCGATTCTTGTCTTATTCAGGATAATCGCACAGATAACTGCTACAACCAGAAGAATAACAAGTCCTACCGGGAATCCGTTATATCTTACAAGATTTCTGAACCATCCGTTGTCCGGATCTGCTGCCTGAGGCCAGCTGACTGACTGTGTCTTTGTGTAAACTGACGCAAGACCTTTTGCGATATTCATACTTGCCATTGAAGTGATGAATGAAGGTACTGACCAGTAAGCTACCAGGTATCCGTTGAAGAGACCAAAAGCAAATCCTACAAGGATACTGATCAGGAATGCAACCGGCATTGAAATTCCATGTGTTGTCAGTGTGTAACCTGAGATAAGTGCACAACAGAACATAACCGGTCCAATAGAGAAGTCGATCTGTCCTGTAGCAATTACAAATGTAACACCCAGTGATAAAAATCCAAGGAAATAAGCATAATTGAGTGCGCTCATGATTCGGTTCATTCCTGCGAAGCTTCCTCCGGTCAGTGCACAGAAGAGTCCGTACATCAGAAGAAGGACACAGCACAAAACAATTCTGTTAAATCCTACCTTTTTTACAAAAGGATTTTGTTTAATTTTTTCCAATTTTCTTCCTCCCATCTTTTACTTTGCTGGTGTTGACTGGATTGTCGATTAACTCTTACGATACCCCCATTCCTCTTAACCTCAGCGTAACGGTTCGCTTTCAAAGCTTTAAGATTTTTTGTTTTCAAAGTGTGTTTTCGATTTCCCCGCACACCTTTGATACATGAATAAATTATAGCTTTGTTTCCATATTTTGTCAAGATTTCCCACCGTTTTTAGGGCGAAACGGTTCGTTTTTGTTTGTTTTCACTATTTTTTTATCCATTTTCACAACAAAACCCACGCTTTTCTGTGCATTTTGCTTATGCACTATCCAAGGTCTCGTATTGAGTCTCCCTCTCTTACAGAGGTACTGAAACTAATTTTTACCGGCATACCGTTTTGCTCTCCATTTACTCGCTCCAGGAGCATAGCTACAGCCTTCTCGCACATCGTTTCCATTGGCTGGACAATCAGCCATAATTTAGGGCGCAGCACCTGGGTCATCGGAAGATTGTCCACTCCAATAAGTGAGACATCTTGTGGACAGGAGAGTCCTGATTCGTTCAATGCCATAATTCCACCAAGCATGGTGTTATAGTTTCCTAAGATCACACCGGTCGGACGGTCTTCAAGCTCCAAAAGTTCTTTCATTCCTCTGTACCCATGTTCAAAAGAATGCCTTCCCAGCTTGCAGTATTCTTTTGGAATCTCCAGTCCCGCCTGGTTCATCGCATCAGAATATCCTTTCACACGTTCCCTTCCGGTATATTCAATATTAGAGGCAATCACAGCTATTTTCTTGTGATGGTTCTCAATTAATTTATTCGTTGCACGATAGATTGCTGTCCGGTTATCAACCTCAACGCAATCATATTCTTCATCCTGGAATGATCTGTCAACCAGAACAACCGGAACATTTGCTTTTTTCGCAGCATGAAGAAACTTCCCATGCATTCCTACAGCAAATACCAATATTCCATCCACTTTCCTGCTAAGAAGAAACTGCAAATTTTCTTTCTGTAGCTTCTCGTCATTGCAGGAATCACAGATCAACATTCCATATCCCTTTTTATGAAGTTCCATTCCCAAATAATGCAGCATACTTCCTACAAAAAGACACTGTATATCATAGACCAGAACTCCAATCGTCTTTGTCTTGTGGGTAACAAGCCCTCTTGCGAGCTCGTTCACTTCATAATGCAGTTCGTTGATTGCCTCCTCAATCAAGATACGATTTTCCGGCAATACATTACCGCCATTCAAATACTTCGATATCGTTGCAAGGGACAATCCTGTCCTTTTCTTGATATCGCGAATAGTAGCAGCCATAATCTTCTCCTCCCAGGCCAATCAGCGAACCGTTATGCATTTTGCCCAACTCAACTGCTTATTCCATTAAATCATACAGCAGATTGACAGTCAAGTGTTTCTGAAGAATTCTTTTTTATTACGTTGCCAGCCATAATGTTACTGTTCACACGATGTGCGACTGGCAACTCATTCCCCCTTAGTTCAAAGCACTATACTAAAATTTTCTTAAATCTCTCGTATGCTTCGTCCCAAGCTTCCTTATCCTGTGGCTCGTAGATCTTGATGTCCTGAGAACGTTTGATAATTTCTCTTGCTTCTTCGATAGATTTGATATCTCCGGAAGCCATGAGCTGCAATGCAATATTTCCGAGAACAGTCGCCTCGATCGGACCTGCACTTACTCTGCATCCACATGCATTTGCTGTGAACTGGCAAAGAAGAGCACTCTGTGTTCCACCGCCTACCATGTAGACTGTCTTATAATCTTTACCTGTACACTCTTTAATCTCTTCCATCGCATGACGATATTTCATTGCAAGACTCTGGTTGATGCAACGAACAACTTCTCCGACTGTTTCCGGAACAGGTTGTCCTGTCTTCTTGCAGAATTCACGGATTCTTGTCGGAATATCTCCGGCAGGTGTGAATTCCGGTGCATCCGGATCAATAAAACTCTGAAGTGCCGGAGCTTCTTTTGCCATAATCTCAAGCTCGCCAAATCCGTACTCATTTCCTTCACGGATCCACTGACGACGGCTTTCCTGAATACACCACAATCCAATGATATTCTTAAGGAAGGAAATCTTTCTTCCATATCCACCTTCATTTGTGATGTTGTAATGCTCAGATTTCTCATTGATAATAGGTTCTGCAAGCTCTGTTCCAAGCAGTGACCATGTTCCACAACTCAGGAAGATAAAATCTTCTTCTGATGTTGGTACAGATACAAGTGCGCTCTGCGTATCATGTCCTGCAACAGCCATAACATCAATCTTATCCAGACCAAGCTCTGTACAGATTTCATCTGTAAGAGTGCCAATCTTTGTACCTGTAGGTACGATTTCCGGGAAAATATGTTTCGGAATTCCCAGTGCTTCGATCACTTCATCTGACCACTCGCCCTTTTTCGCATCAAGAAGCTGTGTTGTAGAAGCGATAGAATACTCAGCTTTTTTCTCCCCTGTAAGGAAGTAGTTGAAAAGGTCTGGCATCAAAATCATCTTGTCAGCTTTCTCAAGAAGCTCTTTTCTTGTCTTTACAAGAGAAAGGAGCTGGAATGCTGTGTTGAGATCCATGAACTGATTTCCTGTGATCTGGTAGAATTTCTCTTTATCGATCAGTTTGAAACTTTCTTCGATCATTCCTTCTGTACGTGCATCACGGTAATGTACAGGGTTCTCAAGAAGTCTTCCTTCCTCGTCGATCAGTCCAAAATCAACTCCCCATGTGTCGATACCGATACTTTCGATCTTTCCACATTTCTTTGCTTTGATCAGACCCTGTTTGATCTCAAAAAATAATCTCAGTACATCCCAGTACATTGATCCATTCAAAATAACCGGATCGTTAGAAAAACGGTGAAGTTCTTCAATGCTGATCTTGTCACCATCAAAAGTTCCGCACATTGCTCTTCCGCCTGAAGCACCAAAGTCAAATGCTAATACTTTTTTCTCCATAATCTTCCTCTTTTCTTAATACTCTTTTAGTCGGTATTAAAACGGGGGCCCTGCATAGGCAGACCCCCCGCATTCTTTGTTCTAGCTCTGTATCGAAACTGTATTTACAGTCTTTTTACATTTCCTAACAAAAGGACTCCTTCTTATTTGTAAAGTGGTCCGTAGTTCTTACAAGCTCTGAAGTCAGCGCCTTCTTTATCCATTCCAAATGCATTCCATGCTGCCGGACGATAAATATCTTTTTCCGGAACGTTGTGCATGGATACCGGGATACGAAGCATAGAGCACATTGTGATCAGGTCAGCTCCGATATGTCCGTAGGAGATAGCACCGTGGTTAGCTCCCCAGTTGTTCATTACATCATAAGCTGTCTTGAATGCTCCCTCTTTACCATCACATCTTGGAGCAAACCATGTACATGGCCATGTGTAGTCTGTACGTTTCCAAAGCTTATCAGATACTTCTTCTGGAAGTTCAAGTGTCCATCCTTCTGCAATCTGAAGAACCGGTCCAAGTCCTTTTACAAGGTTAAGACGGATCATTGTAGCTGGCATCTGAGCACGTGTCTCGTAACGGCTTGAGTATCCGCCTCCACGGAAGTATCCGTTGTCAGCCATGCACCACTCTGTAGCATCCATGATTGCTTTCTGGTCTTCCTCTGTAACGTTCCACCATTCTTTCATAGTTCCGTTACCATTCTCGTCTTTAGCAACACCAGATGCATCAAGACAAGCTGCTCCAGAGTTGATCAGGTGAAGGAATCCACCGTTCTCTTTAGCAACACCCTCGAGGTCATATCCTGTAGCTTTCTTAACTGCCTCTGGGCTCCAGTATGTACGAACGTCAGCGAAGATCTGAGCACGTCCTGTAAGAAGTTTCATGAACATCATTCCAAGTCCGTTGAGAACGTCGTTCTCTGTAGCAAGGATGTATGGCTCACGAGCTCCGTTCCAGTCGAAAGATGTATTCAGAACTGCCTCTGCGAAGTCTCCGTTCGGATAGAAGTCTGTCCACTGTCTCTGTCCCTGGAAACCAGCTGCCA
>ERZ773130.3292-NODE-3292-length-10824-cov-2.219798_pt1 | contig 10824 bp, 8 predicted proteins | sample MGYA00511919_ERZ773130 | MGnify/ENA primary metagenome ERZ773130 (study PRJEB29015, sample SAMEA2737851) | human gut metagenome | biome: human gut; feature: human-associated habitat; material: faeces | place: China | collected 2012 ...
GGACTTTTTCGACGGATGGGATTGACAGCAGGCGTGAAAAATTATACCATTAGTAAAAGGGCAACTGCCCCCAAGGAGAAAAAACTGTGCGAGTGATAACCGGAACCGCCCGCGGGCGGAAGCTGAATACCCTGGAGGGTCTGGATGTGCGCCCCACCACCGATCAGGTGAAGGAGGCGATGTTCAGCATCATCCAGTTTGAGGTGGAGGGCGCCGCAGTGCTGGATCTGTTTGCCGGCAGCGGACAGCTGGGGATAGAGGCCTTGAGCCGGGGCGCCCGGCTGGCCGTTTTTGTGGAGCAGAGCCGCAAGGCGCAGGAGGTGGTCCGGCAGAACCTGCTGGCCACCAAACTGGCGGAGCACAGCCGGGTAACGGCCATGGATGCCATCGCCTATCTGCAGGGCTGCCGGGATCATTTCGATATCGCCCTGCTGGACCCGCCCTACCGCAGCGGGCTTTTGGAAAAGGCGCTGCCGCTGCTGTGCGAACGGGTGCGGGAGCTGCCGGAAAACTGAAAAGAAAACAGCCCTGCGGCGCTGCCGCAGGGCTGTTTTGCATTTATTCGGGGTCGCCGTCCGCGTGCTCCGCCGGGTTGTCTTCGGCGGGGGTGCCTTCCGGGTCCTTATCCTCCGGCTTCTCATCGTAGTCCGGCATGGGGATGGGCTCGGACACGATGTTGATGTGCCTGGCGGGGGCCTCGATGGTCTCCGGTACGCTGGGCCGGAAGGCGGGCTGGCTGCTCTTGCTGGCGCCGTAGTTGTCCACGGTCTCCGGGTCACGGCCCTCGATGATGGCCATCATCTCCTGGCCGGTGATCGTCTCCTTCTTCAGCAGGTACGCGGCGATCTTGTCCAGCAGTTCCCGGTTCTCCCGAAGGATCTGCTTGGCCTCCTCGTGGCACTGGCGCAGGATCTTGATGGTCTCGCGGTCGGCTGCGGCGTAGGTCTCCTGGGCGCAGGTCATGGAGTAGCCGCCGTCCAGATACTGGCTCTGGACGCTGCCCAGGGCCATCATGTCAAACTCATCGCACATGCCGAAGCGGGCCACCAGGTTCCGGGCCATCTCCGTGGCGCGCTCGATGTCGTTGGCGGCGCCGGAGGTCATGGTGTTGCACACCACCTCCTCGCTGGAGCGTCCGGCCAGCAGGGTACGGATCTCGGTCAGAATGTCCTCGCGGGACATGAGGAACTTTTCCTCCTCCGGCAGGTGCAGGGTGTAGCCCAGCGCACCCTGGGTATGGGGTACGATGGTGATCTTGCTGACGGGCTGGGCATTCTTCTGCTTGGCCGCCACCAGCGCGTGACCCACCTCGTGGTAAGCAACCAGCCGCTTTTCCATATCCGTCAGAACCGTGTTCTTCTTCTCCGTACCGGCGATGACCGTCTCGAAGGACACCAGCAGATCTTCCTGATTCACCAGCTGACGTCCCTTGCGCACAGCCCGGAGGGCAGCCTCGTTGACCAGATTGGCAAGGTCGGCGCCCACCGCGCCGGCCGTGGCCTGGGCGATCTTCCGCAGGTCTACGTCATCAGACAGCCTGATCTTCCGGGTGTGTACCTTCAATGTATCCAGACGTCCCTGAAGGTTTGGCTTGTCCACGATGATCCGGCGGTCGAACCGGCCGGGGCGGAGCAGCGCCTTGTCCAGAATCTCGGGGCGGTTGGTAGCCGCCAGACACACGATGCCCTTGGACGGCTCGAAGCCGTCGATCTCGCTGAGCAGCTGGTTCAGCGTCTGCTCCTGCTCGGAATTGTTCCCGTAGCGGTTGTCCCGGGCGCGGCCCACGGCGTCGATCTCATCAATAAAGATGATGCAGGGCGCGACCTTCGCCGCCTGCTGGAACAGGTCACGGACGCGGCTTGCGCCCATGCCCACGAACATCTCCACAAAGTCCGAACCGGAAATGGAGAAGAAGGGGACGTTGGCCTCCCCCGCCACGGCCTTGGCCAGCAGCGTCTTGCCGGTGCCGGGAGAACCCACCAGCAGCGCGCCCTTGGGCAGCTTCGCGCCGATGGCGGTGTACTTCTGGGGATTGTGAAGGAAATCGATGATCTCCTGCAAGGATTCCTTGGCCTCGTCCTGACCGGCCACGTCCTTGAAAGTGACGCCGGTCTGCTTTTCCATGTAGACCTTGGCCTTGGATTTTCCGAAGCCGCCCATCATGCCGTCGCCGCCCATACGCTTGGTGAGCAGATTCATCACCAGGAACAGCCCGCCGATCATCAGGGCGTAGGACAGGATCATCATGATCAGGGAATTGTCTTCCACGATCTTTTTGTCCACCTTCACACCCATAGCGTCCAGCTCCTCGGACAGGGCAATCAGGTCGCCGCCGCCGGGAAGGCCGGTGTAGCAGGCCTTCTGCATTGCCGCGGGCTTGCCTGCCTCTTCCTTGGTCATGTAGATGATGCGGTCGGACTGAATTTCCACCTCAGACAGCTGCCCCGCGTCCTTCGCCGCGAGAAAGTCCGAAAAGGAAGTCTGTGTATATTGGCTCTTGGAGATACTGCCGTAAATCCAGTTGACCAGCAGAACGATCGCCAGCGTGATCAGCAGCGCGGTGCCGATGCTGCCTTTCGGGCGGTTTCCGCCGGGTTTTCTCCCGTCGTTGTTATTGTTATTATTGTTGGGGGAGTCATTGCGATTCAAGTCCATTCCCTCGCCTCCTTCATTACACTGGCGTTATCATAACACATTTTTCCGTGGTAGGCAATCGGCGATTCTCCTTCCCGCGGTAAATTTTCTGTTAATTTCCGCCAGAAACAGCCATTTCTCCCGTCCCGAGCGAAAAATAAGAGTTGTGAAACCGGAAGAAATCTGATATAATAGTATGGCTTGTATGTATTTGTATGTATACGAAGGCACTTTCTCAGGAAAGGATTTTGGATTTATGAACGAAAAGCGCCGCCCCCAAGGGCGGAATTTCCCGCCCCGTCCCGCGCAGGCAGCGCCTGCGGAGGAGACTGAGGGGCAGCTGGAGGGACGCAACGCCCTTCAGGAAGCGCTCAGAAGCGGGCGCACCATTGACAAGGTATTCATCGCCGACGGCGACACCGACCGCAGTTTGCAGCGTCTGGCCGCAGAGGCAAAGGACGCGGGCGCAGTTGTGGTCAGCGTTGACCGGCGGAAGCTGGACGCCATGTCCTTCACCCATGCCCATCAGGGCGTGATCGCTCTGGCCGCCGCCCACGCCTATTTTACCGTTGACGACATTCTGGAGGAAGCCGCGTCCCGTGGGGAAGCGCCCCTGGTCGTCATCTGCGACGAGCTGTCCGACCCCCACAATCTGGGTGCCATCCTCAGGAGCGCCGAATGCGCGGGCGCCCACGGCGTCATCATCCCCAAGCGCCGCAGCGTGGGTCTGACCGCCACCGTGGCCAAGGCTTCCGCCGGTGCCGTGGAGTACATGAAGGTCGCCCGGGTGACCAATATCAACACCGCCATCGCCGAGCTGAAGGACAAGGGCGTCTGGGTGTTCGGCACCGCCGCCGAAGGCTCCATCCCCATGTATAAGGCCGACCTGACCGTACCCGCCGCCATTGTCATCGGCAATGAGGGTGAGGGCTTAAGCCAGCTTGTTCGGAAGAACTGTGATGTGATGGTCAGCATCCCCATGAAGGGAAAAATCAGCTCTCTCAACGCGTCCGCCGCCGCATCCATTCTGCTCTACGAGGCGGTACGCCAGCGCATCGGCTGACAGCAGCCGAATTTCACCAGGAGGAAATCCATATGGACAATACCAACGAATCCCAGGAATTTGATCTTGACGACATCCTGCGGGAATTTCACGAAGATCCCGACGATGACGTCAAGGATACCACGTCGGAGGAGGAACTGGACGTAGACGTGCTGCTGGTGGAGGAAGTTAGTTCCCCGGCACCGGAGCAGCCCGAAGCCCCCGAGACTGCCGAAGCCCCCGAGGAAACCCCCGACCCGGTTTCCAGCGGCGACACCGTCCGCTTTGACCCCGAAGCACTTTCCAAAGAAGCGGAGGAAGCCGCTCCCAGCGACGACACCAGAGCCATCGACGATCTGATCGCCGAAGCGCTGTCGGGCAGCGGTTCCGACGCTCCTGCACCGGAAGCCCCTCAGCAGCCCCAGACCCCGCCCATCACCTTTGACCCCCACCAGCGTCTGCGGGAGCTGAAAAAGAAGCTGGTGGCAGGCCCCGAAAAGCGGTACTACGAGCTGACGGAGCTGGGCATCGGCAAACTGCAGATCGGCATTCTGCTGAACCTCGTCATCGTGCTGCTGTGCGCCGGTGTCACCACGCTGCTGGCGCTGGATATGGTGCCGGAAAACCGGATGCGTCTGGTGATCTTCAGTCAGGTGCTGGCCATGCTGGTATCCGGCCTGCTGGGCAGCCATCTGATGCTGGACGGGCTTGGCAGCATCTTCAAGGGCCGGTTCAACCTGAATTCTCTGCTTACCTTTACGTTTATCGCCTGCTGCGTGGACGCCGCGTCCTGCCTTGTGGAGCTGCGGGTTCCCTGCTGCGCTGCCTTCTGTCTGGAAATGACCATGGCCATGGCCGCCCGCTGCCAGCGCCGCTCCACCGAAATGGGGCAGATGGATACCCTGCGCAAGGCCGTCCGTCTCAAGGGCATCGCCAAAGTTTCCGACTATTATGAAGGAAAGCCCGGTCTGGTGCGGGGCGAAGCGGAAGTCGAGGACTTCATGGACACCTACAGCCGTCCCTCCACCCCTGAAAAGGTGCAGGGTGTGTACGCGCTTCTGAGCCTGCTGATCTGCATCGGTATCGCCGTGTTTGCGGGAATGCTCCACGGTATCAGCCTGGGCGTGCAGATTCTCGCCACCAGTCTGCTGGTGGCCGTCCCCGCCAGCTTCTTCATTTCCTACACCCGCCCCATGGCAGTGCTGGAAAAGCGGCTGCACATGGTCGGCACCGTGCTGTGCGGCTGGGAGGGCGTGAAGGATCTGAGCGGCAAAGCCGTCTTCCCCCTCCGGGATGAAGACCTGTTCCCTCTGGGCAGCACCAAGCTCAACGGCGTCAAATTCTACGGCAAACGCAGCCCCGATGAGGTGGTGTCTCTGACCGCCTCCCTCATCACTGCCGCGGGCGGCGGGCTGGTTCCCGTCTTCCAGCAGCTGATGAAAAACCGCAGCGTGGAAGCACATCCCGTGAAGAACTTCCAGAATTACGGCACCGGCGGCATCGGCGGCGAGGTCTGCGGTGAGCCGGTACTGCTGGGCAGCCTGAACTTTTTGCAGGATATGGGCGTTGTGATCCCCGAAGGCACCATGGTCAATCAGGCGGTGTACGCCGCCATCGACGGCCAGCTGTGCGCCGTGTTCGCCATTTCCTACGCCAAGATGCGTTCCGCCGCGGCTGGTCTTGTGACCCTGTGCGGCCACCGGTCGGTGACCCCCGTGATCCTGTGCGGGGACTTCATGCTGACAGAAAGCTTCCTGCAATCCAAATTCGGCGTCAAGACCCGCCGGATCGTCTTCCCCACCCGGGAGGTCCGGAACGACCTGCTGAACCGCCGTCCCGACCCGGAAGCGGCCGCTCTGGCTATTACAACACGGGACGAGCTGGTCAGCGCGGCCTACGCCGTCACCGGCGCGCGCAGCCTGCGCTCCGCCGCCACCCTGGGCACCGTCATCCACCTGATCGGCGGCATTCTCAGAATGCTCACCATGCTGGCGCTGGGCTACCTCGGCTCTACGGAGCTGCTCACCCCCACCAACGTGCTATTGTATCAGCTCATCTGGATGATCCCCGGCTTCCTCGTCACGGAATGGACGAGAGCCGTATAATGCGATCTGCCATCCCCGGGGCCTGCGGCTCCGGGGATGGTTTTATTCTGCCCTTCACCCCGGGCGGCGATTGTATACCTTGCTGGATTTCCATGCCGGAATTTGTCTGTTTTGCACACAAAAACAAGTGTCCACACACCAATTTACACAATTTCGCAAAGTGACGAAAATAAGCATTGCAATTAGCGCGTCTTTCGTGTATAATGTCACTATTCGGGTGCCCGCGCCCCAAATGGAAGGCTTCCCTTCCCGAAAGGAGTATTGACCACAATGTACACTGTTAATTCCATCCGCAATATCTGTCTGCTGGGTCACAGCGGCAGCGGCAAGACCGCGCTGGCTGAGAGCCTGCTTTACATGACCGGCGCAATCGACCGCATCGGCAAGAACGCCGACGGAAACACCGTCTGCGATTACGACCCCGAGGAGATCCGCCGTCATATTTCGATCTCCACCTCCGTCGTTCCGCTGGAATACCACAACGTGAAGATCAACCTGCTGGATACCCCCGGCGCGTTCGACTTCTCCGGTGCCGTCATGGAGGCGCTCCGCGCCGCCGACGCCGCCATTCTGGTGTGCTCTGCCAAGGACGGCATCACCGTTGGCTTTGAGAAGGCATGGAAATACTGCGAAGACCGGAACATGCCCCGTTTCGTCTACATCTCCAAGGTAGACGAGGACAATTCCGACTACAACGCCACCTTCAACGCTCTGCGGGAGAAGTACGGCAACAAGATTGCCCCCGTCGTCATCCCCATCTGGAATTCCGCCCATAAGGTCACCGGCATCATCGACGTGCTGAACAAGCGCGCCTACGAGATGCAGAACCTGAAGCGTGTGGAGATCGACGTTCCCGCTGATAAGGTGTCCGTCATCGAGGAGTTCAACGACGCGCTGAAGGAAGCCGTTGCCGAGACCGACGAGGCTCTGATGGATCGCTTCTTCGAGGGCGGCGACTTTACTTACCGGGAAATGATCACCGGCCTGCATCAGGGCGTGAAGGATCTGAGCCTGTTCCCCGTGCTGTGCGGTTCCGGCCTGACCTGCCTTGGCAGCCTGATGCTCATGGACAACATCATCGACCTGCTGCCCAACCCCGTGCAGGGCAACTACCATAAGGCTACCACTGCCGACGGCAAGACCGAAGAGTTCGTCGTCTCCCCCGGCGGCGTTCCCTGCGCCTACGTGTGGAAGACCGTCTCCGACCAGTACGGCAAGTACTCCTACGTCAAGGTGCTGTCCGGTGAGATCACCTCCGACACCACCCTGGTCAACGCCCGCACCGGCGAGACCGAAAAGCTCGGCAGACTCTACACCATGTGCGGCAAGAAGTCCACGGAAGTCAAGGCTCTGGGCTGCGGCGACATCGGCGCCATCGGCAAGATGGACAAGGTCCGTACCGGCGACACCCTGTGCGACCCCAGAAAGGTCGTCTCCCTGAAGCAGATCCCCTACCCCGCTCCCTGCTATTCCATGGCCATCGCCCCCAAGGTGAAGGGTCAGGAAGACAAGGTCGGCACCGGCCTGAACCGTCTGAACGAGGAAGATCCCTCCTTCACCCTGACCAACAACGCCGAGACCAAGCAGCAGGTCATCTCCGGCACCGGCGATCAGCAGCTGGACGTGCTGGTCTCCAAGCTGAAGAGCCGCTTCGGCGTGGACGCCGTGCTGTATCCGGCAAAGGTCGCCTACCGGGAGAAGATCAAGAAGAAGGTAGAGGCTCACGGCCGTCACAAGAAGCAGACCGGCGGCAGCGGCCAGTTCGGCGACGTCTGGATTCGCTTCGAGCCGCAGGAGGAGCAGGACGACATGATCTTCGCTGAGGAAGTCTTCGGCGGCTCCGTCCCCAAGAACTTCTACCCCGCCGTTGAGAAGGGCATTCAGGAAGCCGTTCAGAAGGGCCCGCTGGCAGGTTATCCCATGGTCGGCCTGAAGGCTACCCTGTACGATGGCTCCTACCATCCCGTTGACTCCAACGAAATGGCATTCAAGCTGGCCGCCATTCTGGCCTTCAAGGAAGCCATGCCCAACGCCAACCCCACCCTGCTGGAGCCCATCGGCGCGCTGACCGTCACCGTGCCGGATTCCTACGTGGGCGATGTGATGGGCGATCTGAGCAAGCGCCGCGGCCGTCCCATGGGTATGAACCCCGATCACGAGGGCAACACCGTCATCGAGGCGGAAGTCCCCATGGCGGAAATGAGCAGCTACGCCATTGATCTGCGCGCCATGACTCAGGCCAGAGGCAGCTTCACGCTGGAATTCGTCCGTTACGAGGAAGTCCCCAAGGCCAATCAGGCCAAGATCATCGCCGACGCGAAGGCCAACGACTAATTTACTTGCGTTCCATTCATCGGTGCGGGGAAATCCCCGCGCCGATGTTTTTTCAATTGTTAAATTTTGTTATTTTCCTAAGAAATAGTTGCAAAGTGTTACAGTTTGTTGTATACTGGAGAAAACAAGCGTTCCGGGCGGGTTTGAAAGCCCTCTCGCCGGGACGTATAAGGGAGGAGCCCAAAATGAAAAGAAAGAACATTCTCGCTGTGATCGCTCTGGTCGCCGTGTTCGCGTTTGCCCTCGCCGGCTGCGGTTCCGATGACAAAGACGCGACCGATGCCGCCCCCAGCGTTCCGGAAATGTCCGCCGGGCAGGAGCTGACCCTGACCTCCAGTACGCTGACCGCCGCCACATGGAGCAGTCCCAACGGTGCTACCGTCAACCTGACCGCCACCCCCAACGGCTATGCCGAGGGGCAGAGCGCGGCATTCATCGTCCGTCTGGAGGGTGAGGAAGCAGCGAACGTTCCCTGCGAGTGGAACGGCAGCGCTTACACCGCGTCCGCCGATCTGAACGCTGCCGACGGCTACTGTTACTACGTCCTTCTGACCGCCGCGGACGGCACCCAGACTGAAGTCGCCATCAACACCCCCACCGCGCCCACCGACGACGCCCTGATCAATCTGGAGTCCGCGCTGAACTCCTACTGCAACATGACCGTGGCGTCCGCCACCCAGGACGGCAGCACCCTGACCATCACCGGTGGTTCCGTGGAGGTGCAGGCGCCCCGGATCACCAACGAGGGCGAGACCATCACCTGCAGCAAGGCCGAGCTGGTTCTGACCTTCAATGAGGAGATCGTCGGCACCGCCGCGCTGACCATGGAAGCCGCCGAAATTCCCGGCAGCTACACTGCGGACATCTCCGGCATCACCTTCAACATTCCCTCCATGGAGGACGACCAGCAGTTGTCCATCCGTCTGGATGTGACGCTGTCCAACGGCCAGTTCCTCACCGCCCCCGGCGGCACCTTCTCCTTCCTGAACGGCGAAATGGTGTCCTCCGTCGGCTGACATCCGCACAACCGCAAAGGGGTCAGGCTTGCCTGACCCCTTTTTCTGCCAAAGGAGCGAAAATGAACTACGCCAATATGGTATCCGGCACGTTTCTTGCCCGCCCCAACCGGTTTATCGCCCATGTGGACATCGCCGGGCAGACGGAGACCGTCCATGTGAAAAATACCGGTCGCTGCAAGGAGCTGCTTGTCCCCGGAACGCGGGTCTGGTGTCAGGAGGCGTCCTCCCCTGCCAGAAAAACCCGCTTTGACCTGATTACCGTTGAGAAAGGCGGCCGTCTCATCAATATGGACTCCCAAGCGCCCAACGCGGCGGCCAAAGAGTGGCTGCTCTCCGGCGGCTTTGGGGAAATCGAGGCCCTCCGGGCGGAGACCGTTCACGGCGATTCCCGGTTTGATTTTTCCTTTTTTAGGGACGGAAAGCTCTGGTTTCTGGAGGTCAAAGGCGTGACGCTGGAGGAAAACGGCGTCTGCGCCTTCCCCGACGCCCCCACCCTCCGGGGCGCGAAGCATCTGCGGGGTCTGACCCGCGCCGCCGCTGAAGGGTATGGGGCGGGCGTTCTGTTCGTCATTCAAATGGCGGACGTAAAATACCTGCACCCCAACGACGCCACCGACCCGGATTTTGCCGCCGCCCTGCGGGAAGCCGCCGGAAACGGCGTCCACATCCTCGCCATGGACTGCGCCGTAACGGAGCAGTCCATGACCATCCGCAGCCCGGTAGAAGTGCGGCTGTAAAATCCAAATCTGTTTCCTCTGTCTCCTATTGTCAACCAGAAATTATTTATGGTTGACAATCGCATATTGCCTGTGCTATACTGCTTCCGAATTCAACAGTTCGGAGGAAACAACTATGGAAGCATCTGTTTCAAGAAAGTGGAAAACCATTGACATGGCGTATATCGCCCTGTTTGCCGTTCTGATGGCGGTCTGTTCGTGGATCTCCATTCCCGCGGTAGTCCCCTTCACCCTGCAAACCTTCGGCGTCTTTGTCGCGGTAAGCGTCCTTGGCGGAAAACGGGGAACGCTGGCCGTCGTGCTCTATCTGCTTATGGGCATCGTCGGACTGCCGGTGTTTGCGGGCTTCTCCGGGGGGCTGGGCGTTCTTCTGGGAAGCACCGGCGGATATATCATCGGATTTATCGTAATGGCAGTCATTGCCGGACTGGTAATCGACAACTGCCGTAAACCATGGATCCAGCTTATCGGCATGATCGTCGGAACCATCGTATGTTACCTTTTCGGAACCATATGGTTCTGTATAGTTGCAGTAATGCATATTAATTAAGAGGCTTGCTATAATTCCTGTAACATAATAAAAAGACCGTCCACCATACAGCAGACAGCCTTCTTGCATTCATTATTTATGGAAGCTTCTATATCAGGATTTCTTATTTCTCTGAGCTTTAATCTCTTCCAGTTCATCAAAAATGACTTCATTCAGCACTTTAATGTAGGTTCCTTTCATACCGGAAGATCTGGATTCGATCACACCGGCACTTTCAAACTTCCTCAAAGCGTTTACGATAACAGATCTGGTGATTCCCACGCGGTCTGCGATCTTACTTGCAACCAGGATTCCCTCATCTCCGTCAAGTTCATCAAAAATATGGATGATCGCTTCCATCTCGGAGAAAGAAAGTGTGCTGATTGCAGACTTCACAATCTGCACCTTGCGGTTTTCTTCTGCA
>ERZ773130.3293-NODE-3293-length-10821-cov-7.984953_pt1 | contig 10821 bp, 6 predicted proteins | sample MGYA00511919_ERZ773130 | MGnify/ENA primary metagenome ERZ773130 (study PRJEB29015, sample SAMEA2737851) | human gut metagenome | biome: human gut; feature: human-associated habitat; material: faeces | place: China | collected 2012 ...
GGTAGCCGAGCTGCTCTGCACCACCGCCGTGACCGCCGCCCCCGTGAGCACCCCGGCCAGCGGGTGGGCCGTGAGCCGGGCAAGGGCCTGCCGCAGGGTGTCCCCCGCCGCCTGCTGCAAAGCGTCCGTGAGGGTGTCCATACTGTATAAGAAAAGTGCCGCCCCGCCGAACACTTGCAGGATCATCCACAAACGCTGTTCCATGCCCGATGCCCCCTTTGCTTTATGTGTATGCGGGACACAAACGTTTGTGAACTTTTGTGAAACAATCCCTGCAGGGGGTTGCAATCCGGCCTGCAAAAGGCTATTATTGTCAAGCGTTAACAGTTAACAGCTGTTAAGCAATTTTTGAGAGGAGGGATCGCGTGTCTGAGGAATCCACGTTGAGTTTCCGTGGGCTTTGCCGCTACATCCACCGGCTGAGCAAAGCATCCAAGGCCGGCATGAAGGCCGCTCTGGCCGACTGCCCCAAGCGCCACTTCCCCATGCTGGAAGGGCTGCTGGGCTGCATTCGTCTCCATGGACAGGACGGTGCGGTGTACATGTCCGACCTGGTGAAGGAGTTCCACCAACCGCTTCCTGCCATTTCCCGCACGGTGCGGCAGATGGAGCAGGACGGCCTTGTGGAACGCTTTGCCGACCCTGCCGACCGCCGCAAGACGCTGGTGCGTTTCACGCCCAAGGGATACGAGGCCTGCCGACAGTGCGAGGCTGCTCTTGGGGACTACTTTTCCAGTGTCATGGCCCGGCTGGAGCCGGAACAGCTGGCCCAGATGGAAGCGCTGCGCGGCGCGCTGATGGAAGCCATTCTTGCGGAAAATGCTGCGCGTACCACCAAACCGAAGGGAGAACCAAACCATGACAAAGATCTTTAAGCAGCTGGCCCGTCACTGGGCCGTCTGCCTCGTGGTGTTCGCACTGCTGTTCGTGCAGGCGTACTGCGATCTGTCGCTGCCGGACTACACCAGCAAGATCGTGGACACCGGCATCCAGCAGGGCGGCATCGAAAGCCCCCTGCCCGACACCGTGCGGCAGAGCACGCTGGATGCCCTCTCGCTGCTGATGCGCGAGGAGGACGCCGCTGCCTTCCAGAACGCCTACACCGCCGACGGCGATGTGCTGCGCCTGCGCACCGACCTGACCGCCGACGAGCGCACCGCGCTGGAAGAGGCTGTGACCACCCCGGACATCGTGCTGTATCTGGCGGCCGCCCAGGCAGCCAACACCCCCGCCGGGCAGACCGGCATGGGCATGACCGGCCTTGCGGACCTGCAGGCCTCCGGTGCCGACCGCAATCCCGACACGGAAACCGAGACCGCAGCCCCCACGGCGGAGGACCTGGACACCGTGTGCGGCCAGTTTGCCGCCATGAGCCAGATGCCCGGCTTCCGCCGCGACGCCGTGCAGCAGCAGCTGACCAGTGCCATCGGCCAGCTGGACGACACCGTGGTGGAAAACCTGAAGAGCCAGGCTCTGCTGCTGGTGGGGCTGGAATACGAGGCCCAGGGCATCGCCCACGATGTGCAGATGCACTATTTATATAAGGTAGGCGGCCAGATGCTGGCCCTGACCCTGCTGATGGTGGCCGTGTCCATCGCGGTGGGCTTCCTGGCCTCCCGGGTGTCCGCCGCCATCGGCCGCGACCTGCGCCGCGAGACCTTCTCCGCCGTCATCCACTTCTCCAATGCGGAGATCGAGAACTTCTCCACCGCGTCCCTCATCACCCGCACCACCAACGACATCCAGCAAGTGCAGTTCGTCTGCGTCATGCTGCTGCGCATGGTGGCCTATGCGCCCATTCTGGGCATCGGCGGTGTGCTGCACGTCATCGGCAGCTCTTCGGGCCTGTCCTGGATCGTGGTGCTGGACGTGGCTGCGCTGCTGCTGCTCATCCTCTTCCTGATGAACATGGCCATGCCCAAGTTCAAGATCATGCAGACGCTGGTGGACCGGCTGAACCTCGTCAGCCGCGAGCTCCTCACCGGCATCATGCCGGTGCGTGCCTTCAGCCGGGAGGCCTTTGAGGAGGCTCGTTTCGACAAGGCCAACAAGGACCTGATGGGCACCCAGCTGTTCACCAACCGCGCCATGGTGGCCATGATGCCCTTTATGACCCTGATCATGAACGGCACCAGCCTGCTCATCGTCTGGTTCGGCGGCAAGGCCATGGACAACGGCACCATGCAGGTGGGCGAGATGATCGCATTCATCACCTACACCATGCAGATCGTCATGTCCTTCCTGATGCTGGCCATGGTGGCCGTCATGCTGCCCCGTGCCGGTGTGGCCGCAGACCGCATCGACGAGGTCATCCGCACCAAGGCCACCATCCACGACCCGGACGAAGCCGACGCCAAGGCCGCAAAGGAGCACAAGAACTGGCAGGGCGTGGTGGAGTTCCACGACGTGAGCTTCCGCTTCCCCGGTGCCGACAGCGACGCACTGGAGCACATCAGCTTTACCGCAAAGCCCGGCGAGACCACTGCCATCATCGGCTCCACCGGCTGCGGCAAGTCCACCCTGCTCAACCTGATCCCCCGCTTCTACGACGTGACCGGCGGCAGCGTGACCGTGGACGGCATCGACGTGCGCCAGATGCCCCAGGCACAGCTGCACGACCTGCTGGGCTATGTGCCCCAGAAGGGGGTGCTGTTCAGCGGCACCATCGACAGCAACCTGAAGTTCGGCGGGGACCACATCACCGACGCCGCCGTGAAAAAGGCCGCTGCCATCGCACAGGCCACTGAGTTCATCGACGCAAAGCCGGAGGGCTACGCAAGCCCCATCGCCCAGGGCGGTTCCAACGTGTCCGGCGGCCAGAAACAGCGCCTGTCCATTGCCCGTGCCATTGCCAAGGACCCCAAAATTTATCTGTTTGACGACAGTTTCTCGGCCCTGGACTACAAGACCGACGTGGCCCTGCGCCGCGCCCTGAAGGCCCAGACCGACAACGCCACCGTCATCATCGTGGCACAGCGCATCTCCACCGTGCTGCACGCAAACCAGATCCTGGTGCTGGACGAGGGCCGTCTGGTGGGCAAGGGCACCCATGCCCAGCTCATGGCCAGCTGCCCGGAGTATCAGGAGATCGCCCGCAGCCAGCTGAGCCAGAAAGAGCTTGACCTGGGCATTCTGAATACGGAAAAGGAGGGTGTGTGATATGCCAAGACCCGGACGCATGACCACCGAGCGCGCCAAGGACTTCAAGGGCACGCTGCGGCAGCTTCTCCAGACCATGAGCCACTACAAACTGCCGCTCATCACGGCCATTGTCTTTGCCATTCTGTCCACCATCTTCAACATTGCCGGCCCCAAGGTGCTGGCCAAAGCCACCACGGCCCTTGCCACCGGCTGGGTCGCCAAGCTGCGGGGCACCGGCAGCATCGACTTTGTTTATATTGGCCGGGTGCTGCTGTTTTTGCTGGGGATGTACCTGCTGAGCAGCGCCTTCAGCTTTATCCAGGGCTGGCTGATGACCGGCCTTTCCCAGAAAGTCTGCTACGACTTCCGCCGCCAGATCAGCCAGAAGATCGACCGCCTGCCCCTGGCCTACTTTGAAAAGCGCACCGTGGGCGAGGTGCTGTCCCGCATCACCAACGATGTGGACACGCTGGGCCAGAGCCTGAACCAGAGCATCACCCAGCTCATCACCAGTGTGACCACCATGATCGGCGTGCTGGTCATGATGCTGTCCATCAGCCCGAAGATGACCCTGATCGCCCTGCTGATCCTGCCGGTCTCGCTGGTGCTGGTGCTCATCGTGGTCAAGTTCAGCCAGAAATACTTCAAGGCACAGCAGGCCATTCTGGGCGTTGTGAACGGTCAGGTGGAAGAAGTCTACTCCGGCCACAACGTGGTCAAAGCCTTCAACCGCGAGGCCGTGGTGCTGAACGACTTCAACGCCGCCAACGACAAGCTGTATGAATCTGCGTGGAAAAGCCAGTTTCTCTCCGGCCTGATGATGCCCATTATGAACTTTGTGGGCAATCTGGGCTATGTGGCAGTGGCCATCGTGGGCAGCATTTTTGCGGCAAACGGCACCATTACCATCGGTGACATTCAGGCCTTCATCCAGTACGTCAAGAACTTCACCCAGCCCATCCAGCAGCTTTCTCAGGTGTCCAACATGCTGCAGAGCATGGCCGCTGCCGCTGAGCGGGTGTTCGAGTTTCTGAACGAGCCGGAAGAGGATCAGCAGGCAGACCCGGCCCGCCGGGCCGACCCCGGCTGTATCAACGGTCAGGTGACATTCAGCCATGTCCGCTTCGGCTATACGCCCGAAAAGACCGTCATCCACGATTTCAGCTGCGAGGTCAAGCCCGGCCAGAAGGTGGCCATCGTCGGCCCCACCGGCGCAGGCAAGACCACCATGGTCAAGCTGCTCATGCGCTTCTATGATGTGGATTCCGGTTCCATCACCCTGAATGGCCACGATGTGCGGGACTTTGACCGCAGCGCTCTGCGCGAGGGCTTCGGCATGGTGCTACAGGACACATGGCTGTTCAAGGGCACCATCATGGAGAACATCCGCTATGGCCGTCTGGATGCTACCGACGAAGAAGTGATTGCCGCCGCCAAGGCTGCCAACGCCGACCACTTCATCCGCACCCTGCCCGGCGGCTACCAGATGGAGCTGAACGAAGACGCTTCCAACGTGAGTCAGGGCCAGAAGCAGCTGCTCACCATCGCCCGCACCATTCTGGCAGATAACCGCATCCTGATTTTGGACGAGGCCACCAGCAGCGTGGATACCCGTACCGAGCAGCGCATCCAGACCGCCATGGACCGCCTGATGGAGGGCCGCACCAGCTTTGTCATCGCCCACCGCCTTTCCACCATCCGGGACGCCGACCTCATCCTTGTGATGCGGGACGGCGACATTGTGGAGCAGGGCACCCACGACCAGCTGATCGAAGCCGGCGGCTTCTACGCCGACCTGTACAACAGCCAGTTCGAGGACGTGGTGGAGTAAAGAACTTTTCCCTTTTTGAATGATTCCCTTATCAATACCGCCCGGCAGTTCTCCGAACTGAGAACCGCCGGGCGGTGTTTTTTTTTATTCCTGAATCGCTTCCAGCTTCAGGCCGAACAGCTTTTCCGAGAAGGACGGCAGCTGCTGCTGCAACGCGCGGGCATAGGCCATTACCACCGGATCTTCGCGTTTTTGCCCCAGCACGATGCCAAAGCGGTGTCCCCTGCCCCAGTCCAGCACCCGCACAAAGCTGAGATCCGGTCTGCGGTAATAGACTGCCGGGACCATCTTGAGCGCCGGGTCCCCATAAGGCGCACTGCGGATGCCGCCCACCGGCGTAAACTCCACCCCGCGTTCCATCCCCTCCTGCAGCAGACTTGTCTCGTAGACAGTCTGGTACATCTCCTTGATGGGCAGCCAGCGGTATTGCAGCGCCTGCTCCAAGGTCAGCCTGCCCACCGGCATATCGGCAGGCGGGTGGATGGGGATGCAAAGCTCCGGCACATAGAACAGCGGCATAAAGGTAAGCCCCTGCGCGTAGAACTCTGCACTTTCCAGCTGAAAGGAAAGATCCATCTCCCCTTTTTTCAGGCTGCGCCAGATTTCGCTGCGGTTGGCGCACTTCCCCAGAATGGGCGTGTATTGCAGGCACAGGTCACTGGTGAGGGAAAACACATCATACACGAACATCCGCATCGCCTCGTGACAACCGGCGATCTGCAGATGCCTTTCCGGTGGGTTTGCCTGCTGCTGCACCGCACGGGCATGGCGCACTGCCTCCTGATACAGGGCCGTCAACTGCTTTGCCTTGGGGTAAAAGTCCCGGCCTGCCGGGGTAAGGATCACCCGACGCGGCACATGCTGAAACAGTTCAAATTGCAGCTGTCCTTCCAATGTGCGGATCTGCTGCGAAAGTGCCGACTGCGAAAGATACAGCGCCTCTGCCGCTGCCGAAAAGCTGTCCATCTCTACGATCTTCACAAATCCTTCCAGTGCACTCTGGTTCATCTGTGCGTCCTCACCTTCTCACATTAGGGTTTTCTAAATTATAATATAACAAATTTGAATTGTAAAGTGTGCCGCTCTACGATACAATTGTTAAAGATTCAGCAAAGTGGTTTTTACCTTGCTGCGTGATGAGAAGAAAACAAGAAGAGAAAAGAGAAAGAGAGCGTACCTATGAATAAGATTTCCCGCAAGGGCTTTCTGAAGATCGCTGCTGCCGCCGCCATGAGCGGTGTCACTGCCGGCGCACTGGCTGCCTGCAATTCCGCCTCCAGCTCCACTGCCTCCGGTGCTGCCGGTCAGTACATTCCCGGCACCTACGAGGGCACCGCCGAGGGCATCTCCTCCACCGTCAAGGTCACCATGACCTTCTCCGACAGCGCTGTCACCGATGTGGTGGTGGACACCTCCGGCGAGACCGCTTCTTTCGGCGCTGCCGCTGCCGATGAGCTGCGTGAGCAGCTGATGGCTGCCGGTTCTGCCGAGATCGACGGCGTTTCCGGTTCTACCATCACCTCCGATGCCGTGATGAAGGCCGCCAAGAGCTGCTACGCACAGGCAAAGGGCGAGGCCGTGGTCTCCAGCGTGCAGCTGCCCACCGGCGACGCAAACGACTGGCTGGGCAAAGAGCCTGACATCGACGAGGCTTCCATCACCGAGACATGGGATACCGATATCGTCATTGTGGGCGCTGGCAACGGTGGTATGTGCGCAGCCGCTTATGCTGCACAGAACGGACTGAACTTCCGCATCATCGAGCAGAATTCTGCCGTTATGGATACCCGCCATTGGTACGGCACCATCGACAGCAGCGAAGCAAAGAAAAAGGGCATTGCTCCTGTTGACCGCGCCGAGCTGCTGAGCGAGATCTCCCGCTCCATGGGCGGTCGCTGCGACCAGCGCGTAGTTAAGACCTGGATCAATGAGTCTGCCGCTATGCATGATTTTGTTTCCGGCATTCTGGAAAGCGAGCCCTACAACTATGTATGCAACCTGACCTCCGGCGATGAAGCCAAATGGCCGGATGATACGCAGGTGAGCCAGAGCAAGCTGATGTTCCCTGTGCAGCAAGTCGACTACAGCAGCGCCGAAAAGCCCCGCAACGTGGTATTTCAGGAGTATATCGAGAGCAAGGGCTACAGCATCGACTTTAACACCGGCCTTGCCAAGCTGGAAAAGGATGCCGACGGCCGCATCACCGGCGTTATCGCCCAGAGCACTGCCGACGACCACTTCATCCGCATCAACGCAGCCAAGGGCGTGCTGCTGGCCTGCGGCGGCTATGCAGGCAATCCCTACATGATGGAGCAGCTGGACCCGCTGGGCACCAGCGTGACCACTGCCTGCTCCTATACCCCTGCTGACAAGGGCTATGGTATCCGTGCCGCTATCTGGGCAGGTGCACATCTGGATGCAGAGCCTGCTCCTGTGCTGTTCGACCGCGGTCTGGTGGCACCCGGTGTGGATGCCGGTTATGTGGACAACGGCTCTGCCTTTGGCGGCAAGGCCTTCCCCGGCACTGTGGGTCAGTACAACCCTGGCAGCCAGCCCTTCTTGAAGGTCAACCGCCATGGCGAGCGTTTTATGAACGAAAGTCAGGAATACGACAATGCCTCCCATGCTTCTTTCCAGCAGCCGGGGCACGTTTATGCCATGATCCACGATGCAAACTTCCGCAGCGACGTAGATCGCTTCCACACCATCGGTTGCTCTGCACTGACCCGTTACATCCCCGGCATGATGGAAGGTCAGCTGGAGCAGTACGAGGGTGAGGGCCTGATCATGAAGGCGGACACCATTGAAGAGCTTGCCGACAAGATGGGCTTTACCGGTGCCGACAAGGACAACTTTGTAGCCACCGTTGCCCGCTACAACGAGCTGTACGACAAGCAGAACGACGAGGACTTCGGCAAGCCTGCAAGCCGCCTGAGCGCCATCCGCACCGCTCCCTTCTACGGCTGCTGGCTGGGTGCCTCTCTGCTGTGCAGTATGCAGGGCATCTCCATCACCGAGAACTGCCAGGCCAAGGACAGCAACAATGAGCCGATCCCCGGTCTGTACATCACCGGTGATATGTCCGGCAGCTTCTTCCAGAACAACTATCCCTGCGTCATGGGCGGTACTGCCTGCGGTCGTACCATGACCTTTGCCATTAAATCCATCAAGCAGATGGCAGGCCTGGAGAACGCCTGATAAGGCGCAGTTCTCCCGCATAGATCCAACATTTCTTTTTTTCTTCTTTTTCATGTGAAGAGGGGCGGTCCCGGTCGGGGCTGCCCCTCTTTGCTGTTTTGCCCCGCACGCCCCCTACACAAATGCCCGCGATTGTGCTATGATAGGGCTGAGCAGCCAGTTTGCTGCAAACAACCGGCAAAGCATCGAGGTGTATTGTACAATGTCTGAACTTCTTGAGACGCTGCGGCAGGAGGGCGTGGACCCGGCCCTGCTTTCTGCGGTAGAGGAATCCCGTGCCGCCCATCCGCTGGACGCTGCGCTGCGGCCCCGCATCCCGGCCCCGGCCTTTACCTACTACGGCAAAGAGGTGTGGGAGCAGGCGCTGGCCGCCCTGCTCTGCGGCGAAAACCTGCTGCTGGCGGGCGGCAAGGCCACCGGCAAGAACGTGCTGGCCGAGAACCTCTCCGCCGCCTTCGGCCGCCCCGCGTGGGACATCTCGTTCCATGTGAACATGGACGCGGCCTCCCTCATCGGCATGGACACCTTTGCCGACGGACGGGTGGAGTTCCGCCCCGGACCGGTGTACCGCTGCGCCCAGTGCGGCGGCTTTGGCGTGCTGGACGAGATCAACATGGCCAAGAACGAGGCGCTGGCCGTGCTGCACGCAGTGCTGGACTTCCGCCGCGCCATTGACGTGCCCGGCTACGACCGCATCCCGCTGGCCGAGGAGACCCGCTTCATCGCCACCATGAACTACGGCTACGCCGGTACCCGGGAGCTGAACGAGGCCCTGACCTCCCGCTTCGTGGTCATCCAGATGCCCACCATCACCCAGGAGAATCTGGAAAAGCTGCTGCGGGCACAGTTCCCGGATCTTGCTGCGAAGTACGCCCACCAGTTCGCCCTGCTGTTCCTCGACTTGCAGAAAAAGTGCGACAGTGCGGAAATTTCCACCAAGGCACTGGACCTGCGCGGCATGCTGGACGCGCTGCGCCTGATCCGCCGCGGCATCCCCGCAGGGGCCGCGCTGGACATGGGCATCACCAACAAGGCCTTTGACAGCTACGAGCAGGGCCTGATCCGCGACGTGATCGCGGCCCGCATCCCGGCCAAACTGGATGCGGCCAAGCTGTTTGCCTGATGGAAGCCCAGAGCTACACCGCACAGGAGCGGCGGGCGGCCAATCAGGTCTGGGCGGCTGCGGGCGCCTATGGCTTTGAGCCGCTGTTTCTGGCCCACAACACCGACGGCACGGTGGATTTTTACATGAACACCATCGTGGGCCTTGTGCACAAATATTACGGTGACAAGTTGATAAGCAGCATCTTCGACCGCTGGGCAGGCGATCTGCGGCAGGCCATGCTGGACGATCTGGCGTGGCTCTACCTCGAAAACGCGGCCTACCGGCTGGAGCTGCCCCACCGCCCGGTGCTGGAAGCGCTGCGCTCTTCTCACGCCGACTACTTTTTTGCCATCCAGTACAAACTTTCCCGGCAGGAGTGGATGGCCAGGAACCAGCTGGTGTACACCATGCAGGCGGCCCGCTGGCGCAGCGTACTGGGGCGCAATCTGCCCGTGATGACCCCCTACGAGAGCGGGTTGTTCCGGGCGCTGGCCCCGGACACCGCTCCGCAGCCGGACCAATTGCAGGACGCCCTGCTGGCCGTGTACGCAACGTTTGGCCTCTTCGACGGCACCGTGCATCCGAAAGCGGCGCTGCACCTGCATCTGGACGGCCTGCTGGCCACCCTTGCCACCAAGGCCCTGCCCACCCAGATGATCAAAACCGACCGAGTGACCGTGGAGCACTCCAACGCCGTGGACGCCGCCGGCAGCGGCCCCAGCGTGGACAAACGGCAGGCCCACATCACCCTGAAGCAGAACGCCGCGCAGGACCGCGCCTACATCGAGAGCTGCTTCGGCCGCTCCCTCTACCCGCCGGAGCGGCTGCGCAAGGCCGAACAGGAGCTGTGCACCGGGGTGCATCTGGGGTGCCATTTGTGGTTCAGCGCGGGCGTGCCCAGCCCGGAACAGGCCCCCACCCCGGAGGCCCGGCATCTGGCCGAACAGGCCGAACTGCAGGCCGACCGCAACCGCGCCTACTACGCCAAAAATCAGGAGCTGCACCGCAGCGTGGTGCTGCGGCTCACCGAGCAGATCCGCAACTGCATCCTGGTGCATCAGCAGCCCAACGCGCGGGTGGCCCGCAGCGGCAATGTGGACCCCGGGCGGGTGTGGCGCGCCCCGCTTTTGAACGATGACCGGGTGTTTTTGTGCGCCGAAGAGGAAAATCACCCTGCCTTTACGGTGGACCTGCTGCTGGACGCTTCCGCCTCCCGCCTGCACTGTCAGGAGGTCATCGCGGCGCAGGGGTCCATCCTGGCCGAGAGTCTGGCCAACTGCGGCATCCCGGTGCGGGTGAGTGCCTTCAGCAGCCTGCGGGGCTACACCGTGCTGCGGGTGCTCAAGGACTTTGCCGACAAGAACCGCCAGAACATCAACCGGTATTTTGCCTCCGGCTGGAACCGCGACGGCCTGGCCCTGCTGGCGGCGGGCGATCTGCTGGACTTTGCCCCCGGCCCCGCCCCGCGGCACCTGCTCATCCTGCTGACCGACGCTTCCCCCAACGACAGCCGCCGCATCCCGCCCAGCCCGGAAAACCCGCTGGG
>ERZ773130.3297-NODE-3297-length-10804-cov-3.238999_pt1 | contig 10804 bp, 8 predicted proteins | sample MGYA00511919_ERZ773130 | MGnify/ENA primary metagenome ERZ773130 (study PRJEB29015, sample SAMEA2737851) | human gut metagenome | biome: human gut; feature: human-associated habitat; material: faeces | place: China | collected 2012 ...
CCAGCGGGCGTCGTCGCTCTCGCCGTCCACCAGACAGCGGAGGGTCCGGCCCACATACTGGCGGTGCAGCTCCTCAGAGATACCGTTCTGCACGGCGCAGAGCCGGTCAAACCACCGCTGCTTCTCCTCACGGGGGACGGGGTCCTCCATCTTCGCCGCCGGGGTACCGGGGCGGGGGGAGAAGATAAACGTGAACAGGGCGTCGAAGCGGACCTTCTCCACCAGGGCCACCGTCTCCATGGCCTCGCTCTCCGTCTCGCCGGGGAAGCCGATGATCACGTCGCTGGTCAGCACCAGCTCGGGCATGACCCTGCGGGCATAGGTGATCAGGTCCAGATACCTGGCCACATCGTAGGGGCGGTTCATGGCCCGGAGCACCCGGTCGCAGCCGGACTGGACCGGCAGGTGCAGCTGCTTGGCCACATGGCGGCTGGCGGCCATCACGTCGAACAGCTTGTGGCTGGCATCCTTAGGCTGGGAGGACATGAAGCGCAGGAGATAGTCGCCGTCGATCTTGTCCAGGTCGGTCAGCAGATCAGCAAAATCATAGCCGGTGCCCAGATCCTTGCCATAGGAGTTGACGTTCTGCCCCAGCAGGGTGATCTCCCGGAAGCCGTCGGCCACCAACTCCCGCACCTCGTCGATGATCCTCTCCGGGTCGCGGCTGCGTTCCCGGCCGCGGACGTAGGGCACGATGCAGTAGGAGCAGAAGTTGTTGCAGCCGTACATGATGGACACCCAGGCGCGGGTGCGGCCCTCGCGGACCACGGGCATACCCTCGGCAATGGCGCCGTGCTCATCCTCCACGGAGAACACCCGCCGCCGCTGGGTATAGACCTGATACAGCAGCTCGGGGAACTTCCACAGGGCCTGCGGGCCGAACACCAGATCCACATGGCGGTAGGACTGGCGCACCTTCTCGGCCACCTCCGGCCGCTGCGCCATACAGCCGCACAGGCAGATCACCTGCGCCGGGTTGGCCTTCTTCGTGTGGGTCAGCGCACCCAGATTGCCGTACACCCGCTTCTCCGCGTGGTCGCGGATGGCGCAGGTGTTCAGCACCACCACATCCGCCTGGGCCGGATCGTCGGTGAACGAGCACCCCATAGCCCGGAGCATACCCATGATATACTGGCTGTCGGCCACGTTCTGCTGGCAGCCGAAGGTATCCACCAGCGCGCGGAGGGGCCGGTCGCCGTGCATCTCCTTCAGCTTTGCTTCAAAATCCCGCTGGCGGTCCAGCTGCGCGGCGGGGATCTGTACCTGTGTTCTTTCCAAGAGGACCTCCCTGCCCCCGGCGGGGGCGAAGTTGAAATATCGTGGACAGTATAGCACACCCGGCGCGGAAATACAAGGACGGCGGGGCCATAGGCAAAAAGACGCCGCCCCCGGAAGGGACGGCGCAAGCGGGTGGGATATTGGAAAGCCTCCGAACCGTATAGTACACCGGGGCGAAGCGCTTGTAAATAGGAGCTTTTGCCGCATTTTGGCGGAAAAAGTCGAAGGCCGTCGAATTTGACCGTTCCGCGAATTTTTTGTGAACATTTCACAAATTCTTCCAAACCCTCTTTTCAACGCAAGACATATTTGCTATAATTAGTCAAGGATAAGGGGAAACCACTCCCTGACCCTTGCACCGTTACCCGTTACGGAAAGGAGCAAACACTATGAAGTTCACATTCGCCTGCAAGAAGATCTCTCTCAACGACTCCATCAAGGAATACGCCGAGAAAAAGATCAGTAAGCTGGACAAGTATTTTCCGGAGGAGGCAGACGCCTTTGTGACCTTTGCTGTGGAGAAGAAAAACCGCTGTGTGGTGGAGCTGACCATCCGCGCCGCCAACGGCACGCTGTTCCGCGCCCAGACTGAGGATCCCGACGGCGATATGCGCAGCGCCATCGACGAGGCCGTCAGCTTCATCGACCGCCGCATCCGCAAGAACAAGACCCGCCTGGCCAAGAACCTGCGGCCCGACGCGCTGGTGTCCACCGTGCCCGCCGAGTTCGACGTGGTGGAGGACAACGACTTCGACATCATCCGCACCAAGCGCTTCTCCGTCAAGCCCATGACCACCGACGAGGCCGTTCTGCAGATGAACCTGCTGGGGCACTCCTTCTATGTGTTCCGCAATATCGAGACGAACGCCGTGTGCGTGGTGTACCACCGCAACAACGGCGGCTACGGCCTGATCGAGACGGAGGAGTAATTCACATACACGACACGAGAGAGCACCGCCGAAAGGCCGCCTGACACAAGAAAACACACGGTTTTGCCTGTGTCTATCCGGCTGAAATCGACCGCAAAAACGCCCACATGCGTCAGCATGCGGGCGTTTTTGCAGCCAATTTCAGCTCGAATTTACTTTGGCAAAACTGCTTCGCACCGAAAAAGAGCGCGTTTTGTGCAGAGCCGAGGCGCGCCGCCGCAGGCATACTGGATGTCTGTCAAGGCGGTGCAACGATGGGGCTGCGCGAAACGCGCCTTTTGCGGCGTATGTTTTCTTATGCCAGGCGGCCTAAAGGGACTGTTCTTTTTTGCTATGCTTTCTCCCATTCCGCGGTGAGGGTGACAGGGACGGTGGTACGCCAGTCCGTCTCGCCGTCGGCGGTCCTGGCAAAGAAGGCGGAGGCGGGCAGAAGGTCCACCCTCTCCCCTGCCGCGTTCAGCCAGCCGGTGAAGCGATAGCCGTCGCGGGTGGGCTGCGGGTAGGCGCACAGGTACACGTTGCCGCCGGAGGCCATAGGCACCGCCGCCTCATAGGTGACGGCAGTGACGCCGTCATCCAGGGTCAGGGACCAGGGATAGCGGCTCTGCTCCGTCAGCCGCCAGGCGGCGCGGAGCACGATCGACCTCTCCCCTGTATCTCCGGGTCTGATGGACGCCGCGAAGTCCGCTGTCAGGGGGTCCGGCACCGTCGTCCAGACCTTTCCGCCGGCGGTGTCATACCGGCCCGCCCAGCCCAGGAACGCATAGCTGCCATCGGACGGCGTCTCCGGCTGGGGCAGCGCCAGGGGCGTATCGGACAGCGTGGCCATGTCCACGGTACCCTCGGCCAGGATCAGGGGCACGCCGCTAGCGTCGAAGGTATCGTTGTATATGGTATAGTGCAGAACACCGGCGAGGGGCTCCGGCTCCGGTTCCGGCGGAACATACGGCTCCTGCTGGACCGGCGGGGTGTCCGGCGTTGCGGGGACGGGATCCTCCGCTGTGCCGCCGCCGGTGACGGCCACCGCCGTCATGGCCGACAGGCCCACCAGCATAATGGCGATCTTTTTCCACTTGGCGGCCTTCTTTTTCAGCGCGGCGGCACTTTCCGCGGCGGAGGCCTCGCCGGGAAGGACGGTGTCCGGCGGCAGGACCTCCGGCGGGAGGGCAGCGCACTCCGGTGGAGGGGCGGCGTGCTCCTGCGCCAGGGTGAACTCCTTGTTCTTCTCTTCCATGGCTTATTTCATGTGTACGTCCATCTGAGGGAAGGGGCACTCCACACCCAGACGGCGGAAGCCCAGCAGCAGCTCACGGTTCAGGGCGCGGGCGCCAGCGTAGATGTTCTTCTCCGCCACCTTCACCCAGAAGCGCAGGACGATGCCGGAGGCGTCCAGCGTCTGGACGCCCAGGTACTGGGGCGTATCCAGCATCACGTCGCCCCGGGCGCGGAAAATCTCCTCCAGCAGGGCGGGCAGCTGCGCCTCCAGCTTCTCCAGGTCCGTCTCATAGGGGATGGAGATATCGCTGACAGACCAGGAGTTGTTATCGGAACGGTTGAGGATGTTCTTCATCTCCGAGTTGTTGATGATCTTCACATTGCCGCCGCCGTCGGTGATGGAGGTGGTGCGGATTCCGATCTTGGTGACCACGCCCCGGAAACCGTTGACCTCCACGATGTCGCCCACGTTGTACTGGTTCTCCAGCAGCATGAAGGCGCCGATGACCACGTCAGCGATGAGACTCTCGGCGCTGAAGCCGACCACCAGGGCCAGCACGCCGACGCTGGCGATGATGGTGCCCACGTTAACGCCCAGCAGGGACAGACTCTGGCAGACGATGATGATGCCGGCCACATATTTGACCAGGCTGCTCAGCAGCGACAGCACAGACCCGCCGCGGTGGGTGCGGGGCTTGATACCGTGCAGAATGAAGATGACCAGGTTGGACACCAGCAGCACCAGCAGGACCATGACAGCCAGCTTCAGCAGGGCGGTGAGCTTCAGAGAAAAAACAGCCTTCAGCTCCGTGAAGTCAACGATGTCGGTGAAATAGCCCAGGGCCACCACCGCCACCAGAAGCAGCAGGTAGACAAGCATACGCACAGGTGACTTTTTTGTGCCATCGGATCTCATATCAAGTGACCTCCCCGTTTCATTTGTGTCAATGGTATCTTACCACAAAGTGACAGAAAGTGCAACGAAATACCGGCTGTGTCCACTGGCGGAAAGCGGAAATGCGCCGCAAAATGCGTGAAGAACGGCGGCGCGGTACCGGGAATGACCGGTGGACGGATTTTTTATAAAAGAGCTCTTGACAATGGCGCCGCAAGGTATTATAATCGGCGCTCTGAGAGAGATAATTGTCTATACTACACAAAAGAAGGGAGCGATTTCTGTGAAAACAGCACATAAAAGAAGGGAGCCCATCGACTTGACCCAGGGGCCGTGCTGGAAGGTGATCCTCCTGTTTTCTCTGCCGGTGATCCTGTCCTACCTTTTGCAGCAGGTGTACTCCATCAGCGACGCGGCCATCGTTGGTCAGACGCTGACCGCCGCCGAGGTGGCCGGCGTCAACGATACCAATTCTCTGGTGTTCATCTTTTTGCAGTTCGCCTTCGGCGTCAGCGCAGGCTTCTGCGTCATCACCTCGTACTATGTGGGTATGCACGACGAGCGCGGGGTGCGGCGCTCTCTGGCCACGCAGATCCTTCTGTCGGCGGCGCTGACGATGGCACTGACGGCCCTGGCGCTGGTGCTGCTGGATCCCATGCTGGCGTGGATCAACGTGACGCCTGACAACCACGAGGTATACACCGCGGCGTACACCTACTGCGCCATCATCTTCGCCGGCATCGGCGCGCAGCTGTTCTATAACTTCATCTGCTCCTTCCTGCGGGCCATGGGCGACTCGGTGACGCCGCTGGTGTTCCTGCTGTTCTCCACGATACTGAACGTGGGGCTGGACCTGCTGTTCATCCTGTCCTTCCGTTGGGGCGTGGCCGGTGCGGCCGGCGCCACGGTGCTGGCGCAGCTGGTCAGCACCATCGGCTGCTTTATCTACGCCTTCGTGCGCTATCCGGTGCTGCGCCTGCACCGGGAGGACTGGCGCATCTCCCTCATGGACGTGAAGCGACACCTGGTCCGCGGCATCCCCCTGGGCCTGCAGTTCTCCGTGCTGGCGGTGGGCATCATCGTCATGCAGGGCGGCGTGGTGCAATTCGATATGCGGGACGGTGTGATGGTGTCCAACGCGGCGCAAAACGGCTTCGGTGCGGCCAACCGGCTGTTCAATCTGGTGGCCACGCCCATGAACGCGCTGGGCGGCGCCATGACCAGCTTCACGGCGCAGAATCTGGGCGCAGGTCAGTACGACCGCATTCGCCGGGGCACGCTGCAGGCGCTGGGCATGGTGTCCATTCTGGCGATTCTGGCGGCGGGCACGGGTCTGCTGCTGACAAGGGGCGACTTCTGCTACCATGTGTTCCTCAGCGCCGACAAGGTGACGCCGGACGCGGTGCGCTACGGCAACTCGCTGCTGTATGTGGACTTCTCCATGTACCTGTTTCTGGGCTTCGTCTTTGTGGTGCGCAACTGCGTGCAGGGCATCGGGCGCAGCGGCTTCGTGCTGGGCGCAGGCGCGGCAGAGCTGGTGGCGCGTATCACCGTGTGTCTGGTGCTGCCGGGGCTGTTTGCCGGCGGCGCCGTCAGCGCCGATGCACCGGCCATGGCCTTCTACGCCCTCTGCGCCGCCGACCCCATGGCGTGGATCGCGGCGGATACGGTGCTGTGCGTGCCCCTCTTCCGCAACATCATCAAGAGCGACTACCGGTACTTGCGGCACAGCCGTATGTGACAGCCGCCCTCTCTCATCCCCGGCACAGTGTGCCGGGGATTTTTTCGTTTTAGGAAAAAACAGCCAATCAAATTGGACCGTTTGCTGCACAAATAACGTTAAAAACCAGGCAATTTACGATAATTTCCTCTTATGAAAACAATCTTTTTTCTTATGTTGACTTTTGGTGGATTTTGTGTCATTCTTTTGTTTAACTTATAATTTCCAAGCGCCGCGCGGACACGCTTCCGCGCAGTGCAGACGGAAGGAGTGACCCCCTTGAGCAGACTCGACATCAAGAACCCCAGCCGCGCCCAGACGGTGGTGGACAATCTCTACCGGGACGTGGAGCGCCGCATCGCCGCCAGTCCTCCGGGCCTCTGTCCGGTGGATATGTCCCTGTCGTTTTTGCAGCTGTGCCACGCCCAGTCCTGCGGCAAGTGCGTGCCCTGCCGTATCGGTCTGGGGCAGCTGAGCAAGCTCATCGCCACCGTGCTGGACGGCACCGCCGACATGGGCACCCTGGCCATTATCGAGAAAACGGCGCGGACCGTGGTGAACACCGCCGACTGCGCCATCGGGCGCGACGCCGCCCGACTGGTGCTGGACGGGCTGGAGGGCTTCCGGGATGACTACGAGGAACACATCCTGCACCACCGCTGTCTGGCGGGCTTGCAGCTGCCGGTGCCCTGCGTGGCCCTGTGTCCCGCCGGTGTGGACGTACCCGGCTATATGGCCCTGATAGGCGAGGGACGCTGCGCCGATGCAGTGCGGCTGATCCGTAAGGACAATCCCTTCCCCGTGGCCTGCGCCTATATCTGCGAGCACCCCTGCGAGGCGCGGTGCCGCCGGAATATGATCGACGACGCCATCAACATCCGCGGGCTGAAGCGCTACGCCGTGGACACTGCCGGAGACGTGCCCCAGCCCCCCTGCGCGCCGCCCACCGGCAAGAAGGTGGCCATTATCGGCGGCGGGCCCAGCGGCCTGAGCTGCGCCTATTACCTGGCCCTGATGGGTCACAAGGTGACGGTATTCGAGGAACGGGAGAAGCTGGGCGGTATGCTGCGCTACGGCATCCCCAACTACCGCTTCCCCCGGCACCTGCTGGATGCGGAGATCGCCTCCATCCTCTCTTTGGGCATTGAGGCACACACCGGCGTGACCGTGGGCACCCAGCTGTGGATAGAGGACCTGCTGAAGGAGTATGACTGCCTGTACATCGCCATCGGCGCGCATCAGGACAAGAAAGTGGGTATCCCCGGCGAGGACAGCAAGAACGTGATGTCCGCGGTGGAGATGCTGCGCTCCATAGGCGACGACGTGATGCCGGACTTCACCGGCAAGCGGGTGGTGGTCATCGGCGGCGGCAATGTGGCTATGGACGTGACCCGCAGTTCTATCCGCCTGGGGGCGGAAAAGGTGACGTGCGTGTACCGCCGCCGCATTGAGGACATGACCGCTCTGCCGGATGAGGTGACGGGCGCCATGGCCGAGGGCGCGGAGATCGCCGCCCTGATGGCCCCCTCCCACATCGAGGCCGACGAGGATGGCAATGCCGCCGCGCTGTGGGTGCAGCCCCAGATCATCGGCGAGGCGGATAAGTCCGGGCGGCCCCGGCCCAACAAGGCCGACCTGCCGGAGGTACGCATCCCGGCGGATATCATCGTGGTGGCCATCGGCCAGGGCATTGAGATCCAGGGCTTCGAGCAGGCGGGCGTACCCATCAAGCGCGGCACGTTCGTAGCGGGACTGTCTGGCCAAGTGGGCGACATGGATAACGTATTCGCCGGTGGTGACTGCGTCACCGGGCCGGCCACCGCTATCCGCGCCATTGCCGCCGGCAAGGTGGCGGCAGCCAACATCGACGAGCACCTGGGCTTCCAGCATGAGATCAAGGTGGAGCTGGACATCCCGGCACCGCGGCTGAACAACCGCGCACCCCACGGCCGAATAAACACCACGGAACGCGAGGCCTGCGAGCGCCGGTGCGACTTTGAGGATATCGAGTGCGGGCTCACCGAGGAGGGCGCGCGGACCGAGGCGTCCCGCTGCCTGCGGTGCGACCACTACGGCTACGGCATTTTCCGGGGAGGGAGGAACGAAAAATGGTAACTCTGACCATCGACGGGCGGACCGTATCGGTGCCGGAGGGCACCACCATTCTGGAGGCGGCCCAGACCCTGCGGATCAGCATCCCCACCCTGTGCTATCTGAAGGACATCAACGAGATCGGCGCGTGCCGCATCTGCATGGTGGAGGTGGAGGGCTATGCACGGCTGGTGCCCTCCTGCGACAGCGCTGTCAGCGAGGGCATGGTGGTGTACACCAGTTCGCCCCGTGTCCGCGAGGCCCGGCGAGTCAATCTGCGGCTGCTGCTGAGCCAGCATGAGACGAAGTGCACCAAGTGCACCCGCAGCGGCAACTGCAAGCTCCAGCAGCTGACCAACGACTATAACCTGCTGGGCGACCACTATATCGACGACCTGAAGAACATCCCCACAGACTACTCCAATCCGGTGGTGCGTATCGAAAACCGCTGCGTGAAGTGTATGCGGTGCATTCAGGTATGCGAAAAGATCCAGGGCATGGGCATCTGGGACCTGATGGGCACCGGTACTCGCACCACCGTGGGCGTGGCCCACACCAGGACCCTGGGTGAGAGCGACTGCACCTTCTGTGGCCAGTGCATCACCCACTGTCCCGTGGGCGGTCTGCAGGAGCACGACGACACCGGCAAGGTGTTCGATGCGCTGGCGAACAAGGACCGGATCACCGTGGTGCAGGTCGCACCGGCGGTGCGGGCGGCCTGGGCGGAGTTTTATCATCTGGACCCCAAGTTTGCCACGGCGGAGCGCATGGTGACGGCGCTGAAGACCATGGGCTTCGACTATGTATTCGACACAGACTTCGCCGCCGACCTGACCATCATGGAGGAGGGCAGTGAGTTCATCGAGCGCTTTACCCACCGGAACAAATACCACTGGCCCATGTTCACCAGCTGCTGTCCCGGCTGGGTGCGGTTCCTGAAGGGACAATTCCCGTCGTATACGGAAAACCTGTCCACCGCCAAGAGCCCCCAGCAGATGTTCGGTGCCGTCGCCAAGAGTTACTTTGCCCAGAAGATCGGCGTGGACCCCAAGAAGCTGTTTGTGGTGTCCATCATGCCCTGCACCGCCAAGAAGGCGGAGTGTGCGCTGCCCACCATGAAGGACGAGCAGGGCGACCCGGACGTGGACGTGGTGCTGACCACCCGCGAGATCGTGCGGATGCTGCGGGGCGAACAGATCAATCCCGCGGTGCTGCCGGAAACACCCTTTGACAGTCCGCTGGGCACCGGCACCGGTGCGGCGGTGGTCTTCGGCGCCACCGGCGGCGTGATGGACGCGGCTCTGCGGAGCGCGTACTATCTCATTACCGGCAAGGAACCGAAGCCGGACGCCTTCTCCGCCGTGCGCGGCATGGACAGCTGGAAGGAGGCCGTATTCACCATCCCCGGCGCGGGCAACGTCCGCGTGGCAGTGGTCAGCGGACTGGGCAACACCCGTAAGCTGATGCACGCCATCGACGAGGGCGATGTGGATTACGACTTCGTTGAGGTGATGGCCTGTCCCGGCGGGTGCGCCGGCGGCGGCGGGCAGCCCATACACGACGGGCAGGAGCTGGCGGCATATCGCGGCGATATCCTGTGGAGCATCGACAAGAGTGCCAAGGTGCGGTTCTCCCACCGGAACAAGGACGTGCAGGCGCTGTACCGGGAATTCCTGAAAGCTCCGCTGGGTGAAAAGTCCCACCATCTGCTGCACACCGACCACAACGCGTGGCAGATGCCGCAGAAAATGCTGTAAGGACGCAAAAAAACTCCGTATGAGATTTCTCATACGGAGTTTTTTATTGCTGAATTTTATCGGGTGTACGCGCCGTACTCGCTGATGACGGCGCAGAGCTCGCTGAACACCTGCTGCGCGTCGCCGTCGATCTTGTAGGCGACGGCGGGGTGGGCGTCGTCGTAGATGAAGCCCTCGTCCCAGTTGAGGTACAGGTCATGCTTCTGTCCGTCTTCGGGGATCCACCAGACGGTGACATAGTTCTCGTTCTGCGTGAAGCGGGAGAGGAGCGACGTGGGCAAACGATAATAGCGCTGCACCGAAATTTCAGACATAGCGCTGCGCAGAGCCGCGGCGGCCTCGCTGTCCGGATAGCCCTCTACCCGGCAGTCGCCGGTGTCGAACGTGCCGTAGCCGTCCGGCGTGGGAACAATGGTCGAAATGCAGAAGAGTCCGTCGACGCGGGCGGTCTCAGGCGCGGGGATCAGCTCGCCGAGCGGCTGCGCACGGCGCGGCAGCAAAAAGATAGCCACGACGAGCAGCATCGCGGCGACGGCGATGAGCACGGTTTTTCTCTTTTTATCCATGGGGTTCTCCTTTCCAATATCAAACTTGCTTTTGTCATCCAACAGGGGAGAGGGAATCGCTTTTCGATAGTTTACCTGAGAAAGAGCTTTTTGACAAGCCCTTCTTCGGGCGTGACATAGAGTGTGCGGTAATTGTCGTAGGTCACCATGCCGGGGCGTGCGCCCGCGGGCTTTTTGACGAACTTCACGGGGCAGTAGTCGACGGGGACGCTGCTGCTCTCCTTCGCCTGCGAGAAGTAGGATGCGAGCATTGCGGCCTCGCGCAGATCATCGTCGCTCGGCGTGAGTCCCGCGCAGCGCAGGATGACGTGCGAGCCGTGAATGTGCTGGGTGTGGAACCAGTAGTCGCGCTT
>ERZ773130.3298-NODE-3298-length-10802-cov-2.848516_pt1 | contig 10802 bp, 6 predicted proteins | sample MGYA00511919_ERZ773130 | MGnify/ENA primary metagenome ERZ773130 (study PRJEB29015, sample SAMEA2737851) | human gut metagenome | biome: human gut; feature: human-associated habitat; material: faeces | place: China | collected 2012 ...
AATTAATCGAATGTAGAAAAAAGATATGGAATAGGCTTGGAAAATATACAATGAAAGTAATAAAAACATATCCATCAAAATTTATTCATCTGGGAACAAATGCTGAACTTCTTAAATTTCTAAATTCGGAAAAAGAAATATTTAATGACTGGAATTTAGAAAGAAATGTGTTGTGTAACATAAAAGGCAAAAGCTTCACAACAAATACTTCATGTATAGATGAGAACACAGTTGTTGGAGATGGATGTTATATAGAACATAGTAAAATAATGAATTGCAAAATAGGTAAGAACTCCATAATTTCAAATGCCGAGCTGGAAAATGTGGTTGTACCATGCAATGTTTGCATTAACACATTAAAGCAGAAAGATGGTAAATATGTTACGAGAATATGGGGAATAGAAGATAATGCAAAGAAGAACATTAAAGAAGCAAAACTGTTTGGTAATTCTATTAAAGAGAAATTTCTTAACATTGATAACAATAAAAATATGGAACTATGGAATGCTAAACTTTATGTGCCATGTGATACATGCAAGGATAGCGTATTTTATGCATTGCAGTTGTACAATATTTGTAATGGTAAAACGTCAAAAACAGATGAGGAAAAATATTTTTGCAGACCAAGAGTAAGTCTAAGTGAAAGCTTTGAAAACTGTGATATAAATTACTTAGTTCAACAACATAAATTATTAGAAGTAGAAATAAGAAGCCTGCAGTTTATAAAAAAGATAATGGATAAACAACCATTAGAAAAGAATATAGATATATTGCTAAATAGTCCTGATGTAAATTTGCAAATAGAAAATTTGCAAAAAAAAGCCATTGAAGAAGAACCGTATGTTAGGCTAAGAATATATATGGGACTGGAATTAATTAATAAAACAATAAAAAAGTATCAGCGTGGATATTTTGAAAATATGTGTTATGACGAAATCGAAAAAATGATAAGTCAACATGATAGTGCATGGATTAGCAACAAGCATCGAAAAGAAAGCACGGTAGAAATGCCAATAAGAGTCAACTTTGGAGGAGGATGGTCAGATACACCTCCATATTGTAACGAAAATGGAGGAAGTGTGTTAAATGCCGCATTTTTGTTAAACGGTAAATTGCCTATAAGATGCAGTGTAAAAGAAATAAAAGATAGTAAAATAATACTAAGAAGCATAGACTTAAATATCGAAAAAGAATTTAAGAACATAGAAGAATTAAAAGATTGCGGCAACATAAATGATGAATTTATATTGCTAAAATCGGCACTTGTAATTAGCGGAGTAATTCGAGAGAGTGACAAAAATATAGAAGACGTTATACAAAGAATCGGTTGTGGAATATGTTTAGAAACTGATGTGACACAGGTACCTAAAGGTTCCGGATTAGGCACGAGCAGTATACTTGCCGGTGCATGTATTAAAGCAATATATCAATTCTTTAACGTCGAAATATCAGATGAAAAAATATGTTATAAAGTGCTAGAACAAGAACAATTAATGGAAACTTGCGGTGGATGGCAAGATCAAATTGGTGGAATACTGCCAGGTATAAAATATACTCGCACAGAAGCGGGAAAGAAGCAAAAATTCAACATAGAGAGCCTACAATTATCAGAAAAAATAATTAAACAAATTAATGAAAGAATGGTACTAATTTATACTGGACAACAAAGAATAGCAAAAAATCTACTGCGAGAAATTATGAACGATTACATAATAAACAATGAAAATACATGCAAAACAATAAACAAAATAAAAATGATGGCATGCAAAATGAAACAAAGCCTAGAAGAAAACGACTTCCAAGAATTTTGCAAATTACTCGATGATCATTGGAAACTATCAAAAAAATTAGATGCGGGATGCACAAACACATGCATAGACCAAATTTTAAATGCATGTGATGACTTAATAGATGGCAGGATGATTTGTGGAGCCGGTGGCGGAGGCTTTCTTCAAGTGGTAATGAAGCAAAATGTAAAGAAGGAAGAAATAGCAGATAGAATAAGTAAAGTATTCCAAGAAAGTGGAATACAAGTTTATAATGTAGAAATATGGGAAAATAGATAAAACATTAGAACATTATGTTGGAGAAAATAACAAAATGGTTGAAAAAATATGCTGAAAAAAGCTAAAAAATTGACAACTTTGTTGCATGAAAAATTTGTTAATGATATACTTTAAACAGAATAAAAAACTTAGGAGGAAAGATTAAATGAAAAAGAGACGAAACTTAGGAATAACACTAATTGCATTAGTAATCACGATTGTTGTTCTATTAATTCTAGCAGGAATAAGTTTGAACTTAGTACTTGGCGAGAACGGCATTGTTACGAAGGCGAAAGACGCAAGAGAGCAAACAATAATAGGGCATGAAAAAGAGCAAACAAACTTAGCCTACTCAGCATGCAAAACAAGAGAAAACTTTGATGATTTAGTTACAGCAAGTGAACTTGAAACAGAAATGAAAAAGTCAAATGAAAATGTTTCTGTAGCAGCAGACGGAGACAATCTTGTTATCACATTTGAAGAGACAAAGCACCAATATAACATTGGACAAGATGGAAGTTTTAGTGATATTGTTGATTGGAGCAAGCTTGGACCAGGACTATACAAGACGGGAACATCAGAAATGATAAAATCATGGCAAGAATTGATTGATGATGGTGAGGTGACTGTGAAAGATGGAGTATTAGATACTGACCGTATAAAAATAGAGGAAAAAGGAGATCTAGTAATTTCTTCGAGTGTGAATGAAATAATAAGTTTCTATAAAGGGTGCGGAGGCTCTTCAGACTATAATGTTATAGGATTATACATTCCTAAATCAGTTAATAGTATAGGTGATTTTGCTGGAGAAAAATTTTTAGCACTAGAAAAGTTAGTTATAAGTGATGGGTGTAAAAGTATTGGTGATTATGCTTTTAGAATGGTATATTATAATGTGGAATCAAAACTTTCAACCATTGAAATACCAGATAGCATTGAAAAAATTGGATTTGGTGCCTTTGAGGATACAAAATGGTTGAAGGAACAACCAGATGGTGAGGTGTATCTTGGCAAAGTGTTTTATGAATACAAAGGGAAAAATGCTAAAAATGCAAGTGTTGAAATAAAAGATGGAACAAAAGGAATTGCATCAGCTGCTTTTAATGGATGTAGAGCAATGGAAAGTATTGTCCTTCCCAATACATTAAAAAACATAGGAGAAGGTGCTTTCGAGTATTGTAGAGATTTAATTAAAATAGATATTCCTAATAATATAGAAAATATAGAAAGAATTACCTTTTTGGGGTGTACTAATCTCAAGACTATAAATATTCCAGATAATGTAAATATAATAAAGGAGTCAGCTTTCTCTGAATGTAAAAACCTTACAACTGTAAACATATCTGAAGGGGTAGAAAGAATAGAGAGGTATGCCTTTTCGGAATGTACCAGCTTGGAAACTATAGATATCCCAGCCAGCATAAGTGAAATGGATATGAGAGCCTTTAATAAATGTTATAAATTGACTAAAGTTAATGTGGCAGAAAAAAATAATTCATACTCATCAAGTGATGGTATACTGTTCGATAAAAATAAAACAAAGCTATTATTATATAGGATTAAAGATGCAAGTGAATATGATATTCCTGATACAGTGATAACAATAGGAAATAATGCGTTTGATAGCTGTTATGAGCTTACAGCTATTAATATACCTGAAAGTACGATAGAAATAGGAGAAGAAGCATTTGCAAATTGTGGTGGAATAAAAGAAATAAAAATACCAGAGAATGTAAAAATAATAAATAAAAAGGCATTTTATCATTGCTATAGCTTAAAAAACTTTGTTATACCAGAAGGTGTGACAACAATAGGTGATAATGTTTTTGAAAGATGTGGAAGTCTTGAATCAATAAATATTCCAGCTAGTGTAACTGAATTAGGAAAAGATAGCTTTAGATCTTGCACAAAAGTAAAAGTTACAGTTGCATCAGGAACTTCCATTACAGCCTCAGATCTTTCAAAAGCAGGACTAAGTAGCTCACAATATACATTTGAGTAAACTACAATTATACTGGAGAATAATTTAAAGTGAACAAACTAAAAAAATATCTAACTAAAGAAAATATTACAATAACCATAGTCCTACTAGTTGGAGCTATTATATCTTCCGTTTTTATGTTCAAGCAGGTATACAACGGAATAGATACCGCATATCACATGTCAAGAATAATCGGCATAACAAACAGCTGGAAAGCGGGAGATTTACTAGCATACATACATTTGAACACTAGTGGATATGGCTATGCAATGGGTTTCTTTTATAGCAATTTATTTATGATTCTACCTAGCATTTTATATATGCTAGGTATGAACATAATTTTAGTATATAAAATATTTATACTAATGTGCAGCATTGCAACTGCAATAACCATGTACATATGCACAAAGCAAATAAGCAAAAGCAAGTATGCAGCAACTATATCAGCATTTTTATACACAACTTGTAGCTATAGAATAATTACTCTTGTTGTGAAGGCTTTTGTTGGGGAGATTCTAAGCTTCATTTTTATCCCGCTAATAATTTTAGGATTGTACCAATTGATTTTTGAAGATACAAAAAAGTGGTGGATTTTTACTATTGGATTTGTTGGAATTTTGAATTCTAATCTGGTAATGACGGAAATTATGATTTATATTTCTGCTGTTTTTGTATTGTGTAATATTAAAAAGATTATAAAGGATAAGGACAGACTCAAGGGGTTCATAAAGGCGACTATTTTAGCATTGTTAGTAAGTGCAATGTTTTGGATGCCTATGATTGAACAGCTTATAAAATCAACATTCCACATGAAAGATGGAATGAACATGTATAGGCCTACATGGTGGCTGTTAAGTTTTGGGGACTTATTTAACGGACTGATGAAGCTCGGAACTCAAATTACGCCTGCTTATGGACTTGGTTTTATATTTATTGTGATAGTAATATTACGTTTAGCAATAAGAAATGTAGATGCGCAAAAGCTAAAATTTTGCGATATATCAATTTTAGCAGGATTGGTGTTATTGCTATGTATGACAAAATTTTTTCCATGGAAGTACTTAAAAACTTTAGGAGGAATGATTCAATTTCCAAGTAGACTAGAAGTGCCAGCGGCAGCATTTTTCTCAATTGCATCTGGAATGATCTGTCACTATTTAACGGAGAAAAAAACAATATTAAGAAGAATTATTTTTGGAATAATCATAATATATCAGATTGGATTTGTGTTTATGTGTATAAAATCTTGTGAAGATGCTCTGATTGAAGTTGAGCTTTACAGAGGCCTTGATAGTGTATATATTAACGAGAATTTTGAGTACGATATTTGTGATGGAATGTATTTGCCGGAAGGCGCAAACGTACAAAGTAAACTGATAAGCCACGGAAGGCATGAAGAAAAAAAAGATAAATATAAGACTAATAATAGCGAGTGTAATTTTAAATATGCAAAGAATGGACTTAAAGTAAACATATCATTTGAAAATAATAAAGAAGTCAATACTTATATAGAAGTTCCAATTTATTACTATTATGGTTATGTAGCAGAAAATCCAGAAAATAACACGAAATACAAAATCGAAAAAGGAGACGAAGGCGTAATTCGAGTATATTTGGAAAATTCGGAATCTGGAACAATACAAATATATTATAAAACTACAATAGTTCAAAAATTATCAATTATTATTACAATTGTAACATTATTGGAAATAATAATTTGCGTAAAAAAATCAGCATAATGGGCATTCGTAGGCCAGTACCTTGTATAGCCTATAAAATTGACATATTATGTTTAGTATAGTATAATAAAAAAAGGTCATTTCAATCGTTGTGCACGGATGTAATTACATTTTATCACAAAGAAAGGAAGGTTTTTTTATGAAGCAACGGAAGCAAGGAAGGAGGACCCACACAGTTTTTTATGTAGTGGGAATACTATTTTTGCTGGCAATCGTCGGAGTGTGGGTGTTTAGCAATACACACTTCCTAAGAGGTACGTTCATTGGAGGAGTTGACTGCTCGTATTTAACAGTCGACGATGCCTTGAATAAAGTTCAACAGGAGGCTGGAGAATACACAAATAAGCTGTATTTTATCGATGAAGCGACATATGATGTGAAAAACTGCGAGATTGGAGTTGTTTTCGAACAGGATAAGTTCGAGAGCATTTTCAAGAGACAGCATGATGACAAAAATGTTAACAGAGTTTATGGAGTTAGCGATGTAACGTCGATTGACGAAGGCCAAGTCGCAATGTATCTAGCAACGATTCCGGAATTGCAACAGGCGAATATGGTGGAGCCGAAAGATGCTCACATAACTTGGGATGGTGCAAGTTTTGAAACCGAAAAAGAAACCATTGGCAACATGATTGACTTTAACGAAGCACTGGAATTCACGCTTCAAGAGCTTAGAGTCGATGAAAACGAAATCTATCTTTCTGATATAACTCGGTCAGTACCTAGTGTGACTGAGGGAGATCTTGAGGAAAGAGTGGCGTATCTGAATAGACTTTTGAAGAGCTGTATTAACATTACTTTAAGCGATGAATCTGTTGTGACTCTTGACTATAACACGATAAAGTCGTGGATCGGGCAAGATGAGAATGGAGACTTCTCTATTAATGTTAATGCTGGCGTTCCGAGTTTTGTTGAAGAATTGGCTACAAAGGTCGATAAGGCAAATGCAACAATGCGTTTTAAGGCTACCAACCGGAGCAATCTTGTTAGCGTAAAGGTTCCAAAGAGCCGTAGAGCTAAGTTAAACAAGGAAGCCGAGGCAAATCAGCTGGAAGCATTGCTGGGGTCTAACGAACCTGTGGATTGTACTCCAATCTATGAAGGAAATTTAATTTCCGAAGCCGATTTGTCAAATCGTGTAGAAATCGATATTACAAATCAGCATGTCTGGATGTATAAAGACAATACGCTCATTGCAGACACAGACTGCGTTACCGGCAACGAAAGTGCTGGGCACAGTACTCCTACAGGAGTGTACAAGTTGATATACAAAGAAAGAGACAGATATCTCAGAGGCAAAAACGATGACGGAACCAACTATTGTTCGTTTGTGAAATACTGGATGCCGTTCAACGGAGGAGTCGGATTGCACGACGCATCGTGGCGCAGTAAATTTGGTGGAGACATTTACAAAAACGGTGGTTCACACGGTTGCGTAAATCTTCCAAGAAGCGTTGCGGAAACGATATATAACAACATCGACAGTTCCTACTTCATAATCGTGTACAAGTAATTGAAAAGTTAGGTGCAGTGAAAATTGCAAATAATTTAGAAATTACAAGTGCAACAGAGAACCATATGCAAAGGCGAGCTCATTGAGCTCGTCTTTGCGTTTAGTGGTAATCATTTCAGCTATATTTCAATTATATTTCAATTATATTTTAGTTACATTACAATTTGGTTAAAATATTGAAACAACCCGTATCATGTGTTATAATATATTTTATAAACTGTATGTAGGGGGAAAAATGATGATAAATTTAAACCAAGGAAGAAAATATAAACAACTAAACAAAGGAATAACTCTGGTGGCTCTTGTTGTAACGATTGTAGTTTTGCTTATATTAGCAGGAATAAGCATTAATCTTTTATTAGGTGAGAATGGCATAATAAAAAAAGCGAAAGAAGCGAGAGAAAAAACAGCAGAGGGCAAAACAAATGATATGCTTGGAATGAACCAACTTATACAAGATATGTATGACTTAGAAAATTCCGAGAACAAAAAAGAGAATGATAAGGGTGATGACAAATCTGACGAAGTAAAAAAGTATAAAGTTACTATTCAATTTATTAATAGAGAAAATCAAAGCATAGTAAATTTTGGTAGTATCGAAATCTATGAAGGAGAATCAATTGGTCAAGATGCGAAGAAAATTGCAACCATTAGTGGAAAAAATGAAACAGAAAATGTTATTTCTTTAGCTAAAGGCACATATACTGTAAGATGTTTGAAAGCACCTGATGGATACGGAAAAACAGCAGAAGATATTACTTTTAATGTGGATGAAAATGATGAAAATAAATGGAAGATTGAAGTTACAAAAGATTCAATATTACCTTCTTCTAGTATATACAGTATAACATTTGAAGACGGAAGTAGTAACATTTCTACAAAAGGTGATCAGTCTTTAACAGTACAATATGAGGGGCGTGAAGGAGTTAAATTAGAAATTATACCAATTGGAGAATATGATGAAAATACGAAAAAAATTGTTGTAGATGATGAAATCGCCTCAATACTCGGAATAGAAAAAGAATTTGATAATAGCATATTTAACTCGTCAAAAGCTGAAGATGTATATCAGTATGTTAAGAAAAAAGAGTTAGTTGGACTTTCTAGCATAACCAACAGTAATGGGAGTACTACGTTTTCGGATCTTGTGCCAAATATATATTTTGTAAGAACATCGTTGAGTAGAAAGTGTGATTTTATAGTTAGCATGCCATATTATGCAAAGCTAGCCGATAAAGAAGCTCTTTATTATAATAGTGTTACTTTAACACACAAAAAAAGTGGTACAAATGAGGAAGATGATAAACTACTTGGAATTACAAACAATATAGATAAACCAAGACCACCAACAAAAAAATGAAGTGAAAAACAGACAGCATTTTATTACTGTCTGTTTTTCACTTTCGAATGAATAATTGCAATACGCCTTCGGGCCTATTATTTGGAAATTCGTACATTTTTTGCTCCGTCCCCGAAATGCCCCGAAATGTACTGAAATGCTCTTTTAAAATCTGGTTTTATGTGTTAGAATATATAAGAAAATTATGCTTTTAGAGAGGATTTTGCAATAATGGCAGGGATAGTTGGAATTACAGAAATTAAGAACAGATTGCCACAAGATTTTGTAGATAATTTGTATGAATTGTTTACGCCTGGCGTGGTAGATAATATTTTTAGAGGAATAGCCGAGAAAAGGCTTACTACTCTGAGAGTAAATACGTTGAAATATGATATTCAAAGTTTGATGAAGTATTTTAAAGAGATAAATATAAAGTTTGAAAGGGTGTTATGGTATAATGATGCTCTTATTATAAAAAATGCAAATGAGAAAGATATTCAAAAATTAGATATATACCAGAAAGGGTATATTTATTTGCAAAGTTTGTCGAGCATGGTTCCGCCACTTGTGTTAAACCCGAAAGAGGGCGAAAATGTACTTGATTTGACGGCAGCACCGGGAAGTAAGACTACTCAAATTGCAGCTTTAATGAATGGAAAAGGCTATGTTTTAGCAAACGAATTGGATAAGCTAAGATGTGAAAGGCTAAAATACAATGTTCAAAGCCAAGGGGCAGATATTGTTGAGGTTGTTAACGGAAGAGGAGAAAAAATTGGAGATTTATATCCAGAGCAATTTGATAAAGTTTTACTAGATACACCATGTAGTGGAGAAGGAAGATTTACAATATATAATGTTCAAAGTTATAAAACATGGTCGCCAAAAACTGTTAATGATTTAACAAAAATGCAAAGAAAATTATTCAAGAGTGCATTTAATGCTTTAAAACCAAATGGAACATTAGTATATTCTACTTGTACATTAAACAAACAAGAAAATGAGGAAATTCTGCAATGGGCACTAGATAATTTTAATGTAAAATTATTACCAATAAATATTGAAATAAAAGAAGCGCTTCATGCTTTTAATGAGGGAATGAGCAAAGATTTGAATAAAGCGATAAGAATATTGCCTTCGAAAAATATGGAGGGATTTTTTGTATCAAAGTTTATTAAAGGAGAATGAGAGTTAAAATCTAGACTATAGAAATTGCTTATTAGATTTTTAAATATAAATAAAAAAGAGAGGAAAGAAATAACATGAAAGACGAAATAATAGATTGCTTAGCTTATAATGGAAAAGTAAGTATAAAATGCATATCATCTAGAGAAATAGTGGAAAAAGCGAGAAAATTGCATGATTTAAGCCCAACAGCATCGGCTGCATTAGGAAGACTGCTTACAATAACTAGTATAATGGGTTATGAATTAAAAACAGAAGAAGCAAGCATAACTAATCAAATAAAAGGAAATGGACCAATAGGAATATTAACCGCAGTTGCAGACAGTAATGGAAATGTGAAAGGATATGTTGGCAATAGCAAGCTTGACTTACCACTAAGAGAAACAGATGGAAAATTAGATGTAGGTGGAGCCGTTGGAAAACAAGGAATGCTTTATATTATTAAAGACCTTGGAATTGGAAAGCCATATGTTGGAATGACTCCAATTGTTAGTGGTGAGATTGCTGAAGATTTTACAAATTATTTTGCAACTTCAGAACAAACTCCTACTGTAATTGCTTTAGGGGTATTAGTAGATAAGAATGGAATAAAATCAGCAGGAGGATATAAACTTTCTCTAATGCCAGATGCTGGTGAGGAAGAAATATCTAAAATAGAAGAACAAATCAAAAATATAGAACCTGTAAGCAGAATGTTAGATGAAAATAAGACTCTAGAAGAGATTGCAAAAATAGTTACGGGTGACGAAAACCTAAAAGTGTTAGAAAGAACAGAACCTAAATTTGAATGTAATTGCTCAAGAGAAAAATGTGAAAAAGGATTAATTGCAATAGGTAAAAAAGAGCTTGAAGAACTGATTGAGGATCAGGGGGAAGCTGAACTTACTTGCCAGTTCTGTGATAATAAATACCATTTCAATAAGAAAGAACTCGAAGATTTATTGGAAAAAGCAAAATAAATAAAGAATTTAGTAAAAAATGCTTGACAATCCGAGAGAAAATC
>ERZ773130.3302-NODE-3302-length-10791-cov-4.014810_pt1 | contig 10791 bp, 10 predicted proteins | sample MGYA00511919_ERZ773130 | MGnify/ENA primary metagenome ERZ773130 (study PRJEB29015, sample SAMEA2737851) | human gut metagenome | biome: human gut; feature: human-associated habitat; material: faeces | place: China | collected 2012 ...
GATGGGCACCATGCTGTTCAGCGTTTCCAGCTCGGTGTAGGTCTCGTACTCGGGCTTGTAGTCGTCGCCCGCGTCCTCCGGCTTCGGCTTCTGGCGGGATTTCTCGCGGTACATCGTGATGGGGAAGCGGATGTAGTCGCTGTACTTTTTAACGAGGTTTGCAAGCTCGTAATCCTCGAGGTACTCGCTGTACTTGTCGGTATCGGTGTCGTCCTTCAGCACCAGAATGATCTCGGTGCCGACGTCCTCCTTGTCAGCCTCGGTCAGGGTGTAGCCCTCGACGCCGGTGGACTCCCACTTCCAGGCCGTGTCAGCGCCCTGCGCGCGGGAGATGACGGTGACCTTTTTGGCCACCATGAACGCGGAATAGAAGCCGACGCCGAACTGACCGATGATGTCGATGTTATCGCTCTGGTTCTCGGTCTTGAAGTCGAGGGAGCCGGACCTGGCAATCGTGCCGAGGTTCTTCTCCAGCTCCTCCTTCGTCATGCCGATGCCGTTATCGGTGATGGTCAGCGTGCGGCTGTCCTTGTCGGGCTGGATGTGGATTTTCAGGTCGTCCTTCGTGATGCCGACGGACGTGTCGGTCAGGCTCTTGAAGTAGCGCTTGTCGCAGGCGTCCGATGCGTTGGAGATCAGCTCACGCAGGAAGATCTCGCGGTTTGTATAGATAGAATTGATCATCAGGTCAAGCAGCTTTTTGCTCTCGGCCTTAAACTGACGCATAGCCATGGTAGAAAACCTCACTTTATACAAATGAAATTAGCACTCGTTTATTTCAACTGCTAAAGCTAGTTTAGCACTCTTTTTAATAAAGTGCAACCCTTGCGCAGCATTTTAACAAAAAATTTAAATTCAGGGCTTTTCAAACGTAGGAATTTGCGGTATGCTAACAATGTATAAAGATATTCTGTTAAACAGCGCGGCAGGGGCTGGGCATGCCCGGCCCGCGGGCTTGCCCGTGAATGTCTGCCTGCGTACAGCTGCGGGCCGCATATAGGCGGCCCCTACGCTCTGCCGACAAAAAGCGATCCCTTACCATAGAAACACCATAGAAAGAGGAATCCATCATGCAAATATACACCCACACTCTCCCCGGCGGCGCACAGCTCATCGGGTATCTGCGCGATAGGACCGTCGAGATGCCTGCCTTCAACACCCGTCCGGCCATTCTCATCCTGCCGGGCGGAGGCTACGCCTGGTGCAGCAGGCGCGAGGCCGACCCCGTTGCCATGCAGTTTCTGCAGGCTGGCTACAATGTCTTTACCCTCTATTACACCTGCCGAAGTGACGAGTCCGTGCCCGCGCTGCGTTGGCAGCCGCTGATCGACGCTGCCGGGGCGATCCTGCATATCCGCCGCAATGCAGAGCAGTTCGGCACCGACCCGGCGAAAATCGCCATCTGCGGCTTCTCGGCGGGCGGCCATCTGGCGGCGTCCACAGCCATCCTGTGGGACGCCGAGCCTGTGCAGACCACCCTTGGCATCCATGGCACCGAGGCCCGCCCCGATGCCGTTGTGCTGGGCTATCCGGTCATCACGGCGGGGGAATACCGCCACGACGGCTCCCTTGTCAACCTCTGCGGCGATGACGCCGACCTGCGCGCCACAATGAGCCTGGAAAACCAGGTCCGCGACGGTCTGCCGCCCTTCTTCGTCTGGCATACGGTGGAGGACCCGTCCGTCCCCGTGCAGAACTCTTTGATGCTTGCCGGTGCGCTGACAGCCCATAAGGTCCCGCTGGAGCTGCATCTTTTCGCCCACGACGGCCACGGCACAAGCACCTGCACGCGGGAGGTCAACACCCCCAACAAGCACAACAGCGCCTGGGTGGCCCTCTGCACGGACTGGCTGGCCGAAACCTTTGATTTTCACCTGTAACAGGAGATGACAAAGCATGAAAATCATGTTTTACGCGCTGCGCCCCTTTGATGAGCAGCAATACTGCGAGCCCTACAAAGCCCGCTACGGCATCGACTACACCGGCACGTCCGACGTGCCGCGCCCGGATAACCTGCATCTGGCCGAGGGCTGCGACGCCGTCAGCACGAACCCCTGCGAGATACGCCCTGAATATTTGCAGACATGGGCTGAAATGGGCGTCAAATATCTGCCCTGCCGCAGCATCGGCTATGATCATATCCCGCTGGACACCGCCAAAAAGCTGGGTCTGCGCATCAGCCACAGCCATTACCCGCCGGACGGCGTGGCCAACTATACGATCATGCTCATGCTGATGTGTACCCGCCGCATGAACGAAATCATGCTGCGCGCCAACGTGCAGGACTACTCGCTGCCCGGCAAGATGGGCCGCGATATTTCCGGCTGCACGGTGGGCGTCATCGGTACGGGCAAGATCGGCCAGACGGTCATCCGCCACCTAAGCGGCTTCGGCTGCAAGATTTTGGCCTACGACCTCTACCCGAACGACGCGGTCAGGCAGTACGCCGACTACGTCACGCTGGACGAGCTTTACGCGCAAAGTGACATTATCACGCTGCACACGAACGCCACGGCGGAAAACCACCACCTCATCAACGCCGCCGCCCTTGCAAAAATGAAAGACGGCGTGCTGCTCGTCAACACGGCGCGGGGCACGCTCATTGACCCCGACGCGCTGATCGCCGGGCTGGAAAGCGGCAAGATCGGCGGTGCGGGCCTCGACGTCATTGAGGATGAGACCGGTATTTACTATTACAACCGCATGGGGCAGGCCATCCCGAACCGCGAGCTGAACCTGCTGCGCAGCTATCCCAATGTCATCGTCAGCCCGCACACGGCGTTTTACACCGACGTCAATGTCGCCAGCATGGTGCAGAGCCCGTTTGAGGCGCTCAACGCCTATGCCCACGGCCAGCCCTACGCCGGTGAGGTGCAGCTGTGATGCCAGCCGTTGAGCCGGGCCGCTGCGGCGAACACTGGGACGACTGCCCGCGGCTGGCGGCAGGGGACCGCTTTGACTTTGCCTGTGCGGGCTGCGGCGACTGCTGCCGCCAAAGGCGCGATCTGGTGCTGTCGGGGTATGACCTCTACCGCATTGCAAGGCGGCTTAGCTTGCCGCCCCGTATCGTGGCGGCGGCTTTCTGCAAAAGCTACCTTGCGCCTGAAAGCTGCCTGCCTGCCCTGCGCCTGACGCCGGACCCCAAAACCGGCAACTGCCGCTTTTTTGAGGGCAGCGCCTGCACCATCCACGCCGCGCGCCCGCTGGCCTGTGCGCTCTACCCGCTGGGGCAGAGCATCGACACGGTGACAGCGCAGACGGAATATTACGTCCAGACGCCGCTTTGCGGTGCACGGGCAGGGAAGGCACGGACGCTGCAGGACTATCTGCAGGATTCCGCCGTGCTGGACCGCGCGGGGGTGGATGCCCGCTGGGCCATCGTCTGCACGCAGCTTTCCCACCGGTTACAGGCCGCGGGCGGCGCGGATAACCCCCGCTTCTCCGCCGCTGTCAGGCGTATGGAGCGTGCCCTCTACTACGACTACGAGCTCGGCGACGACTTCTACCCGCAGTTTTGTCAAAACATAGAAATTTTAATGCCGCTTTTGGACAGAATGCTGTAACCGAACAACAACAAAAGCGCTGTGACCTTTTCAAACAGTCACAGCGCTTTTCCTATATTGCTTTGTAGGGGCCGCACATATGCGGCCCGCAGCCTGAAGATAACCGCCCATCTGCGGGAAAGCCGCGGGCCGGGCATGCCCGGCCCCTACGTGTAAATCAGCAGATAAAGAATCCGCCTCTGCCGCCGCAGCAGCACCAGCTCAAAATATTGCACACCAATAAATACATCCAGAACGACAGACAGAAAGACCCCGGGCTGCCGCTGGGCTGGGCGTAGGGCTGCTGGTAGCTTGTGTAGCTGCGGCCCGGGCTTTGCAGCTGATCCAGCAGGTTTTGATAAGCGTAGTTGTTCGGCTCCATCGAGACCGCCGTCCGGGCCTCCTCCTGCGCGCGGATGTTGTTGCCAAGCCCCTGATTGGCCAGCGCGGCGTAGTAGTGCCACTGGGCCGTGCGGTTGGCGGTGGGGATGCCGTTCAGCGTGTTCATGGCCTCCTCATAGAAGCCGCTGCGGATGTAGTTTGCCGCGGCACGCAGCTCTGGGTCACCGGCAGCGCTGCCGTAGCTCTGCCGCCCGGACGAGCCGCTTGTGCTGTAATACCCAAACCCGAACGGTCCAAAGCCGAACCCGGCCCCGCTGAACGGGTCCTGATACTGCTGGCTGTAGCCGCTCTGGCTGCTGCCATAGCGCTGCCCGCCGGCACTGTAAGACGCCCCGCCGCCCTGCTTGATGCGCATGATCTCGCTGTAAGCAGCCTGTACCTCTTTAAAGTGCTCCTCCGCCGACGGGTCATCGGGGTGCAGGTCGGGGTGGTACTCCTTGCATTTTTTGCGGTAGGCTTTTTTAATCGTTTCGTCGTCGGCACTGGGGGTGATGCCCAATACACTGTATGGATCAGTCATGGCGCTTTGCCTCCCTGTGCTTGCGTACCAGCGCGTATTTGCTCCACACGCCGGAATAGATCGTGTTGTACAATAGCTTCCCCTCCGGGGTGTCCTTTAAAATCGGCAGCATCTCAAACTGCTGTGCGCAGCGGCCCATCTGCTGGGTCAAAAGCTCGTGGCAGCGCTGCTCATAGGCGGCGGGCGGCAGCTCGTCCGCCAGCTGCTGCAGGGCGTTGAACTGCCCGCGGCGGCTGTCCTTTTCCAGATCGTCGTAGGCGTCCATCAGATAGATGAACGCCCCCAGCCCATTGCCTATGCCGCGCAGCGCCGGGGCCCAGATGTCGTCGCGGCAGGCGAACACCTCGCCCAGCAGTGCGCCAAAGGCGTTGCACAGCGCGTCCAAATCGTGGCTGCCGGCGCTTTCCAGCGTGTTCAGCCTGTCCAGCTGTGCGGCCATGGTCTGCAGCTGGCGTGGCCAGCGCTCCCGCAGGGCGGGCAGGCTTGGCTCCAGCTTTTGCGCCTGCGCCAGACTGGCGCGGCGGTGATCGTCCTGCCAGTCATCGAGAAAGTTGTAGTACGCCAGCGCGGCGGTCATGTCGGCGGCGTAGTCCAGCAGCTCGTTGTCCGCGCGGGGGCGTTTTTTCAGTGGGTGGGGCACGCAGCGGCCCTCGGAAAAGGCTGTGGGCGTATCATACAGTGCTGTCAGCAGAATGGCGACAAACGCCATGTCATAGCTCAATGCCAACTGTCCGGTGTGTCCGTAGCGGCGGCCCAGCGTCCGGCACAGCCCGCAGTAGTAAGCCTGGTAGCGGTCCATCTCGGCGTCTGCCAGGCCCTTACGGTAAAGCGTAACATATCCGAACATCGCGCGTCAACTCTTTTTGATGAACTGCTGGCCGCACTTCGGGCAGGTGATGCTGATCTTGCCGCGCCCACGGGGCACACGCAGCTGCTGGCCGCACTGGGGGCAGCGGTAATAGTGATAGTCCTTGCGCTGCTTGAACCGCACCTGCTGCTTGCCAAACCACGTGGTAACGCGGTTCTGGTAGGAGAGATATTTGAGGTTTTCACTGTACCGCTTGCGGGTGTTGCGGCTCAAAATGCGGAAATAGCTGTAGACGATGGCCGCCAGCCCCAGCCAGTACAGCACCGGCGACACCCACGCACCGATGACAATAAGGATAAGCGACGAAATACACAGGAAACCGCCGAACTGGTCGAACCCATATCGGCCCGCCATAAACCGCTGAAACCAGCCTTTCATGTAAAAACCACCTTTTTGCGGCAAAGCCGCATTGTTTTCATCGTACTATTATGGCACACAAATATGGGCAAATCGTGAACAAGCGGGGAATAGAGTTTGAACAAAAGCTAGATTTAATCAGCACCTATATGTGCTACAGGTATATAGACTTTTTTCAACGGAATCATTTTTTTGTATTTTTCGCTAAGGTCATCATAATACTTTAAAATCAAATCAACTAGCTCGTTTCCGTTGATTCCCCGTATGATTGGTGTGTGTTGTAAATAAACTTGTGCATTCTTCGCATAATTAGAAAGCGATACAAACAAACCGTAATCGCCCTCGTGCATAGCACCCTTTAAAGATTGAATTGTGGTTTCTTTGATGTCGCTGTCTTGACTTTTGACTTGAACCAAAATGCGGGGCGGCAGTTCGTCCTTATAAGCTATAATGTCAATTCCATGGTCGCCACCGTGTGGTGAGACGGTTGTTCTGTAACCCATTGCACGGAGCAAGTCGGCAACGAAATATTCAAAATCGAATCCTTTTAGATTTTTACTTAATTCTTTCAGAATGAAATCCTTTGTCGATTCTATAATATCATCCGCAGTAGCAGCAACACTTTCGTCCTCATCGTCTGGCACTGTGCTGCTGGCAGAAAAATTTTGGTCGAGAGCAGCAAGAAACTCATCTGCGTATTTTTTTATGGCAAAAAAAGACATTATAGAGCCTACCTCATATAAAGCTCCTTGAGAGAAAAAGGTTCTCGGTAAATGCTTTATCCATTTTACGGTACGTTGCTGTACATATTCAGTCGCAGAGGGAACATAAGTATAATTGCCTTCAATAATACCAATGTTGATTTTGCGGTCACTTTTAGATGGGAAGATTACATAATCACCGATTTGCATTTCGTGAATGAAACGAAACAGCATACCAGAACTGGTTGGAATGGAACCCTTTTTAGCGGCAGGGTAGGCTGTAATGTAGTGAGATTTGAAAGCCTCGCGAGATGCCTCGATTTTTGAAAGGTCTCCAAAAGCAGGCCAACCGAGAGCAATTTTGTTTCCGTTCAAAAACAATTTGTCATCTTGTGTATGGATTCCCCATACGTTACACTCATTATTTGAAGTTGCCATATCATACCTCTGTAAAGATGGATTAAATAAAGATGAATTTTAGAAGTGCACCATCTTCACCACGCACTCCACGTGCTTCGTCCTCGGGAACAAATCCACCGGCTGGACCTCCACGGCTTTATACCCGTGCTCGGTCAGCCACTTGGCATCCCTTGCCGCTGTTGCGGCGTTGCAGCTGACCATGACCACGGTCCGCGGGGCCATCTCGGCAATGGCGGTCAGGGTCGCCTCGTCGCAGCCCTTGCGGGGCGGGTCTACGACGATCACGTCGGGACGCGCACCCTCGGCGGCGAGCTGGGCGGCGGCTGCACCGGCATCCTGACAGCGGAAGTCCGCTCTGTCCGCGTCCAGTCCCAGCCGCGCGGCGGTCTCCTTCGCGCCCTCGACAGCCTGCGGCACGACCTCAACGCCGACTAAGCGCTTGCAGTCCGCCAGCATCGAAAGCCCGATCGTGCCCATGCCGCAGTACAGGTCCAGCAAAAAATCGTCCGGCTTCAGCCCGGCGTACTCCCGCGCCTTGGCGTAGAGCACCTCGGCGGCGGGGGTGTTGACCTGGTAAAATTCATGCACACCCATCCGCAGCGGCACACCGGCCAGCGTGTCCTCAATGACGCCGGGGCCCAGCACGGTGCGGGTCCTGCGGCCCAAAATAACGTTCGTCCGCTCACTGTTGCGGTTGACCAAAATTGTCGTTAAAGCAAACTCTTTTTGCAGTGTGGCGCAAATTTCCGCCTCGTTCGGCAGACCGTTGCCGTTTACCACAAAGCACAAAAGCCGCTGCCCGCTGTGCCAGCCCTGACGCATGTACAAATGGCGCACGCGGCCCGTGTGGGTCTCCTCGTTGTAGGCAGTGATGCCGTTCTCCTCCAGCAGCGCACAGGCGCGGGCAGCCAGCTCGTTCATCCACGCGGGCTGCAGCTTGCAGTCGGTGCAGGCCACAATGCGGTGGCTGCGCCCGGCAAAAAAGCCGGTCACAATATGCCCGTTCTCGTCGGTGCCCACGGGCAGCTGGACCTTGTTGCGGTAGCGGTCCGTGTCGGGTGCGCCCAGCACGTCCGGCACCGGTACGTCCAGCTTGCCCAGCCGCGCAAAGGCGTCCCGTACAAACTGGGTCTTGGCGGTGCACTCGGCCTCATAGCTGATATGCCGCAGCCCGCAGCCGCCGCAGGGGCCGGCCACCGGGCAGTCCTGCCTGACGCGGCCCGGCCCGGCGGTCAACAGCTTCTCCACGCGGCCAAAGGCATAGGTTTTCATCGGCTTGACAATGCGCACCTCGGTCACATCGCCGGGGGCAGTCATCGGCACAAAAACGGCCTGGCCGTCCTTGTGGGCCACGCCGTTTCCGTCGTTGGAGAGCGCTTCGATCTCCAGAGTAATGATCTGATTTTTTGTAAAAGGCATGTCTGCTCCTTATAATTTGTGCGGGAAATGTTACGGGTTGATGGCCTGCGGTGCGGCAGGACCCTCCTTCTCCAGCGTGGCCAGGTACTTGCTCGGCGGCACGCCCTTGACCTTTTTGAACACGCGGGAAAAATAGAACTGGTCAAAAAAGCCCACAGATACGGCGATTTCCGCAATCGACAGGCTGGAATTCTTCAGCAGGCTGCACGCCTCGCTGATGCGGTAGCTTGTCAGGTAGTCAATGGGGCTCTGCCCGACGTTCGACATGAACACGCGGTACAGGTGGCTGCGGCTGACGCCGACGGCCTTGGCAATATCGTCCACCGAAATATCATGCGAGTAGTTGAACTGGATATACTTGATGGCGGCCAGCACGTACTGGCTGCTGGACGAGCCCACGTTGGGCATCGCCTCGCGGGCCTCCTTCATCAGGTGCGCCATAAAGATATACAGATAGCCCGTCATCAGGGCCTCGCACTGCGGCTCCGGCCCGCGGGACAGGTAGATGTTGTACAGCGCCTCCCGCACGGTCTGCGGGTCCTTGCAGTGGTGTACAGGGTGCGCGTCGGAGAACGGCGTCTGCTGCACCAGCTTGTTGGCACACGCGCCGTTGAAGCCGACCCAGTAGTACTCCCACGGGTCGGTCTCGTCGGCGGCGTAGGTGATGAGTTGGTTCGGCTTGGCCAGGAACAGATCGCCCTCCTGCAGCGTGTGCGAGGCCCCGTTGACCTGATACACACCCTTGCCCGCCACCACCAGATGGATCAGGTAGTGGTCGCGCACGCCGGGGCCCCAGGTATGGCCCGGCTGGCAGTATTCATGCCCGCAGTTAAAAATCGAGAGCTCGACGTTGTCGGTGTAGCTCTGCTTGTAGGATTGCTTCATCTCATTGATGGTCATGGCGGCACCTCGCTCGTGTGATATTTTCATTATACCAAGCTATTCATCAAAAGTCCATAAAAGAGGCGGAAAAAATGTTTGCTTTTTTTGCAGGATTTGCTATACTGAAAACAAGAAACCCGCAGAGAGCCGCTCCTTTGGCTGTCTGCCTAAAAACATAAGGCTCAATTTGTGCATATCTACGAAAAGAGCCGCCCGACAGGAAAGGTGAGTGGAATCATGGCAAATACCATTGAACTCAAACAGCAGATCGCACAGGGCGAATACGACGCCGCCTTTGCCAAGCTGTACGGTGCAGACGCCGTGCAGGAGCAGCGCAAGCGCTATACCGACCTGATCGACGAATTTGAAAAGAAATACGGAACCAACCGCACGGTGCGCCTCTATTCCGCCCCGGGCCGCACCGAGATCGGCGGCAACCACACCGACCACAACAACGGTGTGGTGCTGGCAGGCTCTGTCAACCTGGATATGGTGGCCGTCGTCTCCCCGAATGAGGAAAATGTCATCCGCGTCAAGTCCCTGGGCTTTGACAAAATTGACGATGTCGATGTCACCAACCTCGTCCCGCAGCCGCGCGAGGCCGAGCACTCCGCGTCCCTGATCCGCGGCGTCGCCAAGGGCATCGTGGATGCGGGCGGCAAGGTGGGCGGCTTTGACTGCTACACCACCAGCAACGTGCTGCGCGGCTCCGGTCTGTCCAGCTCCGCAGCCTTTGAGGTCTGCATCGGTGCCATCCTGCGCGGCGAGTACAACAACAATGACATGGAGAAGTTCAACCAGGTCAAGATCGCCCAGATCGGCCAGTTTGCCGAAAACGTGTTCTTTGGCAAGCCCTGCGGTCTGATGGACCAGACTGCCTGCGCCGTCGGCGGCGTTATCACCATCGACTTCAAGGACCCGGCCCACCCGGTGGTCGGCCAGACGGCCATCGACCTGGCGAAGCACGGCTTTGTCATGTGCATCAGCGATACGAAGGGCAGCCACGCCGACCTGACCGACGACTATGCCGCCATCCGCCGTGAGATGGAGAGCGTAGCCGAGCAGTTCGGCAAAAAGGTTCTGCGCGAGGTCGATGAGGACGAGTTCTACAAGGCTCTGCCCAAGCTGCGCAAGGCCGTGGGGGACCGCGCCGTCGTGCGTGCGATGCACTTCTACAACGACTGCCGCCGCGCCGCCCAGCTCTGCGACGCCGTGCGCGAGGACGATTTTGAAACGTTCCTGCGCCTGATTATCGAGGGCGGTCACTCCAGCTTTGAGTTCAACCAGAACGCCTACAGCATCAAGAACCCGAAGGAGCAGGGCGTGCCTGTGGCCCTGGCCCTGAGCCAGCGCGTGCTGAATGGCCGCGGCGCGTGGCGTCTGCAGGGCGGCGGCTTTGCCGGCACCATTCAGGCGTTTGTGCCCGTTGACCTGCTGGACGCCTACAAGGCCGCCATCGACGGCTGCTTCGGCGAAGGCAGCTGCCATGTCCTGAACATCCGCAACTACGGTGCCGTGCCCGTGACGCCGGATATGTGAGCGCATAAAAGAGTGTAAATAAAGCCGCAGCTGTGCAGAAAACGCATAGCTGCGGCTTTTTGTGCTTTTTTAATATCATCGTGCGGTAGGGGCCGGGCATGCCCGGCCCGGCGGCTGCCCGCAAACGAGCGTCTCCGTACA
>ERZ773130.3307-NODE-3307-length-10773-cov-2.918362_pt1 | contig 10773 bp, 10 predicted proteins | sample MGYA00511919_ERZ773130 | MGnify/ENA primary metagenome ERZ773130 (study PRJEB29015, sample SAMEA2737851) | human gut metagenome | biome: human gut; feature: human-associated habitat; material: faeces | place: China | collected 2012 ...
GTCACAATGCCACTGTCATTGTAAAGAAATATGCCGAATAATCGACATTAACCTAATACATCGCAGCGGACGGCCTTTTGGTCGTCCGCTGCTCTTTTTTTCACACCGACAAGCACATGTATAAAGTAGATTACGCGCCAAGACATTATGTCAGGCACGCAATCAAATTACAAACATCAAACAAAGTTTAATAATCCCGCCGCTACGCGACACCAATTACAAACCACCAAACAGAATCATCAACAAATTCTATTGCAATAGGCAATGTGTGCCGTATTGCCCTTTTATAACACCTCTTGTCAATTAATGGTTCACACGAAATTATGAATAAATAAAAATAGTATGAATTTTTTTTGTTAAATTTGAGCATGGATAAAAAATATATCTTTCAACTTGAAATGAAGGTACGTGATTATGAAGTCGATTCCGAAGGAATCGTAAACAATGCCATATATCTTCACTATCTCGAACACACCCGCCATGAATTCTGCGAATGGGCGGGACTCTCATTCCGTGCCATGCACGAGCAAGGCATCGACCCCGTCCTAAACAAGGTCGAAATCACCTACAAGACCCCGCTCCGTCTTGGCGAGCGATTTGTGAGCAAGCTCAACATAACGCGCAACGGAGCGCGATTCGTATTCATCCAGGACATCTACAACATGCAGGGGCAACCCGTAGTAACATCCAAGGTGAGCTGTGTCGCGACACGTAACGGACGACTCACTCGAGGTGACGAACTTGCCGAAGCGTTCAAGGATTATCTGTAATTAAATGACCGATCCCTATCTCATAGCATTTGCATCGTTACGCTCCATCAATCGCCGATTGGCCGAGGAAATACTTTCCCGCACCGGCGACGAAGCGACATTCTTTACACTCCCTGAGAGTAAGCTGTCGGCAATAATGGGGTGCTCCAACCGGCTATTCGATTCCGATTACCGAGCAGAGCTGATGCAACGTGCCCGAAATGAGGCGCGATTCATCGATGAGAACAGGATTCACACACTATATTTCCGCAACAGCGACTACCCTTCGCGATTGACCGAGTGCGACGACGCACCGCTGATGCTGTACACGCTTGGAGAGTGTGACATCAATGCCCGTCACATGATAAGCATCGTAGGCACGCGTCACGCAACGCCCTATGGAATCGATTTCGTAACGCGCCTCATCGACGACCTCGCGGCAAAGCTCGACTCACCTCCCGTCATCGTGAGTGGGCTGGCCTATGGCATCGACATCGCCGCCCATCGGGCCGCCATGAATGTCGGACTACCCACCGTCGCAGTCCTTGCCCACGGTCTTAACACCATATACCCGGCGGCACACCGTAACGCAGCGGCCGAAATAGTACACAAAGGAGGCATGCTCGTCACCGACTATATGTCTAAAAGCGTTATGCACAAAGGCAATTTCGTGGCTCGCAACCGCATTGTAGCAGGACTTTCTGACTGCCTTGTCGTGGCGGAATCGGCCGAAAAAGGAGGCGCACTCATCACCGCAGGCATCGCTGCGGCCTACAACCGCGATGTCATGGCACTCCCAGGAAGGACATCCGACAAATACAGTCGCGGATGCAACCGGCTGATAGCATCCAACGTGGCGGCACTAATCGACGGTGCCGATGCGCTCATCGAGGCAATGCAGTGGAAATCAAAGCCTACCGAAGGCACTCAGGAGGAGCTGCCCGTCACGATGTCACCCGACGAGCAATCGATAGCCGACTACCTCACCGCCAATGGCGAGGGATGCATCAATGAAATGTGTGTCACGCTCGGCATCCCCATAAGCCGGTTGATGACTACGCTTATCGACATGGAGTTCAAAGGCATTATTATCACCTATCCCGGTGGTAAATACCGACTTTCGTAAAACATCACAGCCGGTGTGCGCGTTAGAATCTATATAACAACCAAAATTCAAAGACTATCATGAGCACTAAAAAAATTCAACCGTCAGAAATGATCATCAATCCCGACGGTACAATCTTCCACCTACACCTTCTTCCCTCCCAGTTGACCGACAGAATAATTCTCGTAGGCGATCCGGGACGAGTAAACATGGTAGCTGAATTTTTCGACACCAAGACATTTGAAGTGTCGTCACGTGAATTTCACACCATAGGAGGCACCTATAAGGGGAAACCAATAATGTGTCTTAGTCACGGCATAGGCCCCGACAACATCGACATTGTGATTAACGAGCTCGACGCACTTGCCAACATCGACTTCGCCACCCGTGAAGTAAAGCCTGAACACCGCACACTCACCCTCGTGCGCATAGGCACATCGGGAGCGTTACAGCCCGAACTGATTGTGGGCACACCCGTCATAGCCGCTCATGCAATAGGATTTGACGGCGTGCTCAACTACTATGCCGGACGCAACGAAGTGTGTGACATCGACTATCAACAGGCTTTCTGTGACTATGTACACTGGAATCCGTTATGGGCAACGCCCTACGTAGTACCTGCCGACAAGGAACTCGTTGAGCGCATAGGGCGTGACGACATGGTGAGAGGTCACACCATATCGGCTGTAGGCTTCTACGGCCCGCAAGGCCGCGAACTTCGATTGCCACTCGCCAATCCCGACTTGAACAGCCGCATCGAGAAGTTCCGTTACAACGGTGAACCCGTCACCAACTACGAGATGGAGAGTGCGCCATTGCAGGGCTTGTCACTGCTGCTCGGACACAAGGCTATGACCGTGTGCTCAATAATCGCAAATCGCGTGTCGACCAACGCAACACCCAATTACAAAACAGCAATTCACGACTTGATAAAGACCGTGCTCGAACGCATCTGACCCACAGTCGGCGACACGGTCAAGAACTATCCGACAAAACATCAACATAACATCGAAATGAATCGTAAAGCTACACCAATCCTGCTGCTCACGGGCTATCTCGGGAGCGGTAAGACAACTTTGCTCAATCACATTCTCTCCAATGAACGAGGCATAAAGTTTGCCGTAATCGTAAACGACATCGGCGAAGTAAACATCGACGCAACCCTCATACAGAAAGGCGGAATCGTAGGACAGGACGATTCGGGCGACCTTGTGGCGTTGCAGAACGGATGTATATGCTGCACATTGAAGATGGATCTCGTAAAGCAGTTGCAGGACATCGTTGCTACACGCAAATTCGACTATATCGTAATCGAGGCAAGCGGAGTGTGCGAGCCCGCACCTATCGCGCAAACCATCGACGCAATGCGTCAGATGGACGACTATTCAACCGTATTCGGCATAAAGCCGCCCTATCTCGACTGCATCGTAACCGTGGTCGACGCCCTTCGCATGAAGAGCGAATTCAGCTGCGGCAACTCGCTCACAAAGCGTGACATCGACGAGGACGACATAGAGAATCTCGTAATTCAACAGATTGAGTTCTGCAACATAATCCTCCTCAATAAGATTTCAGAAGTCACGCCCGAAGAAGCCGGCCTCATAAAGAGCATCATACGCACCCTACAGCCCAAGGCCCGTATCATAGAGTGTGACTATGCAGATGTTCCGCTTGAGGACATAATCAACACACGGCTCTTTGACTTCGAGTCGGTGGCCACGTCGGCGACATGGGTGCATGAGATAGAAAAGCCTCTTGATGATGACGACAATGATAACGAGCACCATCATGACGAGCACCATCACCATCACCACCATCACGATGGAGAGGGTGAAGCCGAAGAATACGGTATCGGGACATTTGTCTACTTCCGCCGCCGTCCGTTCAACTTTGACAAGTTTGACCGTTATGTCAACATGAATTGGCCGGCAAACGTAATACGCACCAAGGGCGTGCTCTACTTCAGCCACAATCGTGACATGTCGATTCTTTTCGAGCAAGCCGGTGTACAGAAGAAAATTACCGAAGCGGGACTATGGTATGCAACAGCCCCCGAGGAAGAACTACGCCAATTGATGCAATACGAGCCCGGACTTGCACGCGACTGGGATGATGTCTACGGCGACCGCATGATCAAACTCGTATTCATCGGTCAGCATCTCGACCGTGACGCAATAGCATCGGCACTCGATGCCTGTCTGGAGAAAGAGTGATTGCACTCTTTCTCCGGCTCTATCCTGCCGATGCGCGGCGATAGAGTACAATACCTATTATTATGTAGATTACATTGGGAATCCACATCGCTACAAATGGCGATGTGTAACCCGATATTGCAAATGACGATGTAACGGTAGTAAACAGGATGTAACTGAAGCTGAGCACAAGGCCAATGCCAATGTTTATACCCATTCCTCCCTTGACTTTCTTGGACGAAAGCGACATTCCTATCAGAGTCAATATGAACGCTGCCGCGCATATCGCATAGCGGCGTTCATTCTCTATTTCAAATGACTTTATATTGGCCACACCGCGCAATTTCTGACGGGCGATATACTCCTGAAGCTGCGGGGAGGTCATCTTCTCATGATCGGTTTCCGATATCAGGAAGTCCCTCGGCTCAATGGGTATGATTGTATCGAGGCGCGAACCCTTGGTTATCTTTTCAGTCATTCCCTCGATGTCACGTATCATGTAGTCACGCACCTGCCATTGATAAAGTGTATCCCACTTTATGGTGGTGGAGGTGAGTCGCGACACAAGCTTTTTGCCGTCAAACTTGTCAAGCGAGAATCGATAGCCGGTCTTTGTCGTGTTGTCAAATCGGCTCATATAGGCAATCTCGCCCGGAGCCACCATGAGCTGGATGTTGCTGCCGTAGTCTACGCGCTTGTTCTTCACATAGGTGTTGGTGTATTCAAGTCGCTTGATGTTGGCGGGCGGTATGATATAGGCGCTCAGAACCCAGGTTGAGGCGGCAATTACAGCGGCCGAAACCATATATGGCACCATAAGCCGCTTAAAGCTGACTCCCGACGACAGCATCGCTATTATCTCGGAATTGTCGGCAAGCTTGGATGTGAAGAATATCACCGCAATAAATGTGAAGAGCGGGCTGAACTGATTGGCAAAATAGGGAAGGAAGTTGAGGAAGTAGTCAAACACGGTAGCCTTCAACGGAGCCTTCAGGAATGCGTCAAGCTTCTCGTTGATGTCAAACATCACCGTTATGGCCAGAATCAGCACGATTGCAAATATATACGTGCCAAGGAACTTCCTTATTATGTATCGGTCAAGAATCTTAAACATGGCAGTCTTTCATCAAGTTTAGGTCACAACCGACGAGTGACACGTTCAACCATCACATCCTTCCATGCCTTGAAGTCACCGGCAAGAATGTGCTTGCGCGCTTCGCCCACAAGCCACAGGTAGAATGCCAGATTGTGTATCGAGGCAATCTGCATACCTAAAATCTCCTGTGCGGCAAAGAGATGACGCACATAAGCCTTCGTATAGAAACGGTCGACATAGCTCGGGCCGTCCTCCTGCAGGGGCGAGAAGTCATCGGCCCACTTCTTGTTGCGCATATTCATGATGCCGTGGGCAGTAAAAAGCATTCCGTTTCGACCGTTACGTGTAGGCATCACGCAGTCCATCATGTCGACACCTCGCTCGATGGCTTCCAAAATGTTGGCCGGTGTGCCGACTCCCATAAGGTAACGCGGCTTGTCGGCGGGAAGTATCTCATTGACCACCTCAATCATGTCGTACATCACCTCGGCAGGTTCGCCTACGGCCAGGCCGCCTATGGCGTTACCGTCGGCACCAAGGTCGGCAACCGTCTTGGCCGACTCACGGCGCAGGTCGGCATAAGTGCATCCTTGCACAATAGGGAAGTAAGCCTGCGAGTAACCGTATCGACCCTCGGTTTCCTTATATCGCTTCCATCCGCGTTGTAGCCATCGCGTGGTAAGTCCGAGTGATTTCTTGGCGTAATCGTAGTCGGCGGTTCCCGACGGGCACTCATCGAGCGCCATCATTATGTCGGCACCTATCGAGCGCTGTATGTCGACAACGCCTTCAGGTGTGAACAAGTGCTTGGAGCCGTCGATGTGACTGCGGAAATAGGCACCCTCCTCTTTCAACTTTCGGTTGGCCGACAACGAAAAGACCTGAAAGCCTCCACTGTCGGTGAGTATGGGCTTTTTCCATCCGTTGAACCGGTGCAGTCCTCCGGCGCGTTCCAGGATGTCGATGCCGGGACGCAGATATAGATGATATGTGTTGCCCAGAATTATCTGAGCCTTTATGTCTTCGTCCAGTTCACGCTGATGTACGGCCTTTACCGACCCCACGGTGCCTACAGGCATGAATATGGGGGTTTCTATAGGGCCGTGATCGGTTGTTATCAATCCGGCTCGCGCATTACTGAACTTATCGGTAGCTTGTAACTCAAATTTCATAATAGAGTGCAAATTTACTATCTTTGGCGGCAAAAAGCAACTCTAAGAGCGTGCATTTGCACTATTTACACAATCACCGGCCACTGCAATAGTCAATTTGTCGACCGACAGATGCTCACGCGCCACTTCGGCAAGCCGTTGAGGTGTCAGCGAATTTATAGCTTCGACCTGTTGCTCGAAGTATCCGTCGGGGGTGAATGCCACTTTTTGATTTATGTAGTAGTCCATGATGTCAAATGCCGAATCAAGTGTCGACGCAAGGCTCGACATTGCATAACGTTGCAGTCGTTGCATCTCGCCCGTTGTGAAATCGCCCGTGCCAAGACGCTCTATCTCCTTGACTGATTCATCTATAACGGCATCGACATATCGGTTGTCGGTCGAGGTGGCTATCTGCATAAGCCCCCCTTCGGGATGTCCGAGCAGATAGGACTGTATGCCATAGGTATAACCCTTGTCCTCCCTTATGTTACGCATCAGCCTGCTGCCGAAGTATCCTCCAAGAGCCATCACGAGCAGCCGCAACTCTATGTAGTCGGGATGTTGGCGGCTTATCGTGGGAATGCCCATGCGCACCGCACTTTGAAGCACACCCTCCATCTCGATTAACCGTCGTGAATCATTCTCAGAACCGAACGGCACAAACTTAAGCTCTACGCCACGGCTTGAATCAATGTCGATCGAGCCGAACGTGCGGTTAACAAGCTCCTCAAGCCCCGGCGTGACATGGCCGGCAAGGTATAGCGTCATCGTGGGTGCTCCCTCACCGTTACGACCGGGACGATAAGTGCTCTTATAGTTACGTGCCGCGTCATCAACCGTCATCGACAGGACATTGTCGGGAGTGTCCATCCTTGCAAGCGGATGATTGTCACCCATCAGCAACCGGTTTATCTCGCAAGTGGCATAGTACTCCACTTTCTCGCGCAGGAGCTCGATGGTGCGTGCTGTCTTCTCCTTTATTACGCCCCACTCCCTTTCGGGAAATGACGGTTCCACAATCATTTCGGCCAAAAGCGGCATCACATTGTCGGCCCGTGAATTAAGCGTAAACAGGTTCATGAACGCATGGTGGGCATTGACACCCGAAGCAATGCGGGCACCGTTGAATTCGATGCGGTCGGCTATTTCCACACCTGAGTGATGTCGGGTTCCCTCCTGCATCAGGCTCAATATCATCGTAGGCAACGATATCGAGGGTGACTCGGCTATACCTCCGTCCCACACGCAGGTGAGTCGGCACACATCCTGGCTGCCGTGGTCGATAACTTTAAGCGGCAATCCGTTGTCAAGCGTCATGACACGTATCGACGGTACGTTCAGATGTCCGAAGCTACTCACCTGTGGAGGAGTTTTTCTGTCAGGGTGTTGCATTATTGCTTTTCTTCAAGAGTTTTACAAAGTTCAACGGCTCTCTTCAAGTCGTCGGGGGTGTCGATGCCAATTGTAGGACACTCGGTCACACCCACCTTTATCTTATAACCGTTTTGCAGCCATCGAAGTTGTTCAAGCGACTCGGCAAGTTCAAGCGAGCTTTGAGGCAGCGATGTCAACTCGGCAAGAGTTGCAGCCCTGTAGGCATACATGCCCACATGAATGTAGAAGGTACATCGGTCGATCCACTCCTGCCACTTAAAGTTGCGCACATAGGGGATTATGGAGCGGCTGAAGTAAAGCGCATTCATGTTGTCGTCAAACGTGACCTTGGGGGTATTGGCATCAAACAACGCCTCAAAGCCCAGCGCCGGATCAAACTTGCGCACAAGAGTGGCTATGCGCGTCGACTCATCGTCGAAGCAACGTTTCACCTCGGCTATCTGCGACGGATCGATAAACGGTTCATCGCCCTGGATGTTTATTACCACATCGGCATCGGAACCTATGTTGCAATAGGCCTCATAGCATCGGTCGGTGCCGCTGCGATGGGTTGCAGCCGTCATGACAACTCTGCCGCCGAAACCTTTCACCGTTTCGGCAATACGGTCGTCGTCGGTCGCCACATACACTTCGTCAAGCTCCATCGATGCACGACGATACACCCGCTCTATCATCGTCATTCCGCAAATGTCGGCGAGCGGTTTTCCGGGGAAACGTGATGACGCATAACGCGCCGGTATGATACCAATAAATTTCATAATTCCACTCTATTTATTTGATTTGTTTTTTATTCCTTTTCTTAAGCCACGACGGAACTATGCACACTCCTATTATGAGGTAGACATAGTAAGTAATTATGCGCCAGAACAGTGCAATTATCAGAGCTATTCCGGCATTTTGGAGCATATCGCCGTAGTATTCGGTAAACAGCCACTCACTTACACCGCTGCCGCCCGGCGTGGGGCTGAACATCAGTATGGCCCACACTACAAACTGGCGACCAAACACTACAAGCTGGTCGGCCGATGGCACAAAACCGAGAAACAAGGCATTTACGACAAGGTAACGCGATATCCACGACACTGTAGTAGCGGCAAACGCCTCAATCCACCATCCGGCTGAACGGTGTCGCAAATCTTTGGATGTGGCGACCATGCTGTCGCCAAGCGAGATGACGGTAGGCTGCCATCGGCGCAGCAACCTGAATCCGAAGAGCCATACCAAAGCCCTGCGTATTGCATGAGGCTTAACAATTATGCCGACAAAGAGCACAACGGTCCAAAGCAATATAAGGGCATATACACACCAGAACACCCAACGGATTCCTATCTCAAACTGACTGTGCCCGAAACCGAAAAGCTCCTTTGACGGCACAAATGCCACTATAAGCGGACATGACAATACAAAGAAGAGCTCGTCAAGGAACAGCGTAGTCATTGTCAACGTAGTGGCACGACCGAGATTAACACCTTCACGATGAAGGAATATCATGCCGAGCGACGAGCCTCCTACAGTCGACGGAGTAATAGCCGAGGTAAATTCACACATCATGCACACCCTCACTGCCGGCCCCCATCGGAGCTCCTTGTCGGTCAGCACCCTGAATCGCCAACTATAACCGAAGTCACGCCCCAGCATGAACACCCACGCCAAGGCAATGCCCCATATAACGCGATTGGTGAAATGCACCGTGTGCCACACTTCGGGATCAAACTCCCTGTAGAAGAGCCACACTACGACACAAAGCCCTATGACTACAGGGACCAGCACCCTCCAAAGGCCTAATCGTGATGACATTTCTTTATCGGATTCAGTAAACCTTGTCATTTTTCTATCCGTATCGCTGACAATTATTCTACTACAAAGTTAACCCCTTTATCCCTAATTAGGAAATAATTTATCGCTTCATTCACTATGAGCCCGCATGGCGATTGAAAAGGCAATGATTTTGCAGGAACGTGACAAATAATTAAATTTGCTCCGCTATTTAAGCCGACTACCAATCATGAACATAATAAAGACCATACTAAAGCTTGCGGCAGGCCTGATAATAGGCGCTTCGGCGGGAATGATATTCGTGACGCTGGGAATTGTCATTTTCACCGACATGCCGCTCAGTACTTTTCTTCACAAGCTTGCGACAATAAAGATAAGCGAAGGAATAACGGGAGGTGCGATAGGAGTATTGAGCGCAATCATAGCGGTGCCCTTACTTGTATTAATACATGAAGGAGCATCTCGCATGCGGTCTTATATCGGGGTATCGCTTCGTGTCGTTCCGCATATTCAACATGACGCTGATAAAGGATAACGGACGACTGCGCATCAAGCGTTATGCCATAGCCGGCACAGGCGGACAGTGCCTGCTTACCCCACCCGACAAACCCGATGACAAAGTACCCGTAATCCTTTATAATTCAGGCGGAGTATTGGCCAACTTACTCGCGCTGATAGCGGCTTTAGCCATTCTGCTGACCGTTGAGCTTAAGACATTCGTTCACGAATTTATATTGATATTCATCTTCATCGACATCATCTTCATCATAATAAACGGGGTGCCGATGAAAGTAGGCGGCATAAGCAACGATGCAATGAACGCTCTGTCATTGTCACGCAACAAGCTTGCCCGGCGCGGGTTCATCATGCAACTCCGCGCCAATGCCCTGATTCAGGAAGGGATACGCCCTAAAGACATGCCTCTGGAATGGCTGGTCGACACGGGCGCAATCAACTACAAGGATGCGCTTGAGTTTTCAATGGACATGATGAAGGCATCGCGACTGCTCGACATGATGCAGTGGGAGGAGGCATATAAGATGTTCGATGAGTTCTACCGTCACAAATCGGAGATAATTCCAATCTATGCCAAAGAGGTGGAGTGTGAGCTTCTGTTTACTTCACTTGTCACAGGACGCACCGAACAGGCACGGGAGCTATTCACCGACGAACTTAAAAAGTACATAACGCAATATCAAAGCATGATGTCGTCAAAACCGAGAGTGCTCTGCGCCGTGGCCCTATTCATGGATAATGACCGGCCCAAAGCCCTGTCAATATATGAGTCGGTGCAGCGACATAGCGA
>ERZ773130.3310-NODE-3310-length-10759-cov-5.305867_pt1 | contig 10759 bp, 9 predicted proteins | sample MGYA00511919_ERZ773130 | MGnify/ENA primary metagenome ERZ773130 (study PRJEB29015, sample SAMEA2737851) | human gut metagenome | biome: human gut; feature: human-associated habitat; material: faeces | place: China | collected 2012 ...
GGAACTTTGACGAAAGCATGAAGTGCGTCTGCGAGTATTTTGATGTGGTTTACCGGGCAGATGGGCAGTGAGATAAATCGGAATTTAAAAAAAAAAATACCGCCCCATCTCACGATAAGGCGGTAGATTGCGTTATTCTATGCTGCTCCTAAGTTTTTAGATAACAAATCACCATCGGCGGCGTTCTCAAATACTTCAAAAGCATCTTGTAGTTCTTCCAATCACAGCTGGGGTGTCTCTTTTCAGAGTATTTGTTTTCCGCGACATCATTCAGCATCATCAGAATAAAACCCGATGGCCTTTTGCAAAGCCAAGAAATGCTTTCCTGTGTATTTGATTGCCCTGTGCTCTCCTTGCATTTCTATCCTACAGGTAATCAAATTCTCGTCATTTTCTTTCACATGGTAATCTTGTATCATCGAAATAAGCTCAGACAGATTCTTTTTTCCGTACTTAAATTCAGCAGCACAGTTCGGACATAGACAAAGAGAATTCCAACATTCTGAAATGCTATGTTTGTATCTATCCGAAATAGAATTGGTTGGGAGAATATTACAAGCTTCAAAATATGGCTTTCCATTAAAAATGGAATTAGCCGAAGCGAAAGTGGCAAAAACAAGAGCTGCTCACGAAAAGGCTGTTGGCGAATTGAAAAAACTCTACGACATTCGCAAGGAACAACAGCAGGAGCAGCTTTTAAAGGCAATGATGTCCGGCAAACGGTCTTTTGAGGAAATTTTGAAATTCATTTCTGACGATACCGCTTTCCAATGCGGAAGTATTTTTGCTTTTTGAAAGTGATGACTATGAATCATGCTCACTCGTCTGTGCGGACGCAGCGCAGCGCATATCGTGCCTGACCGGTCGTGGTACAGGTAAACAATGTCAGATCCCAATTGCTCTCGGACGTTTTGACCGCCATCTCCTCGATTTGGGTTGGCTGCAGAACCTCTGTATCCGAGACCGCATAATGCCATGTGTTGCCATTCATGTCAACAAAAAGCACTTCTGTCCCCACCGTAAGATGCGTCAGAGGGCTGAAGTGACGCGCATAGTTATGTCCCGCGATTACCAAGTCATCTGTATATAGCGCGCCGGAATACCGCCCCGGCGCGATCTTTAGCCCCGGATAGCTCCACTGCTGCATCACGGGCAGTGCCAGCCCGATGGACGGAATAGAGAGATACCCAATATAGTCGTAGCCGTCAATGGTGCCAACAGGCATCTCCGTGTCCGCTGTGGGTTCTGCTGCATCACCGGGATAGACGGTGCGTGGCTCTGCGATCGATTCCTCCAGCTGGGTCAGCACACTGTCGGCTGCTTTTTCTGCGCGGGTACTGTCCCACTGGTTGTAGCCCATAAGCAGCACAGCTGCCAGCAATGCCAGAACCCCAAGCGCAATCAGGGCGTTCCCCAGCTTATTTCTCATTCTGACCACTTCGCTTTTTGAGTACGACACCTGCCGCCACCAGTACAGCGCCAGTCACCGCCAGCACGGGGACTGGCCAATTCAACTGTCCGGTCTGCGGCAGTGCAGAAAGCACTTCCTGCGTGGGCGGCGTCTGCGTTGTTTTCCGGCTTGCAGTACCCGCTTTGGGGTGGGCGTCCACATCGTAGACATACCGCCCGTTTTCCATGATTGGAACCGTCACAAGAAAAGGCTGTATGGCGTCATACCCTTCGGCTGCCTGCTTCTGCACAATAAGGTAAAGCCCGGCCTTCAGATCACCAAACACGGCGATTCCGCTGTCGTTGACGGTCTTGGTGACTGCCTGTGCATTCTGTGTCACCTTTTCTGCCAAACGGCTCGCCAGTGCGCTTTCGGATACATTGTCCAGCGCGATTCCGCAATTCTCGAAACCGTTTGTATAGGTAAAGTTCATATCTGCGCCGTTTTTAGAGACACTCGCCACACGGTACAGCGTCAGCTCACCGCCCTGCAGCGGTGCTGCGGTTTCGGTATCACAGAGCAATACCTTGATGGAGCCGATGCGCGTTTCATCAACCGTTTCTGCGGCAAGAGCCGGAACAGCGCCCCACACCAGCAGGCACAGCATAAGCAGCACTGCCAACCGATCACGGATGCTTTTCATAATGTTATTTCCTCCTTCTCTTGCTGTGCTTGCGCAGATGTGGGGCAACCAGCACACCGACCAGTGCCGCAAGTAGCATCGGGATGGCCAAAATCGGGGCCACGATGATGGGTTCAATGCGGAAGGCATCTGCCGCCACACGGATATGCTTTTGGCTTTCCGTAGTTTCGACCCGCTTGCCGCGCACCAATAGGCGGTGCGTGTTGATGCCGTAGGGGGTGCAGGTCATCAGGGTGACATAATCCATCCCCTCGGTGGGAAGCAACTGGTCGATCTCAGTAGGCAGCACAATGGAGATTTGATCGACCTCATAGGTCAGCACCCGATTCAACACTGTGACGGTAAAGCGGTCGCCCACCTCCAGCTCGTCCAGATTGGTGAACAGCTTTGCGCTGGGCAGGCCGCGGTGCGCTGATATGACCGCATGGGTCCCGGCACCGCCCACGGGCAGGCTGCTGCCTTCCAGATGGCCTGCTGCCACCTGCAGGACGCCCTCATCGGTGCCGTGGTATATGGGCAGCTCAACGCTGATTTTGGGGATCGTGATATACCCCATAATGCCCGTGCCGGAGATGTCGAGCGTCTGCGCATAGCCGCTGACCAGATCCGGTTTATAAAAGGCATTGGGGGTGGTGTTTAACTGCCGGTTGTACGCATCGGCAGCATCGAAATAGGTCTGATAATCCGCATCTGACAGCTGTTCTACTTCCTCGGCATAGCTAGCCACTGCGCGGGACTGATGCTTCCGGTTGACAGCATCGCTGACGGAGGGATATAACATCACGGATAGACCCACGAGGAAGATCAATATTAAAATAATTGTGCTGAGGTTCTTTCTCATGGGTTACTCCCTAATGTTATAAGGATTGGTATATGACGGCAAATGCGCCTTTACTTGTTATTCATCCGCTTTTTGGTGACCAGCAGAACGGCAGCCACGGCCATCAGCACGCCGCCGATCACATAGAAAAGGGTAGTGCCGATGCCGCCGGTGGAGGGCAGCTGCGTTCCGGCGCTGTTCAAAACCTTAACAGTTGCATCTGTTGCTGGTGTATAAGAGGTTTCGCTTGAATTCTTATATTGAACAGTTTCACTCCCACTTGTGGCGCTGGTCGTTGCGGTGATTTCAACTTCAATGGGTCCGGTCAGCTTATTATACCCTGCGGGCGCTTCGGTTTCTTCCAGATAATAGGTTCCCACGTTGAGACCTTCAATCGAAATATCACCTGTGCCGGTAGTTTCCAAAGTTGTTGCATCGCTCTGATTGGTTACCCAACCGTCGATTTTACCGCCAGCCAGCTTTGCATAATACTTTTTGTCGGTACCGTCCTTGCGGTACAGTACAAACTTTGCACCACTCAATGCCACTTCTTTGTTTGTACTGTCCAGCGTATATTTGTGTACATTCAGTTTCCAAACATAGGTTGTTGTCTCTTCTTTGGTGCTGTGTTTCCCATTATACTCCAGATTTGCCGTGTTTTTGTTGCCTGCGCCCGCAATCGTGGCGTCTGCCGCAACCGTCGCCGAATAGGTAACAACGACTACATCGTTCGGTTTGAGCTTGCCATTAGTAAATTTTACATCAAAGGAATCCCCATCTGTGGGGTTTGTTTCCAAGGTATAGTCAGTATTTGGAGTAAGCGTTGTTGCTCCAATTTTAACTTTAAGTGAATCAGAATCAAATGTCAGACCGGAGAGCTTATCGTGCAGAACATAGTTCTTCGGGTCACCATCCTTTACCGTAATGGTTATGCTAAAGTTTACGGTATCACCAATGCCTGCACTGTTGCTATCAACCTTCTCATCACCATTAATCACGATTTTCTTTTCGATTGTTGTATCACTGTTCTTTTCTTTTATGGTAACACTCGGCGCCGTTGTGTCCAGACTGCACAGAGACCCCAGGCTGGTATCTACCAGATAGTAACCCAGCGTCAAATCTGTAAAGGTCACTGTAGCGCCAGATGCGGTTTCTTCCTTATCACATGCAATACTGTTTGCATCCACAAAATCCTTTGCCAGCTTTGCAAAATCCGCTCCGGCTTCTTTTTTCGCATCTTTCCACTCAATATAACCTGCCGAATTTACGCTAAAAAAGTCTGTTGCGCGCACTTCCTTGCCATCAATGGTTGTGATATAATCAGGAAAGTTTTCCCACTTCGTACTCAGCTTATAAGAATACGCATCTTTGTTTGTATCATAGCTTTCCAAGTCAAAAATACGATAAGCCTTGTAGGTCGTACCCGTCACGGCATTATCAATGGTTATCGTTCCTGTGTTGCTTGCTGCAAACGCTGGGACGGCCATGGCCAGTGCAAGCGTCAGCACGGCAAGCAGTGTTATGAGTTTTTTCATGTACTTCATTGGTTTTATGTCTCCTTGCTCAAATAGTTTGGTCTGCTTTGTCCACACCGGTGGAAGGGTTATTTCTAATTTTTACCACCCCCCGAACGGCTGCGTTTGTTGATAAGATATCTTAACATCAGCGCGATGCCCATTATCAGGGCGCCTGCTGCTGTATACGGGGGTGTGCCGGCCGCGCCGGTGGCGGGCAGCTCATAGCTGGGCTTTTGCTTGTTCGTGATGGTAATGGTGCCGCCGCCGGTGACACCGGTGTCGTTGCTTTCACTGTACTTTACTTCATAGAAGATAAGCGCACCACTGCCTGTTCCTAACTCTTCTACATAGTAGTGATAACCGCTCTCCAAGGAAGAAATTTTCTTGGTCCAGCCGTCAGCTTTTGTCAAGGTGACCGGCTTTCCGACCGTCTCCGCGTCCGCCTTGTCTTTTCCATCCTTGTAACGGTACAGCTGCACCTGGATCTCGTCCACCGGTGCTTCTATCGTGTCGTTCCCGATGCCATACCAGATTTTGCGCAGGGTCAGGCAGTTTTGCTTGTTGGGGATGGCCATTGTGGTGCGGTCTCCGTTCACGCCCAAAAAGCTGATGTTTGCAGTGGTAACCCCCTCCGGGACAGTAGTTCCGGTTGCAGTTGTAAGCGCAGCTGCTTTTTTGTCATCATCCGTTGCTGTGTTATTCCAGATAAAATAGTGCGGGGTTGCATCCGGCGCATAGTCTGTTGGAGCCTTTGTTTCCACAAGCTTATACAGGTCCTTGATGACCAGCTGCGAGCTGCCTGCTGCAGGGGATTGCGCAAATATCAGGTCAAAGCTGCCATTCGTAGTCTGCCACGTTCCAATGGACTCCCACTTACTGTCGGTTTTATTATAGTGGTATATCGCAAAGGTTGCCGGGCTTGCCGTGATGGCTAAGTTTGTAGCAGAATCCGTCTTGGAAACAGTCAGAACGGCATTGTTTACAGTTGCCGTTGCACTGTCGCTTTTCACCGAAACCTGATTGCCTACAATTTTTCCCGCCAGCGTAGCCGTATTGGTAACCGCCATGTCGCTTGCGAGATTACCCGGATTCATTTTATAAGAATACTCCAGTACCAGGGCTTTCTCGTCCGGCAGAACGAACTTGTACTTCCGTGTCGATGCGGTTTCTTCAACCTTTTCAACGCGAACGCTGTCTTTGACTTCGTTGCCCTTTACCCAGTCGCCGTCCTGCAGGATGTATTCATATACCTTGATAGAATCCAGCATCAGCTCCATGCCGGTTTTGCCGAAGTATTCGCTTTCCATCGTGTCCGTAAGCTCGAGCGTGTCACTGCCCGGTGCGAGATCCTCTGCGCGGGGGTTGATGCAAAGGGTGTAATTGGCTTGATGGGTTTTTACATCATAATTGCCGGTCTTTTCCAGAAGCTTCTTTTTCGGGCGCGTGATGGTCATGCCGGACGATGTCGATGCACCGTCCCATGTGGCAGTATTCGTATAGGTTTTTTCCTCGAGAGTACGCTCGTTCCAGGCTGCCGCATCATCCAGCTGGAGCGCATAGCGGATCTCCACATAATGATCCGTTATTTTCTTTGAGTCGATCAGATTTTTCAGCGTAACCGGAAGGACCGTAATGGTCAGCTGATTTGGATCTGAAGTGTCAATCGACCAATAAGTATCCCTACCAAACACAAGGCTGTATATGTTTTCGCTCGGACTTTTTTTGATTTTTCCCGTATATTTATTGCCCGACGCTGTATCCAGATCCGCCGCAATCCTATAGCTGCTAAGAGAATTATTGTCCGTAGCCAGCTTCATGCCGTCCGGGATCTTATCTACCACCGTCAGCGCTTTGGTCTTGTCTACATCACCGCTACCCAGATTCAGTTTGATGCAATACCAGATGACCTTGTTTTTGGCATAGGTAGTGCTGTTGTTCTGCTTGTACCCATCGCCGCTCGTGTCAGATGTTTCCTTGGTGATAGAACCGATCTTTGTATAATCGTAAGTTCCTCTCCAGCCCTCGTTCCCGGCGTTATCGGTGTAAATCTCTGCACGGTTCACAAAATGCCTCGTGGTATTGTTCGCCATATCAGACGTTTTTGCCACCGTTGGAATGTCGCTGATGGTGCATCTCAAAATGCGCAGCTTCTCGCCGTCCGGCCGGCTAAACTGCAGCCTGATGCGATGCACCGCGGTTGCATCATCGGAAACCGAAATGCCGTTGTCGGGATCGCTCCAGTCATTCGAACCGTTGGAAAAAAGTGACAGCTGAATCTGTATGCCGTTCTCCTCTGCCTCCTCCCATGTCAGCGTTGTTCCGCCTTCCATCGTCAAGCGCAGATTGTTTCGAATGGCGGTTTCCAGCTGGGTTTTGACGCCGTACAGCGGTTCGCGGATGTTATCCACGATTTTGAAACTGTTAACGCCCGCGGGAACCGTTCCGGTTATATTCCACATGACCTTTTGGTCACCGTTTTCCAGCGGCGTGACAGTGCCCCGATACTTTCGAATATCCGCTTTGCCTACACCGGTGGAAACATTGGCTGTCGCGGTATAGGAACGTGAACCTTTTTCCAGCGTTGTCTGATTGGTTGCAGAAACTGTACCATTCACCGGGTCCGGTGCAACCGTTTGATAGGTAAATGTATAGGCGCTCGCATTGGAGTTTTCCGGGAAGGTATAGCCGTTGGTCAGAAAATCATTGCCAGTGATGGTTGTTACAACTGTTCCGTCAGCACTCTTCAGCGTTACATCACCAACAATGTCCAGCTGTGTGACCTGTATATCAGTCACCGTATAGCCTGCCAAGTCACCGTCCGGATTTTTGACCTTGATGACCCAGTTGATGCGGTGGGTCGCAGCGTCATAGGTGCCTGTTTTGGCAATGCTGCTCTCCTTCACGGTGACGGTATCCTTGGCCTCGTTGCTCTGCAGCGTACTGGTTGTGCCCTTGGCCGTGTTGACAATCGTACCGGAACCGTCTGCGCCTGTCACGGCAGCCACAGTTACATCATAGGTCAGCTCATACGACTCGTTATATCCGAGAGGCGGCAGCCCTGTGATCGTAAAGCCCTTGCCGTCTGTGTTGTAGGTGATGGCGGCACCTGTATACTCGGAGAGCGGCTTCCCGTCGATTTTGATGCTGCTCGTATCATAGCTGCCGTTTGCGGTATTCTCGGCCAGCCGGTCCGTAATGGTGACCGTCTGGTCATGCGTACCATTTGGGGCATTGACTGTAACGGTGTAGCTTACCTTACTTTTGTCTTCCGAAAGGGTGTGCTCTTTCTTCGTGTTCAGCGAATACTCCGGCTCAATGGTGTAGGTTTTCTCGCCCAGATGTATCTGGCCGTCGCCACCGGTCTCAGCGTAATTGATCGTGGTATTAAACTTGAAGGTGCCGGTGAATGCCCGACTTGTGTCGTTACTAAATGTAAATGTGACCGTAGGGGATTTTTTCGAAAGCGCAAAAGTACCAATTATCGTTCCGGTTGAATCGGTGATGTTTCCTGACAAATCTACTTTGGGATAGACACCCGCCGGCAGGGTATAGGTCGCTGTATTGCCGCCGGGTTTGAATGCGTTCGCCGGTACACTGTAGACGATTTCCACCTGAACCTGGGTGCCGTCCTTGATAGATGCCAAATTATTCAGCGGTTCCCAAGTGCCGCCTTGATTGATGGAAATAGCTGTACTTGTCAGCAGATTATCCAGCTTTAGGTTGCCCTCGCTGTCATACGGAGGGGTTGCTGCCGCTGCGGTCAGTGTATCATCGTCTTCCGCAGCCGGCATTATGGGATCCGGCCGTTGCCAAACAATATACGCCACCGCGCCGTCTCTTGCCAAAATGGCGTCCGCATCAAAGGAGAGTTCTTCGGATCCGTCTGATGCGCCGGTCTGCGCATACACGCCATACGCATCCAACACACGGATGGTATTAGTGACATCGGCCTCTGCGACCGTCACAGCCGCTACCGCACCGTCCACAGCGCCGGAAACAACGGTCAGGTTCGCGCCATCATACGCGGTTACAATGCCGATCGTTTCCTCACCGGCGGCATTTGTATAGAGTACGATGTCGCCCGGTGTGGCCTCACTGCCACCCGGGGTGATGTATTCAGGGTGTGCGTTTTCCAATTCCGTGCGCAGCTGAAGCAGGCTTGCGCATTGCGGGATGACATCCTCCGGTATGCCTGCATAATGCTGGCAGAAGGCGACAAACATCACATCCCAGCTCCCGTAAGGGTTGCCGTACCAATCACCGTAGCGTGTGTAGTGATGGGCCTGCGCCAAGGTCTCGCCCAGCGCCTTGTCCACCGTAAAGTTTTTGGCGCTCTCGGTGTAGCCAAGCTGTCTCTGTGCGATTTCCGTCATGGCATCGCTCCAGAAGCTGCTCACGCCCTCGCTCTGCTCGTCCCAGTCTGCCGGGGTCTCAACATCTGCGGTTATGTCCGCCAGACATTCCAGCGTGTGGGTATGCTCCGGGAGGGTACAGGTCAGCACCCTTTGGTAGCAGTCTGCGGTATGGGAGTGGGCTGCCGGCGCGGCCTCGCCGTCTTCCTCCGCTGAATCAGCAGGGGTTTCCGATGCTCCGTCTTCATAACCGCAGATCAAGACCTCGGTATAGCAGGCATCGCTGTGTACATGCTCCTCATATCCGCAGGAGTATTCATCGTCCGTCATCGCGATGCCTACTTGGTGCAGACGCCAGCTGACGGAAAGTATCGTCAGCAGTGCCAGTATCACCAGCACGGCAGCACGGCGGTGCTCCGCATGGCGCGCTGCCATTACCCGCCGAATCGCCTTGTCCAATTGATTTCTCATGTGGACTCCTCCATCAGCCTATCCACGAAATACGGGGCACGGGCCATACCCTAAGAAACACCTTGCCCACAATTTGACTCTTTTCAACGCAGCCGACAACCGTACTCCGGCTGTCGATCGAGGTCGCGCGGTGGTCACCCATCACAAAGAAGCGATTTTCAGGCACCTGATACGGGAAACTGAGGTCACATTCTCCCAGAGCCGGCTCATCGACATACGGTTCCTCCAGCACCTCGCCATTCACCGTCACAAGGCCGTTGCCGTCAATCGAAATCACATCCCCGGGGATACCGATGATTCGCTTGAGCAGCAGCTTGTTCTGCCAGTAGAAGCCGCACAGATCTCCCTTTTCCAGAGTATCTGTTTTCAGCAGAACCAGAATGTCCTGATCCTGCAAGGTTGGGTTCATGCTGTCACCCGACACCTGCAGCACCGGCAGCAGGTTCGTTGCCAGCAGCACCGCAATGGCTGCCACAACGACCAGCGCATAGGCGGTGCTTTTCAGCACACGCTTGTAACGCCTGCGGTAAGACAGGCGTTTGCGCTCCTGCGTGATCTCCTCCATAGAGGGAATCTCAACGCGCTTTCCGCTCAGTCCCTTCATTTCCAATATGCCCCTTCGTTATTCACGGTGGGCGAAAACTCGGTGCCCTGCACAGGGTACTGCGCCTTGACCGATTCCAAATATTGATCTGCCGCAGCCTGTGCGGCTTCAAATACCCGGTTCAGCGACAAAGCGGCCTCGGCGATGGAACCAACCTGCTCCAGCCGCAGCGTACGGTCTGCAAGCTGTCGGCGAAGCTTGTCATTCTGCCGTTCCAGTTCCTCCTCGTGCTGTTTGAGCGCGTAGATGATCTCTATCAATTCCATGCGGTTCATCCGCCGCAGTTCGCGTTCTGCCATGGTATATCTCCTTGAGATTTGTTCGGGTCAGTTCAGTGTCTTTAAGCATTGCAGATTGTTACATTGTAAGTGTTTTACTCTTCATTAAAGCATATTATAATTGGAGTTGTCAATTATTTTTCTTTGCTATGCAATAGATTCAGGATGCTTACAAAGATTCCCTCACTGTGAAGCAGCGCTGCTACCGGCTTTTATGAATGGGACGCCGCCAAGTACAAATATTTTTTCAAATGCCGGGACAGCCGCTTTACTTGACGGGCATTTATGATACTATAAATGGTGTGAACTGCTTGATCATTCTGACCACCGCGCCCAATGATTCGGTAGCGCCCATCCACGACCGTATGCCGCTGCTGCTCTCCCATGAGCAGGTGCGCCCGTGGTTGGTGGACGCGGGCGCAGCGCCGGAACTGCTTTGCAGCCGCGCTGCATTACCCGCACCACAAAGGTGGACGTTGTCCCGTTTGAAGATGTGACGGCAGACTGTGCCGCCGCCGAGGGGGACGGCACCCTTGCCGCGTGGAAGAAAGCCCACCGCAAGGCGTTTGCCGCAGCGTGTGAGGAAATCGGCAGGAACTTTGACGAAAGCATGAAGTGCGTCTG
>ERZ773130.3321-NODE-3321-length-10712-cov-2.897438_pt1 | contig 10712 bp, 8 predicted proteins | sample MGYA00511919_ERZ773130 | MGnify/ENA primary metagenome ERZ773130 (study PRJEB29015, sample SAMEA2737851) | human gut metagenome | biome: human gut; feature: human-associated habitat; material: faeces | place: China | collected 2012 ...
AAGCAGGCGTGGGAGAAGATGGACATGCTTGGAATCCGTGACCTCGCAAAACAATGTTTCCGAGATCTGTCCGGTGGACAAAGACAGCGTGTTCTGCTTGCAAGAGCATTGTGTGCGACAAAGAAACTCTTGCTTCTTGACGAACCGGTCACAGGATTGGATCCAATTGTGACAGCAGAATTCTATCAATTGATCAGCCGAATCAATAAGGAATCTGGAATTGCAGTTGTTATGGTTTCGCATGATATCGAGAGTGCTGTAGAATATGCAAGTCATATCCTTCATTTACAGGAAACAGTGCTGTACTTTGGAAAAGCAGATGGATACGAGAAGAGTCGTGCCGGCAAGACATTCTTAGGAGGTGAGACACATGTTTGATACAGTGATTGAGATGTTGTCTTATCCTTTTATGACAAGAGCGTTCCTTGTTGGATCACTGGTTGCATTATGTTCTGCATTACTGGGCGTCAGCCTTGTATTGAAACGGTATTCGATGATTGGGGATGGACTTTCTCATGTGGGATTTGGTGCCATGGCGATTGCGGCTGCGATGAATGCCGCTCCGCTTACAGTAGCAATCCCGGTTGTTATTGTAGCAGCGATTCTGCTTCTTCGAATCAGCGGGAATGCAAAGATCAAAGGAGATGCGGCAATTGCACTGATTTCTACAACGTCACTAGCAGTTGGCGTGATGGTGATCTCATTGACAACAGGAATGAATACGGATATATATAATTATATGTTTGGAAGCATTCTTGCGATGAGTGCGGAGGATGTGAAATTAAGTCTTGTACTTTCCGTTTTTGTACTCATCCTGTTTATTGTTTTTTATCACAAGATATTTGCGATTACATTTGATGAGACATTTGCCCGTGCAACAGGTGTAAAAGCAGGAGTTTACAATACGTTGATCGCTGTACTTACAGCAGTGACGATCGTTCTTGGAATGCGTATGATGGGAGCATTATTGATCTCGAGCCTGATCATTTTCCCGGCATTGACATCAATGAGAGTGTGCAGGACATTTAAAAGTGTCATAATAAACGCAGCAGTGATCTCAGTGGTGTGTTTGATTGCGGGTGTGACCCTTTCTTATGTGGCGGCAACTCCGGCGGGAGCCAGTGTTGTTCTTGCCAATCTTGTAATGATGGTTCTGTATACAGTAGTCGGAGCTGTGAAAAATCATATGCGATAGATTAAATAAGATCAAGAACTCGACGTTGACAAGATATTTTTTAACACTTATAATTAATTTACGCTTTACGCAAATACGAAGACAGGGAGTAGTACACAGCTTGTGGATGTACAGAGGCTTATCTCTGAATTCAGGTGATGACATGGATAGATCTGGCTGTTGACACAGGTACTGTGAACGGTAAATACTGGATATTCGCCCTGGGCATGAAGGTCATGCTTGGGGCTTTCTTTTTTGAAAAGGGAGGTATATAGATTGAAACAGATTTCAGGAAACAAATTACTTGTAAGAGCGCTGAAGGAAGAAGGCGTGGATACCATTTTCGGCTATCCGGGAGCATGTACGATTGATATCAGTGATGAATTGTACAAGCAGGATGATATTCGGATCATTCTGCCAAGACATGAGCAGGCACTGGTTCATGAGGCGGATGCTTATGCCAGAACAACGGGTAAGGTAGGTGTCTGTCTTGTTACAAGCGGACCGGGAGCTACAAACCTTGTTACAGGGCTTGCAACAGCGAATTATGACAGTGTACCTCTCGTATGTTTTACAGGTCAGGTAGCAAGACCCTTGATCGGAAATGATGCATTCCAGGAGGTTGATATTGTAGGAATTACACGCAGTATTACTAAATACGGTGTTATTGTACGAAACAGAGAGGATCTTGGAAGAATTATTAAAGAAGCCTTTTATATTGCAAGAACAGGAAGACCGGGACCGGTACTGATCGATCTTCCAAAAGATGTGATGGCGGAACTTGGAAGTGCGGATTATCCGGATACAGTCAATATCCGTGGCTATAAGCCAAATACGAATGTGCATATGGGACAGTTAAAACGTGCGCTTAAGATGCTGAAAAAGGCAAAGAAGCCGTTATTCCTTGCCGGAGGCGGTGTGAATATTGCACGTGCGAATGAGGTGTTTACAGAAGTTGTAGAGAAGACAGAAGTTCCGGTTGTTACAACGATCATGGGACGCGGTGCGGTTCCGACAGATCACCCGCTTTATATAGGAAACCTTGGAATGCACGGAGCATATGCTTCGAACATGGCAGTCAGCGAATGCGATCTTTTATTCTCGATCGGAACACGTTTTAATGACCGTATTACAGGTAAGCTGCATGAATTTGCACCGAATGCACAGATCGTTCATATTGATATCGATACAGCATCTATTTCAAGAAATATTCATGTTGATGTGCCGATCGTTGCAGATGCGCTTGAGGCAGTTACGAAGATGAATGAATATGTAGAGCACTGTGAGACAAAGAAGTGGAGAAAACAGATCGCAGAGTGGAAGGAAGAACATCCTCTGACAATGAAGAACCGTGTGGATATGGGACCGCAGGATATTATTGAAGAGATCAACCGTCAGTTTGACAATGCAATCATTGCAACAGATGTAGGCCAGCATCAGATGTTCACAACACAGTATATTGAGATTACAAAAAACAAGCAGCTGATCACTTCCGGTGGACTTGGAACGATGGGATATGGCTTCCCGGCTGCAATCGGAGCGAAGCTTGGTAATCCGGATAAGGACGTTATTGCAATCTCCGGAGACGGTGGTATGCAGATGAACATTCAGGAATTTGCTACAGCAGTATTGGAAGAACTTCCATTGATTCTCTGTGTATTTAACAATGAATATCTTGGTATGGTACGTCAGTGGCAGAAGCTGTTCTATGGAAAACGTTACAGTATGACGAACCTGAAATCAGGAGCACTTTTCCGCAGAACAAACGGGCAGGAGATGCCGGAGTACACACCGGATTTTGTGAAGCTTGCAGAGAGCTACGGAGCCAAAGGAATCCGTGTTATGAAGAAAGAAGATATCGCAGCTGCATTTGAAGAGGCGAAGAAGAATACAAAGACACCGACACTGATCGAGTTCGTTATCAATCCGGAAGAACTTGTATATCCGATGGTTCAGCCGGGCGGAACACTTGAAGATTTGATCATGGATTGTTAATCGATTAGAACAGAAAATATAGGTTAGCGAGGAAGAGATATGGATAATAATATGAAAAAGAGATGGATTTCTCTCTATGTAGAAAACCAGGTTGGTGTACTTTCGAAGATTTCCGGTTTATTTTCCGGGAAATGTTATAACCTGGACAGTCTGACAGTTGGAACAACAGAAGATCCGACCGTTTCCAGAATGACAATTGCAACAGTCAGCGATGATGAGACATTTGAGCAGATCAAGAAGCAGCTTAACCGTATGATTGAAGTAATTAAAGTAATTGATTTTACAGACGTATTTGTAAGAATGAAAGAGATCCTTTATGTAAAAGTCTTAAAATGTACACCGGAAGATAAAGTTGAGATCTTTCAGATCGCAGAGACATTTAAGGCGAAAGTAATCGATTACGGAAAAGACAGTCTTTTGGTTGAGTTTGTACAGACTGCGACAAAGAATGATGCAGTTGTGAAGTTGATGAAGGAAGAATTTAAGAGCATTGAAGTTGTCCGAGGCGGAAGCGTTGGAATCGAGTCGATCAGCATGATGGAAAGATAATTAATAAAAAGAAATAAAAAAGTATCAGAAGCAAATTTAAAAGTTTCTGATACTTTTTTGTTTATATGTTTTTTGATTTTGTATCCATTTGTGATTTGCTATTACAAACGGAATAATACTGTCGCAATATTAAAGTAGATCAGAATTGAGAAGGTATCCACCAGTGTTGTGATCAGTGGAGATGCCATGATCGCAGGGTCGAGATTTACTTTCTTGGCAAAAAGTGGGAGGATACATCCAACCAGCTTTGCCATGATCACGGTTCCCATCAGGGAGCAGGCAATCACAACTGCAAGTCCTGGATTATGATACTGTATAAAGATACGCACACCGTTGGCAACAGCAAGAAAAGCACCGACGATCAAAGAGATACGGAATTCTTTGAACATGACTTTGAAAAGATCTGTAAAACGGATCTCATCCAGTGCGATTCCACGGATGATCAGTGTTGCACTCTGGGAACCACAGTTTCCACCGGTATCCATCAGCATTGGGATGAAGGATACAAGAAGAGGGATGGCTGCGAATGCATTTTCATATCTTGTAATGATCGTTCCTGTGATGATGGAAGTGAACATCAAGATCAAAAGCCATGGGATACGGTTCTTTGCATGCTGAAGAACGGATGTTTCAAAATATGTCTTCTCACTAGGGTTGATGGCAGCCATCTTTGTGATATCCTCTGTGGCCTCATCTACCATAACATCCATAGCATCGTCGAATGTAACAATACCAACCATGCGGCCGTCCAGGTCAATAACAGGGAGCGCAAGCAGGTCATACTTTGTGAATAGCTGTGCAACCTGTTCCTGGTCAGCGTGTGTATACACGGAGATGATCTCTGTCTCCATCAGGTCTTTGATCGGAACATCGTCATCTGTTGTCATCAAATCTTTTGCACTTACGATACCGACCAGTTTTCTGCGTTCTGTGATATAGCAGGTGTAAATGGTCTCTTTATGGATTCCGGTCTTCTTGATATGTGCCATCGCCTGTCCGACAGTCATTTCCTCACGCAGGTCTACATATTCCGTTGTCATGATACTTCCGGCACTGTCTTCCGGATAGTTCAGCAGCTGGTTGATCATGCTACGGTCTGACGCGCTGACGGTAGCCAGAATTCGCTTTACAAGGTTTGCCGGGAGTTCTTCCAGCATATCGACCGTATCGTCCATATAGAGGTCGTCTAAGAGCTCTTTCAGCTCTTTCTCAGTAAACATTGTTACCAGATAAGTCTGCATGGAAGTGTCCATATTGGAAAATACTTCAGCAGCTTTATCTTTTGGAATAAGACGAAAAGCAAGAGCCAGTTCTTTATCACTTAAAGTTGAGAGAAGAGAGGCTATGTCCACTTCGTTCATTACATCGAGAATACTTCTGACAGCTTTGAATTCGCGCTGCGCCAGAAGTTTTATAAAAATATCTTTGTCCATGATAATTACCTCGCATTATTTTATTTTTGTCTATTGAGCCACATATGTGGTAACTACTGGCACCAGAGTCCATAACCTCACCTCCCTTGTTCGTATTTTTATGAGAAACAAAAAACTCCATCATTGCCTGAACAATGACGGAGTCGTATTGACTTCTTATAAAATGCATCGTTCAAGCTTTAGTATCACAGGGCATATCAATTGCATTAGGTTGTGCCTTCTCGACACAGCCTGCTGACCAACTAATCGTGTCTCCACAATCTCGCGGCAGCAATCTCCGGGTCCTATCGAATGCTTAAGCATGTCAAATATCCCAATCCCTGTGGTAACCTCACCTACCGAAATGATGTAGTTGTGTTGTTTTTACCATAGATTATTGTATCCCACGCAGCGGGGCGTGTCAAGGAAAAATGCGATAAATCTGTGTAAATTGGTGTAAAAAGAAAGAAAAAAGTGGAAAAAGATGAAAAGACAAAAAGGATATCTGTCAGAGTAATCATTACTTCTGGCAGATATCCTTTTTGTTTTCAATCCTTGCGGATCTGATATACAATTTTCCCATTCACTTTTTCCTCAGTGATCATTTTTTGCTTTACCATATAGGGAAGAATTGAATCAAGAAATTGTCTTGGATTAGTCACATTGATTTGTTCCTGCATAAATGGCTGTTTCGCCGTCAGATCTTTCACATATGGTTCAAGAGCTGTGCGGGTCATAGGACCATTTTTCTTCAATGTCTTTTTGACTTTGGAGATTCCTTTGGAACTGAGCATATTAGCAAGATCGCTTCCCTGTCTCATCGTACGCCACAATCCCCATCCGTAGACGATCATTGTAGCAACTGCAAAGAGCAGTACATAAGGAAGATATTTCAGAATCGTATGCATCATTTCCGTTTCTCTCCTTTCCAGTAGATCAGGTGATTATCATGAAGGATCTCAAGGTATTTGATCAGTCTTGTCAGCGGCTGTTCCATAGAAGGAAATTCTGCTTCAAGCTCTTTAGAGATTGCATGTACATCCTTTTTATCATCGATGGAGTTCCACACAAAAGTTCCAAGCTTGTCTAACTTAATCTCGCTTACACGGGGACGACGGAAGAAGCGCTGAGCCAACTTGTGATAAAATCCCTTCCATTCGATAAGGACGGTAATAATACCGTCCTCACCTGTTTCATATTCAATTTCCGGATTCTTCTCCGGGATAAAGTCAAGATAGTTTTTACTGTCTTTCTTTTTCATTGAATTATTTTTCCTTATCAGCTTTCATACATACAACGTACAGAAGTACGAGTAATGCAATGTAAAGCACCAGACTGCCAACCTGTGGTAAGTGGAATGGCAGAATGATCTTAGAATCAATCTTAACTACTGCAAATACAGCAAGAAGGATACCGATGATACCTTCTCCGGCGATCATACCGGATGTAAAGAGAAGACCTCTGTCTGTACGTGCTTTTTTCTCTGCCTCTGTACCTTTTTTCTTCTCAACGAAGATACGTACAATACCACCAGCCATGATACCAGCACTCAGAGAGAATGGAAGGTACATACCAACTGCGAATGGCATAACCGGCATCTTGAGGATCTCAACAACGATTGCAATAAATACACCGATCAGGATCATAGCCCATGGAAGTTCCTCATTCATGATACCTTCAACGAGCATCTTCATCATTGTAGCCTGAGCTGCCGGAATCTTTTCTGTTCCGTATCCCCAAGCCTCATTCAGAAGGTAAAGAACGAATCCGATTGCTGCTGAAGAAGCAACAACACCGATGATCTCACCAACCTGCTGTTTGGAAGGTGTAGCACCTACGATGAATCCTGTCTTTAAGTCCTGAGAAGCATCTCCTGCGATTGCTGCAACGATACAGATGATACCACCGATAGAGATGGCTCCAACCATACCTGTAAGTCCTGTAGTACCTGTTACTTTCAGGATTACTGTAGCAAAGAGAAGAGTAGCGATTGTCATACCTGATACCGGGTTGTTAGAAGATCCGATCAGTCCAACCATACGAGAAGATACAGTTGCAAAGAAGAATCCGAATACAACGATGATCAGGGCACCAACCAGGTTAACCGGGAAGATCGGAAGAATCCAGATCAGAACAGCGATCACAAGGATAACTCCGATCAGTAATGGGAATGGAAGATCCTGCTCTGTACGAAGCTGTTTTCCAGATCCTGCATTCTTTTTCATACTTCCAATGGCCTGCTTAAATGTTCTTACGATCAGAGGAAGGCTCTTAATCAGACTGATGATACCACCAGTTGCAACAGCTCCTGCTCCGATGTATTTGATGTAGTTACTCCACAGAGCGGACGGACCACCACCTGGCATAGTGAGCAATTCATTGACTGTAACTGATGCAGGGAAGATTGTAGCATCTCCACCGAACAGTGCGATCATTGGCATCAGTACGAACCAGCTGAGTGTACCACCGGCGAACATGTAGCTGGAGATCTTCGGTCCACAGATATATCCTACACCACCAAGTGCCGGAAGAACCTGCATACCAATCTGTGCTCCGCTGTAGTTCTTGAATGCGTGTCCAATCTCACTTGGGAAGAGCTGCATTCCGTCTGCAAGGAATTTGTAAAAGGCTGCGATACCAAGTCCTGCGAATACTGTACCGGCCTTAGATCCACCTTCTTCTCCGGCCAGAAGAACTTCTGCACAAGCAGTTCCTTCCGGGAAAGGAAGTGTTCCGTGCTCTTCAACGATAAGAGCCTGACGAAGCGGTACCATGAAGCATACTCCGAGTATTCCACCAAACAGAGCAATCATAGCGATGGAAAGGATGCTTGGGAAAGCAATCTTTCCTTCTTCAGCCCAAAGGAATAATGCAGGAAGTGTGAAGATAGCTCCTGCTGCAACAGACTCTCCGGCAGAACCGATTGTCTGTACCATGTTGTTCTCGAGAATAGAATCCTTACGGAGAATCACACGAATGATTCCCATAGAAATTACGGCTGCCGGGATGGAAGCGGAAACTGTCATACCAACGAGAAGTCCGAGGTATGCGTTAGCAGCTCCAAATACGATTGCCAGAAGGATACCAATCAAGAGTGCTGTTACCGTAAACTCAGGAACGACTTTGTCCGCTGGAATATACGGCTTGAATTCTTTCTTGTTGTTGTCCATTTTTTCAATGTCCTTTCTTTTGTTTTCTATACTATCCTGCTGTCCCCACAACAGATAGCGGCGCCTTTTGTTAATATAAAAAATTTTTTATTAACACAGCTTTATGATTATAGCATATTAAAGTGCTAAAAGGAAGAATAAAACGCAAAAATGTTATGGAAATATGTTGTAAATGTAAAATTTTTATAAAAATGGTAGATTTTGGAACAAAAAAGAGGCGAAAATGAGAAAAAGTTTCAAAATTCTTGACAAAAATAGGAGTTTCTAGAAAAAGAGACAGGAAATTGAGAAATACAATAGAATGTAGAAATGTTTGATGTCAAAAAAGAGAATTTGTGGTAAAATATAATGGATTATGTAGAAACAGAAAAGAACGGAGGTCAACAGTTGGAAGCTTATACAGGGTTTGCGGCGGTCTACGACATTTTCATGGATAATGTACCTTACGAAGAGTGGGGCGAATACATTCACAGTCTTTTAAAAGATCGTGGAATAGAGGATGGCATTCTTTTGGATCTGGGCTGTGGCACAGGAACAATGACAGAGAAGCTGGCGGATTATGGATATGACATGATCGGTGTGGATAATTCAGAAGATATGCTGGAGCTTGCGATGGAGAAACGTATGGAGTCAGGGAAGGACATTCTTTATCTGCTTCAGGATATGCGTGAGTTCGAATTATATGGAACAGTAAGGGCGATTGTCAGTGTCTGTGATTCGGTCAACTATATTACAGAACCGGAGGAACTAGAAGAAGTATTCCGTCTGGTGAACAACTACCTGGATCCAAAGGGAGTCTTTTTGTTTGATTTTAATACTATATATAAGTATAAAGAGGTCATGGGAGATACTGTGATCGCGGAAGACAGAGGGGAATGTAGTTTTATCTGGGATAATTTCTATTATGAAGAAGAACGGATCAATGAGTATGATCTGACTCTGTTCATTCAGGAAGACGCAAGTGAAGATTTGTATCGGAGATATCAGGAGACACATTACCAGAGAGGGTATACCTTAGAAGAGATGAAAGAGTTGGTAGAACGTTCGGGGCTTGTTTTTGAAGCGGCATATGACGCAGTTACACACGAGGAACCGACAGAGAAGAGCGAGAGAATCTATATCGTTGCCAGAGAATCCGGGAAATGAATTGGATACAATTCTTGAATAGATAAGAAAGACGAGGAGAATAAGACATGAATGATTATATTGTAAGAGCAACAGCAGGAAATGCACAGATCCGTGCATTTGCGGCAGTGACAACAAACCTGGTTGAGGAGGCAAGAGAGCATCACGGAACAAGTCCGGTTGCGACAGCAGCGCTGGGAAGACTCCTTACAGGTGGAGTGATGATGGGAAGCATGATGAAGAATGATACAGACATGCTGACAATCCAGATTCAGTGTTCCGGTCAGATCGAAGGTCTGACTGTGACAGCGGACAGCAAGGGAAATGTAAAGGGATATGCATTTAATCCGGATGTGATGCTTCCGGCGAAGAACGGAAAGCTTGATGTCGGTGGAGCACTTGGACAGGGTGTCATGACGATCATCAAAGATATGGGACTCAAGGAGCCATATTCCGGACAGACGATCCTGCAGACAGGAGAAATCGCAGAGGATCTTACTTATTATTTTGCAAATAGTGAACAGGTTCCATCTTCGGTAGGACTGGGTGTTCTTATGAATAAAGACAATACAGTACGTCAGGCTGGCGGATTTATCGTGCAGCTGATGCCGTTTGCGGAAGAAAGCACAATTGCGAAGCTTGAGGAAAATGTGCAGAAAATCACATCTGTCACAAATCTTCTGGAAGAGGGACATACTCCTGAGAGTCTGCTTGAGAAAGTTCTGGAGGGCTTTGACATGGAGATCAATGAGAAAGTTCCTACGGAATTTTACTGTAACTGCAGCAGAGAAAGAGTGGAGAAAGCTCTGATCAGCATCGGAAGAAAAGAACTCAATGAAATGATCCAGGAAGGTAAGTCCATTGAGATGAACTGCCATTTCTGTAATAAGAATTATGAATTTACAGTGGAAGAACTGAAAGAAATCCTGCGTAAATGTAAATAAGAGATGCAAATGTACTGACAGATAGATCTGCCGGAGCACAGGGAAGAAGAGGTAGAAAATGAAAAACGGTTATATCAAAACAGCGGCCGCAACACCTTATATCACAGTTGCAGACTGCAATGCCAATGGAAATGAGATTATCAGACTGATCCATGAGATGGAAAAAGAACATGTGAAGGTTATGGTTTTTCCGGAGCTTTGTATCACAGGCTATACCTGTCAGGACCTTTTCCTGCAGAGACGTCTTCTCGACAGCGCCTGGGAAACTTTGCTGAAGATCACAAAGGAAACTGCTGATGTGGATGCCCTTGTTTTTATAGGTGTGCCTTTCAGAAATCATGGA
>ERZ773130.3332-NODE-3332-length-10679-cov-2.726751_pt1 | contig 10679 bp, 11 predicted proteins | sample MGYA00511919_ERZ773130 | MGnify/ENA primary metagenome ERZ773130 (study PRJEB29015, sample SAMEA2737851) | human gut metagenome | biome: human gut; feature: human-associated habitat; material: faeces | place: China | collected 2012 ...
GCCAAATACTCGAAAATTGTAAATAATCCGTCAGTAATCGCATGAATAAAAAGGTGTCCGGTTTACCGGGCACTTTTTTGTAAAAATTATTTTTTAATGGAGGTATTACCCTGTTGTTATAAAAATTCCGGGCTTTCCGATGAATTTCCGGCTTCTTTTGTTAATTTAGCAGCTTTCTAAATTGAAAGGAGATGATGTATACAATTGAACAACTTCGGGAAGTTATTAAGGCTGAATTAGATAAGCAAGAATATGTAGAAGAACCTTATTCTTTGTTCGAACCGATCAAATATATTATGGAAGATGGGGGAAAGCGACTTCGGCCTGTACTGACTCTGATGGCGTATAACCTGTACCGGGACGATATCGGGAAGGCTTTAAAATCTGCTATCGGGATTGAGATTTTCCATAATTACACCTTGTTGCATGACGATGTTATGGACGATGCCGAATTACGTCGGGGACGTCAGACTGTCCATAAAAAATGGAATAGTAATGTGGCTATTTTGAGTGGTGATGCTGCGGCTATCACGGCTTATAAGTATATCGAGACTTGTGAGGATCCTTATTTACGCCGGGTAATCGATGGTTTTAACCAGGTGGCGATGGATGTTTGCAAAGGACAGCAATATGACATGGAATTCGAAACCCGGGACGATGTAACGGAAGAAGAATATATCCAGATGATCTACCTGAAGACTTCTGTATTGATTGCCGGAAGTATGCGTCACGGTGCTTTGATTGCCGGCGCTCCTGAACATGAATACAAAGAGCTCTATGATTTCGGTGGATACCTGGGGTTGGTATTTCAGCTGCAAGACGATTATCTCGATGTCTACGGAGACGTGGAAGAGTTCGGGAAGAAAATCGGTGGGGATATCCTCTGTAACAAAAAGACTTATCTGCTGATCAAAGCTTTTGAGTTGGCTTCTGAAGAAGATAAGGCTTTATTGAAAGAGTGGGTCGTGAAAGAAAAATTCAATCCTCAGGAAAAGATCAAGGAAGTGACAGAAATATACAATCGTTCGGGAGTAAAAGAGGCACTGAGGGCTAAAGTGGACGATTATCTTGAAAAAAGCCGGATTGCTTTGGATAAAATAGAAGTTCCTGAAGAAAGGAAAGTCCGGTTTTATGAGATGATTGATTTTATCGGAAAACGTAAGAAGTAATATATGTACAACAATAAATTGAAAGCAATTGTCTTGCCGGTGGTTATTGCCTTGGCTATTGTTTTAGGGATGGGGATCAATTCGCTGTTGGATCATAAAGAAGTGCCTGTAAATATGGGGCAGCGGATGATAGGTAGTAAATTGGATTATATTCTGAATATGATCAATTATTCCTATGTGGATTCGGTGGATATACATAAAATCGAGGAAGATGCTATCCCTCAGATATTGAATGATCTCGATCCGCATACGGTTTATATTCCGGCTAAAGATATGCAGCGGGTGAACGAAGAGATGGTGGGAAATTTCGGTGGAGTCGGGGTCCAGTTTTATAAATATCTGGATACGGTGACTGTCGTCAAAGTAGTTCCCGGTGGACCTTCAGAAGCTGCCGGGTTGCAGGATGGTGACCGGATTGTGAAAGTCAACGATTCTATCGTCGCTGGCCGGAATATGAATACGGATAAAATCATGTCTCTGATGCGGGGAGAAATCGGTACCGACGTACAGCTTACGATTGTCCGCCGTGGAGAAAAACAGCCGTTGATCAAAAATATCACCCGGGGAAGTATTCCTATCAAAAGTGTGGATGTGGCTTATATGTTCGACGATACGACCGGGTTTATCAAGGTGAAAACCTTCGGGATGAATACTTATGATGAATTTATGGCTTCTCTGGCTAAGCTTGAAGGATTGGGAATGAAGCGGTTGATTGTCGATCTGCGCGAGAATGAAGGAGGGATTCTTCCGATTGCAATCCGTATGATCAATGAATTTTTGCCTGAAGGAAAATTGATTTTATATACGCAGGGAAAAGCTTCTCCCCGGATGGATTATAATTCCAATGGCAAGGGGAAATATCAACAATTGCCCCTGACGGTCCTGATCGACGAGGCGAGTGCTTCGGCCAGCGAGATTTTTGCCGGAGCGATACAGGACAATGACCGGGGAAATATCGTCGGACGCCGTTCTTTCGGTAAAGGGTTGGTGCAGGAACAAAGGCTGTTGCCGGATAATTCGGCTTTACGATTGACGTGCCTTCCGGCCGTTCCATTCAAAAACCTTATGACGAAGGAAAAGAAAAATATTATACCGATATTTATCAACGCCTGTTGCATGGGGAATTTTCTCAGAAAGATAGTATACATTTTGATGAAAAACTTAAATACCAGACGGTTGGCGGACGTACGGTATACGGTGGCGGCGGAATCATGCCCGATTTGTTCGTACCCGGAGATACGGTCGGTTTCTCCCGTTATTTGGTGGAGGTAAACCGGAAAAATCAGTATTTGTATGATTTCACTTTTGATTTTATGGACCGGCATCGTCAGGAAACTAAAAATATCAAGGATTATAAACAACTACTGAAGTATTTGGATCGTTTCGATCTGGTGAATGAGATGGCGGATTATGCAGCGGCCAGAGGACTGAAACGGGATGAAAAAGGGATCCGGGATTCTTATGATGTTCTTGATTCTTTAATCAAAGCCTTTATCGGGCGGCATGTATTGGACGACGATGGTTTCTATCCGATTCTCTATCAGAATGATGTAACTATAAAGAAAGCGATTGAAGCACAAGGTACAGGGGTACAAGCTGATTAGTAAATGACAGGAAAAAAAAGGTATTCCCGGCGTTGGACAAGGCTTATTGGTGGCTTGTTAGGTTTGGGAATTGTCTGGGGGTTTTATGTCTCCCGGACTTCGGATAAAGAAATTGGAGCAGCCTCTTTGCATGAAGCAAAGAGGTTGTTTGAATATACGGAATTGCTTCCTTCGGGTGAGGGAGAAATTGTTCGTCATACTTATTATACGCTTAGTTTCAATAGTCGGCATAAACAAGCCAATTGGGTGTATTATACCTTGGAATTGGAAGGAAAAGAAAGGGTGGCCGAGCGTACAGACCGGTTTAGGGAAGATAAAAAAGTATCTTCCGGATCTGCGAAGCCTTCCGATTACATCAAAAGTGGATACGATCGCGGACATTTATGCCCCGCTGCCGATATGGCTCATTCTGCTGAGGCGATGGAGGAAACCTTTTTGATGTCGAATATTTCTCCTCAATTGCCGGTTTTTAACCGGGGAATATGGAAAAGCCTGGAAAAGCAAGTTCGGGATTGGGGAGAGAAAGAACGGATTTATATTGTCACCGGTCCTGTTTTTAAAGACAATAAAGGAAAAATCGGTCGGACTGGAGTTACCGTTCCCGGTTTTTTCTACAAAGTAGTTTATGCTCCCGGGGCCCGGCAAATGATTGCTTTTGTTCTTCCCAATACCCAAGAAAAAAGGCAATTGCGGGATTATGCAGTGACTGTGGATTCCGTAGAACGGCTCACAAACATCGATTTTTTCCCACAATTATCCGATACACTTGAAAATCGCCTTGAAGCGGCGGTCAATTATGACAGTTGGAGATAAGGTTAATCCAGCAATCGGTCGATGACCTCGCACATTTTCCCGAATTCTTCCGGATCGTAGAGACGGGTCATGAAGACTATCTTGCCTTGTTTATCGATAATGATATTTCGGGTGACTCCGGCTCCCTGGGCAGCAAAGGAGTAAAAGGCTTTACCTTCGGGGTCTAAGGTCAATGGATAAGTGATTTTTAAATCCTTGCCAAACTGTATTGTCTGTTCCCGGTTTTCTTTCAGATCGATACCGATCAGGGCAAAATGAGGATTATTTTTGTGTTTCAGCCAAATGTCTTTTTCGATGAAAGGCATTTCTTTACGGCATACTCCGCACCAACTGGCTGTAAATTGTAACATGACGATTTTACCGCGGAAATCGGATAGCTTTTTCCGGGTTCCGTCCGTATAAGTGATAGTAATGTCGGGTGCTTTATCACCCACTTTTACGATATAACCCCGATCGTCATTTTGGGTATAACCGAAATGACTTAACGTCAGGCAAACAAATAGCATGAAAAAATATTTCATAAAATGAATTTTAAAGGTATGATTACCAGACAAAGCTATAAATAAAACAGGACTTTTAGTGGTTTACTGTTATTTTTTCGGTATTTTTCATACTCAATTCTTCAATTTATAAAAATAAAGACAAGGGTTATCTTCTTCCTTGATATTTAATTCCCATTCTTGAGTCAGCTCAGGTATTTTTCCTTCTTGTTCCCGATAGGAAACAAGAAATGATGCTTCTATAAAATTTACCATATACTCATCAGTCATGTAAATAGGAGAACTTCCATGAATAAATTTTCCTTGTCTACTGAAAATGAATATAAAATCCTGTTCGTCATCCAACAGATACAGTTTATCATCCGCAATTTCCAGTTTGTCAATTTGGGAAATCAGGCATTCCGGAGTTGTTTCCAGGGGCACTATTTCTTTCCCACAAAACAGCGAATCGGCAAATAAGGGTTTATCCCCGGATGTCAGAGGAATATTGATTTGAAATATATCGGAATCCTTTTCATTCTGTCTATCTTCATTACAACCGAAAACGATAATACCGGCTAAAAACAAAATTCCTATCCTAATGCAATATTTTATATTAGACATAATCATAGCATTTTGACCATAATTGAAGTCGGGAATCTCCCGACTTCACAAATTATTATTTCATATCTAACCAAAATTTTGCACAAGTGTGAGGTTTACATAAAAAAGTGCCATTCAATTCACAATCTCTTCTGACTCCATAAAATGTTTTTTTATATACTCCCTTTGCATTGAGACCTACAAATTTTCTAATCCCAAAAATAGTCACATAACCATCTGCATCTATAGATGCGCTGAAACTACAATCACCATCATGCACTTTATAACCTTTACTACTAGAATCTCCATCTCCTTCGATAATTTCACCATCTGGAGCTTCTCACAAAAAACTTCCTGGCAAATTCATACATGTATAGCCTTCTGGACAAGGATCTTCCAAACATTCATTAATGTCATTACCAAATTCATCATAACCGGGGTTTACAGAACTTGTCGTCATAATACTGATTGCGAGCAAAGCAATTGTCCATAGAATCATTTTTCGCAAATTTGTTTTCATAATCATTAATTTTGCTAGGTTAAACAAATAGTGTATTTATAGGGATTGCCAAAACATGTTCCGGCAATCCCTTTTTCTGTTTTTTACTTGATGAAAGGTTTCCCTAACATTTGGTCAATAACAGGGGTGAAGACACTGAAATTTCCGTGCCCGGACTCATAGGTTATTTTCATGAAATTTCCTTGTCCGTCGTTTATTTCCGTCACATTTCCATTTCCGTCGAATTTGTAGGTATATTGTGTTTCCCCGTCAGTGACGGTGGCAGGAACCGTTCCGTTGTATGTGAATTCAAGGGTTCTGCCGTTGCTTTTGACGGATTGCAACAGATTACCGGAATAGGTGAAGGAATAACGGTCCTGTTCAATCCAGTTCTCTCCGGCAGGGGCTGTCATATAAAGGATGGAAGTGATTCTGTCGCCTTCATACAATGTTTCGTATTTATGCAAGGTGCGTTCGTAAGTTTCCTGATGGATGTCTTCCGGGTTGATGCAGATATTGCTGTTTTCATTGTATTCATAAGTATTGATTGTCCTGTAAGTTTTCAGATAGGAGTTGTCAAAGTCCTCGCCTGTACCCACATCTTCCCTCGGGGTGTAATGCACGACGCTTTGCCGTTTGATCCGTCCGTCCTCATACAGATCGACCTTCTGGCTATACAAAACCCTCCCAACGAGCGGGATGCTGTCTTTCAGACTGTAATTCCCTGCCCCGTACTTATTTTTCAGAAATTGGTCCAAACGACTGATGGAATCGCTGTCAATCTTGGGAATCCAATCATTGACTTCGATTTCATAATTGATATCCGAGTTGTTGGATATCCCGAAGTTGCCAATGGTGTCCCCCTCTGTATCAATGTGGAAAGCACTCTCTATCTGCTCCTTGTTGTAATTTATAATCCAAATGTAATCACCCCAATGGTCATTGTGTCCTTCTATCCTGGTTACCCGGAACAGATTCTTCTTGACAGTATGTTCCGACTCTTTTGCTATGTTCATATCGGCTTCTTTAGTACATGCCGTCACTAACGACAATACGAGAATTGATAAATATAGTGTATGTCTCATGATTCTGTGTTTTTAGAACGCTTTCTGTATATTGGTGGCTGTAATGCGGCCGAATCCTCCGAACTCGCCGTGCAGTTCCCGGTTCTTCTCCAAAGTGCCCGTACCCAGGGTGGCGATGGCGACAGTCCTGACGAACCCTTCCCGGCTTGAGGGATTGTAGGTCGACAATACAATCATACGGTTGTTGTTGCTTACCTCTATCACCTTATCGTCGGCATCCGCGTTCGGATTGGGATTGGTGTAGTCCACTTTTCCCTGATATTCTTTCCATGCCATCATGGAAGTGATTTCCTCTCCTTCGGGCGCCGTATATTCAAGGGTCACAAGAGGATTGGCGATAGCCAGGTTGATGGAATAGATTTTGGTGGAAGTGGCATAATAAATGACATTCTGGGTTTCCGTCCCCTCAAAAAAGCGTGCGTCCTGAATCTCGGGAAAACTGTTCAGGTCGATAATTTTCAATGGTTTCCCATTATCAGTCTCAGGGTCATAAGTCCGTAAAGTTATATACGAATAGATTTTCCCGTTGGTCTTGGCCTTCCCTGTTTTCGGGTCTTTTTCTTTCAGGATGATGTGCATCTGGCTGTCGTCACCGGAAAACATGGCCAGGCAGGTAAAGCCCTGCAGTTTGTTTTGATCGAAAGGGGCGTCGGCGGGAAGCTTGGCACTGTTGAACACTTTCAACTGGTCGTCGCTGTCAAATTCCAACAAGCGTCCGTTTTTCTCGTCAAACCCGATTCCATTTTCCCAGGCCGGACGGTAGAAAATGCCCATGTAATAGTCGGACATATCGCTGGTCTGAAGATAATAGGAATACACCTTGTTGTCTTGTTGCATGCTCCTCGGATAGATTTTGCCGGTAATGGCAAGAAGTTCTGCCCCTATTTGCGGATCATAGCCAATGGTAGTCACATTGTACTGGCCGGGATCGATGACAAACATGTCGCCGTTGCCGTCGATATAGGAATAATTGAAAGGGTCCACCCGGTCCAAAGTGTGGTCGGTCCCGATGGTCAGCGAACGGTTGACCTGATAAGTGGTAGAACGGACGGCTGTCGCAACTCCATTGATTTTCCGACCATTGACACTCGAAAACAGATTCCGCATCACCGTATCCTGTTCTTTGCGATAGCTATCGGTGAAATTGTATGCCATGATCAGCGACACATCGGAAGTCATCTCGTCTTTTGTGTCACACACGATCAGACCGCTCCCGAACGGACTCATCACCGTCACATCGAACACTTGTTCCTGGATGATGTCCGTGGTATTGTCCCTCACTTCATACACCAGTTTGTAGGCATTGTTTTGCGCACTGACATCGACCATGTATTTCAGGGTCATGGTGGAATCGATGACTTTAGGAATAATGGTATTGCCTTCCAGGGTCCATTTGAACGAGAGATCTGCGTCCGGCACGCCTTCTTTGTAAGTAATCGGCTTTATCTCCAAGGTGTCGAATGCGAAAACTTTATAGGTGGTCGGTTCATCACCCAGATCGATGACAATCGGGTTCATCAGTTTATAGTTCAAGGAAGAGTCGTCCTCGAAACAGGAAGCCAGAAACAGGCTTCCCAATAGGGCTACAAGTAATGTTTTTATCTTCATGACTTTGAGTTTTTAGGTGATGATTTAAGGCATGGTGACCGGCTGTCCCTTATATTCTCCGTCTTCATGCTTCAACGGGTTGCCGGGATGCTCATTGTTGTATTCGGTCAGTTTTTCTTTCACCAAAGCGGCGTAGGCTTTTACCTCTGTACCGGTCATGGTCCAGCGTTCCGGATCGGGATTGTTCGGATCCGCACTGCCTCTGGGAGACCAATAGGGGAGGGAGGGAAGCCCGGTTGCATCTAAAATGAAACGGTACCATGAGTCGGAATACTCCCCAAAATAGTTATTTAATTGACTCCAATTGGCCGGTCGTCCGATTTTATTGGTGATATACAGGCTGAAAACCCTCCCGTTCAAATCCGTGACAGGAAAATCTTCCGTGGCCACCACCCGCAGTCTGGTCACATAGACGGAATCGTCCAGCAACGGACTGTAGTTTATTTTCACCTGCAACTGCCCCTGATAACTTCCTGCGGGGACACTCCCCGACAGGAGTTCATACATACTCTCCTCGGCTGTAATTGTATCCTCCGGTGACAGCCTCACCTTAATCACACGCTCTTTATCCATCGCACTCCCGGTAATGAGGAAAGGGATATTGACAGTGTCACATCCGATTTCCACATTTTCAGGATGTTCCGTAAAATTATAAGTGGTGGAGAATCCGTTGAAGTAGATTCCCGGAGCTTCCGTATACAGCGTCACCTTCTCCTTGGAGCAGGAGACCCCTGCAAACAGGGCGGAAGCTATGATGATTAACTGAAAAATAAAGTTTCTCATAACCGTTCTTGTGTTATTTATTGATACTATTGCCATAATCTTCACGTCCTCCTATTTCAACCTCCGTTTCGGGCAGGGGTAGAACAAACAAGGCATCGCCGGTACCTAAGGAGGCATTGGGAATGTTCAACCCCAATCGTTTGTAATAGAAGAACAATTGCCCTTCTCCTGCAAACTCCTTTTGCCATTCTTTCTGTATTTCCCGGCTGATTTCCTCTTTGCTCAAGGAGGCGGGCAGGTTTTTCTCATATAGGATGCCTCTGGCCACCCGCACGGCGTTCAGTGCGTCGACTGCCTTTTGGGGATTGTTTAGGTTGTTATAGCACTCCGCCGCATAATAGTACATCTCCGGTTTGCGCATCAAGGGCATCTTGTTTTTTGCCCTGGATTCTGAATCTGCCGGTTCGTAGAATTTCAGAAAAGTCCAGGCTTTTGCTTCCGTCTTGTTAAACCACCGCATATACCGGATATCCGACACGCCTGTCCCATCGGCGATTTCATAAAGGCTTTCCCCCTTGGTCTTGGTAGTATAGAACACCTTTTCATTGTCAGTGCTGGAAAAGTCCGCGTTTATCTTGTACTGCTCTACATAAGGACGGAGTGTCTTATATAACTGGTTCACTTCCAGATAAAAGATGTGCTCGGCGGTAAACGACAAATCCCTCATTTTTTCTTCCACATGCACACTTGATTCAGGATCCACCCAAGGGATAACCTGCTTCTTCATGAACAGTTCCTCAATGGCCTCCAGAGCCTCCTTGTATTTCCCCTCCCACATACACACACGCGCTTCCGTTGCTTTGACTGCATAGTAATTGAAACGGCTCTTCCGTTCCTTGAAAAAGAGATCGTTCTCATCCATCTCATAGTCATCTCCTTTGATTGCAGTTCCGTAAGAATCCCAGTAGTTCAGCAGTGAATCCGCTTCCGCAAGATCCCGGTGAATGTATCCCAGTACTTCTTTTACGGTAGATTGTTTGGTGAGCACCTTGCTATACTCCGTCACGTAAGGGATGGAAAGCTTGTCCAGGTTGGAAGGCTGGTTCTCCAGATTTCCCCAGCCGAATATGCGCAGCAGTTCAAAGTGCAGGAAAGCCCGCAGACCGATGGCTTCTCCTTTGATGATGCCGTAAGTGGTGGGATGCAGGATGGCCTTTTTTTCGTCGCTCACTTCGAGCAGCGCGTTCAGGTTGGCGATGATGCGGTAGGTTTTTTGCCAGATACCGTCGATGGTCCCGGTATAGCTTTCATAACGGTACTGCTTGAGATTGTTGTAAGGATTGTTCGTGGCCATGTCATACTGCTGTGCCAGCACATCAAAAAAGCAGACAGTGGATTCCCGCCCGTAAAGGGTGGAATCCGCCATCATCATGTAGCATCCGATCAGGGCATCTCTGAAGCCGGTTTCATTCTCAAACATTTTGTCACTCTTGATTTCCGTTTTAGGCTCCACTTCCAGCCATTGGTTGCAGGCCGACAGGGAAAGGAGCAGGAACAATGACAAACTATATATGATATTCTTTTTCATGGTTCTCGGTGTTATAAGGTCACATTTAAGGAGAAATTGAACGTTCTGGCGAAAGGATAGGAGGTTCCCCGCTAAATGTCGATGCTTGAAAAGGTGAAAAGGTCGTTTGCATTGAACCGCAGCAGAATCCTTTCAAGACCGATTTTCTTCACAAAGTCATGACGGAAGAAGTCGTATGACAGTTGCAGGGAGGATATCTTCAATTCGTTCCGTTTCTGCACAAAACGGGAGGTAGGATATGTCTTCTCTGAAGCGAACTGCTGCTTTTCGGACACATACACTTCTTCGCTGATTGCTTTGTACAAGGCGATATCTCCCGGTTTGCGCCAACGGTCGGTATAGATGCGTCGGTCCACGTTATATTTCATGTCGGCGTTTTCCACTTTGTCAACCAATGTCTGGTTATACATTTTGGCCCCGTACTGATAAGTCAGTACAGCATTGATGCCGAATCCTTTGTACTCGAAATTGACACCGGCATTCCCCTGGAATTTGGGTAGTTCATCAC
>ERZ773130.3338-NODE-3338-length-10660-cov-11.627911_pt1 | contig 10660 bp, 3 predicted proteins | sample MGYA00511919_ERZ773130 | MGnify/ENA primary metagenome ERZ773130 (study PRJEB29015, sample SAMEA2737851) | human gut metagenome | biome: human gut; feature: human-associated habitat; material: faeces | place: China | collected 2012 ...
TGCCGCCGATCATCATGCCCGCCTGGCAGAAGGGGACGCCGCAGTCCATGCAGCGGGCTGCCTGGGTCTGCTGCTCCTCCCGGGAGAGCCAGATGTGAAATTCGTTAAAGTTTTCAATGCGCTCCAGCGGCGGAACATCCGTGCTGGTCTTGCGCGTGTAATCCATAAAACCAGTGAGTTTTGCCATGATGCTCCCCTCCTTACTTGTTCTTCTGCACGGCGTAGAATGCTTCGATCTGCGCCTGCTCGCCGTCGAGTCCGCGCTCTTCCATCGAGGCGATGACCCGCAGCATATGGTCGTAATCGTAGGGGAGGACTTTCTTAAATTTGGGCAGGAACTCGCTGAAATTGTCCAGGATCTCCTTGCCGCGGGGCGAGCCGGTCAGCTCGACGTGCTCACGGATGAGCTCTTTCAGGGTGGCGACGTCGTACTTGTGCTCCACCGGCTCGAGGCTGACGGTCTCCTTGTTCACCCGCTGGTAGAAGTCCCAGTTCTCATCCAGCACATAGGCGATGCCACCGGTCATGCCGGCTGCAAAGTTCTTGCCGGTCTGGCCCAGAACGACGACGGTGCCGCCGGTCATGTACTCGCAGCCGTGGTCGCCCACGCCCTCGACGACGGCCACAGCGCCCGAGTTGCGGACGCAGAAGCGCTCACCGGCCACACCGGAAACAAAGGCTTTGCCGCTGGTGGCACCGTAGAGCGCCACGTTGCCGATGATGATGTTCTCTTCGGGCTTGAAGGTGATGCCCTCGGGCGGGCGGACGACGAGCTTGCCGCCGGAGAGGCCCTTGCCCATGTAGTCGTTGCAGTCGCCGGTCAGTTCCAGCGTCAGGCCCTTGGGAATGAATGCGCCGAAGCTCTGGCCGCCTGCACCGGTGCAGTGGACGGTGTAGACATCATCAGGCAGGTCGCTGCCGTACTTGCGGGTGATCTCGCTGCCGAAGATGGCGCCAAAGGCACGGTCGGTGTTGGAGACATCCAGCTTCACGCTCTGATGGGTCTTGCTGTTGAGCTTGAATTTCTTCATCAGCACCTTCATGTCCAGAGTGTCTTCCAGATGGAAGTCGTAGGTGTCTTCCTTCTGGAAGTGGACATTGCTGTTGACGATGGCGGGGTTGTGCAGGATGCAGTCGAGGTCCATCTTGGACATCCGGCTGTCGGCAGGGGCAGACTTGACATGGAGCAGGTCGGTGCGGCCCACCAGCTCGTCGATGGTACGGATGCCCAGCTTTGCCATGTATTCGCGCAGCTCCTGCGCCACGAAGGTCAGGTAGTTGATGATATACTCGGGCTTGCCGCGGAAGTGCTTGCGCAGCTCGGGGTTCTGGGTGCAGATGCCCATGGGGCAGGTGTCGAGGTTGCAGACACGCATCATGACGCAGCCCATGGTCATCAGCAGAGAGGTGCCGAAGCCGAACTCCTCAGCGCCCAGCATACAGCTGATGGCCACATCGCGGCCGGAGAGCAGCTTGGAATCGCTCTCGATGCGCACACGGGTGCGCAGGCCGTTGAGGATAAGGGTCTGGTGGGTCTCGGCGATGCCAAGCTCCCAGGGCAGACCGGCATCTTTGATGGAGTTGCGGGGCGCTGCGCCCGTGCCGCCGTCGTAGCCGGAAACAAGGATGACCTGTGCGCCGCCCTTGGCGACACCGGCAGCGATGGTGCCGACGCCGGCCTCACTGACCAGCTTGACGTTGATGTTGGCGTGGCGGTTGGCATTTTTGAGGTCGTAGATAAGCTCTGCAAGGTCTTCGATGGAGTAGATGTCGTGGTGCGGCGGGGGAGAGATGAGGCCGACACCGGTAGTGCTGTGACGGGTCTTGGCGATCCACGGGTACACTTTTGCGCCGGGCAGATTGCCGCCCTCGCCGGGCTTTGCACCCTGTGCCAGTTTGATTTGGATCTCCTCTGCCGAGACAAGATACTTGCTGGTGACGCCAAAGCGGGCGGAAGCCACCTGCTTTATCTTGGAATTGCTCTCGCTGTGGTAGCGCTCTTCGGGCTCACCGCCCTCGCCGGTGTTGCTCCGGCCGCCGAGGCGGTTCAGCGCGATGGCGATGGTCTCGTGGGCCTCGCTGCTCAGTGCGCCGTAGCTCATGGCAGCGGCCTTGAACCGCTTGACGATGGAGCTCACCGGCTCTACCTCGTCCAGCGGGATGCCGCCGTCGGGGGCATAGTTGAAGTCCAGCAGACTGCGCAGATGGACGCCGTTCTGGCCCATGTTGTCCACGGTGTGGGTGAACTGCTTGAAGGTGTCGTAGTCACCGGTGAAGCAGGCTTTCTGGAACAGGTGGATGGTCTGGGGGTTGAAGAGGTGCTCTTCCTTGCCGCTGCGGAACTTGTGGGCGCCGCCGTCTTCCAGCTGCATGTTGATGTCAAGGCCCAGCGGGTCGAAGGCTGCGTTGTGCAGGGCCTCCACGTCAGCCTGAATGTCCTCGAGGCCGATGCCGCCCACACGGCTCACTGTGCCGGTGAAATACTTGTCGATGACGTCCCTGGAGATGCCGACGGCCTCGAAGATCTGGCTGCTCTGGTAGCTCTGGATGGTGGAGATGCCCATCTTGGAGGCGATCTTCACGATGCCGCCCAGCACAGCCTTGTTGTAGTCGTCCACGGCGGCGTAATAATCTTTGTCCAGCAGGCCGTCGTCGATGAGCTGGCCGATGGTCTCATGGGCCAGATAGGGGTTGACGGCACAGGCACCGTAGCCCAGCAGAGCGGCAAAGTGATGCACTTCATGAGGCTCTGCGCTCTCGAGGATGAGAGCCAGTGCGGTGCTCTTCTTGGTGCGGATGAGGTACTGGGACACGGCAGAAACCGCCAGCAGGCTGGGGATGGCCACATGGTACTCGTCAATGTCCCGGTCGGACAGGATGATGATGTTCGCACCCTCTTTATAAGCGCGGTCTACCTCCAGAAAAACGCGGTCGATGGCCTTTTCGAGACTGGTGTTCTTGTAGTAGTTGATGGAGACAGTGGAGACTTTGAAGCCCGGGACGTTCATGTACTTGATGCGGAGAAGGTCAGTGGACGTGAGGATGGGATTGTTGACCTTGAGCACCTTGCAGTTTTCGGGCTTGTCTTCCAGCAGGTTGCCGTGTGCGCCCACATAGACGCTGGTGGAGGTGACGATCTTCTCGCGGATGGCGTCGATGGGCGGATTCGTGACCTGTGCAAAACGCTGCTTGAAATAATTGAAGAGCGGCGGGTGCTGGCCGCTGAGGACGGCAAGCGGGGTATCGGTACCCATTGCGCCGGAAGGCTCTGCGCCCTGACGTGCCATGGGCAGGATGAGGGTGCTGATGTCCTCATACTTGTAGCCGAACACCTTCTGCAGGCGCAGCAGGTCGTCACCGGTGTAGCTGGGGGTCTTGATGTTGGGGATCTTGAGGTCCTTCAGCTGGACGAGGTTGCGGTCTATCCACTCGCCGTACGGCTCACGGCTGGCGTAGTATTCCTTCAGCTTCTCGTCGTCCACGACTTCGCCCTTGACGGTGTCCACCAGCAGCATCTTGCCGGGGCGGAGACGGTCTTTGACCAGAATGTTCTCCGGCTCACAGGGCAGCACGCCCACCTCGGAAGAGAGGATCATCCTGCCGTCTTTGGTGATGTAGTAGCGGCTGGGGCGCAGACCGTTGCGGTCCAGCACAGCGCCCACCACGTCGCCATCGGAGAAGAGGATGGCGGCAGGGCCGTCCCAGGGCTCCAGCATGGTGGCGTAATACTGGTAGAAATCGCGCTTTTTCTGGCTGATGTTCTTGTTGTTCTCCCAGGGCTCGGGGATGGTGATCATCACCGCCAGAGGCAGGTCCATGCCGTTCATCACCATGAACTCCAGCGCGTTGTCCAGCATGGCGGAGTCCGAGCCGGAGGTGTTGATGATGGGCAGGATCTTGTTCATGTCGTCCTGCAGGATGGGGCTCTCGATGCTCTCCTCACGGGCTAGCATGGCATCGGTGTTGCCCTTGATGGTGTTGATCTCGCCGTTGTGCAGGATGAACCGGTTGGGGTGGGCACGCATCCAGCTGGGGTTGGTGTTGGTAGAAAAGCGGCTGTGCACCATGCCGATGGCGGACTCGTAATCCTCGTCCTGCAGGTCAAGGTAGAACAGGCGCAGATCGTGCACCAGGAACATGCCCTTGTAGACGATGGTACGGCTGGACAGGCTGGGCACATAGGTGCCGTTGCTGGCCTGCTCGAACACCCGGCGGATGATGTAGAGCCTGCGGTCAAAATCAATGCCCTTGCTCACACGGGCGGGCTTTTTGATGAAGCACTGCCAGATGGAGGGCATACAGTCCCGGGCCTTCTGGCCCACGGCATCGGGGTCTACCGGCACCCTGCGCCATGCCAGAAACTCAAGCCCCTCCTTGCGGGTGACCAGCTCAAACAGCTTCATGGCCTGTGCCCGCAGGTGTTCGTTCTGGGGGAAGAAGAACATGCCGACACCGTATTCCCGCTCGTTGCCCAGGCTGATGTTCAGCTCATCGGCCACCTTGGAAAAGAACTTGTGGCTGATCTGCAGCATGATGCCCACGCCGTCGCCGGTCTTGCCCTCGGCATCCTTGCCGGCGCGGTGCTCTAGCCGCTCCACGATGCTCAGGGCATCGCTGACCGTCTGGTGGCTCTTGCGGCCCTTGATGTCCACCACCGCGCCGATACCGCAGGCATCGTGCTCGAACTGAGGGTCATACAGGCCAAGAGGCGTGGCGTTTTCCGTAAATTGATCCATTGCCTTTCCCATCCTTATCTCTCAAAATATCCTCTGGGCCGCGGCACAGTCCGCAGCCGATCTTGCACAGAAAACAAAAAAGCGCCCCAGAAGGGTATAGAATACCCCTCTGGAACGCCTTTGTTCCGATGATTCTATTATAGCGGATGGTGAGAGATGTTCAAGTGACAGCTGCGCCAAACTTGATGCCCTGAAGTCCGGTCATCTTGTGCGGTTTGATGGAATGATGAACGCATTTCATCAAAAACTTGAAAAAACCGCCGCATCCGGCTGCCGGTCTGGGGCAGGGGATGCGGCGGTTTGCGTATGATTGCGGGGCGTTTCTGTCCTTAGTGCTTTGCGGCGCGCTGTTTGCGGTCGAAGAACCACCCGCATACCAACAGACCGATGCCAAAGATCAGAAGCACGGCAGCCAGCCAATCGGTGGTACCGGTCTGGATCAGGGTCACGGTCGTGGTGTTCTGCGTGGGCGTTTCCTCCGGCTGGGCCAACGACGCGGACGTGTCAGTCTGAGCCGGTTCCTCCGCAGGCAGCTCGCCGGGGGCCTCTGTTTCCTCGGTTTCCTCGGTTTCCTCGGTTTCCTCGGTTTCCTCGGGGATCTCGGGTTCCTCAGGCTCCTCGGGGGTCTCCGGCCCCTCAGGCTCCTCGGGGATCTCGGGGGTCTCCGGGTCTACGGGAACGACCGGAACATAGGGGTCGTCCGGGCTGTTCTTCAGGTTGGTAAAGACGACCTTGGCGGTGTCGTTCTGGGGCACAACGCCGGTCTCTGCAGGGTTGAGATTCAGCAGGGTCCAGCCGTCCTGAGCGGTTTCGGTGATGGTATAGCCGATGCCTGCGGGCAGGTTCGAGAGCGTGATGCTCTCGCCGCTTTTCAGGGTGAAGGATGTCTTGCCGTTTTTGAACGGGACACCGCACCATTTGTCGTCGATCGTGGTGATGGCATCATCATCCAGCGTGAGCTCAAAGGTGAACACGGTGTCATAGTCGCTCGGCAGCAGTTCACCGACCGTCTCTTTGCAGACGGTCAGGCTGCCGGTGCTGCCGTGTGCGGCCTTGAGGGACAGGGGGCCGGTGTAAGAAGCGACGGGTGCGACGAGAACCATGTGCAGATCCGCTTCGCCCCCGTGGGCGTTCCAGCGGGTGGCTTCAGAGTCGTCGTACCAGCCGGTAATGAAATCATAGCAGTCCGGGTCGCCATCCAGCTCCCAGCCGCGGCCGGTGGGGCCAAAGGTGAGGGAACAATTGCGAATATTGTAGATGTCGTCACCAAAGTTGGCTGCGTGGTTGTTGTACAACTGCACGTCATCCGAAAGGACTGCAGTGCCCCAGTTCAAAAGACCGCCGCCATATGCGGCGTGGTTGTACCGAACCGTACCGGAACCCAGATTCAGGGTGGCATCATGGTTGTTGAAAATGCCGCAGTCCTGGTTTCCTTCTACTTCGAGATCGACACCCTTTTCGACGGTAAAGGTATCCAGGTTCCTAATACCGGATCCCTGGTTGTCGTTCACCAGGACGGTTGCGCCGCGCTCGATCACAAACTTGCCGAGATCCTTGGATCCCTGCTCCCGGTTAAAAATACCATGTATGCCATTTTCACTTGCGGAAACATACGCACCGCCCTCAATCGTGAGCTGGGCATCAAGGCTGTTGAAGATGCCGAACTTCGTGTTTCTATCAACGGTTACATGAGCGCCGTCTTCGATCGTAAGGATCCAACTGTTCTGAATGCCAGACAAGCCAACATTGTCACACACGGAAACCGTTGCGCCGCTTTCAATGGTCAAATCACCCACATACTCGGGAATGGTGTAATTGCCATCTGCATCTTCGCTAAACCACGAAAACACGTGGAGACCGCCGCCGGCACCTGCATCATGATAGCCGTTTCGATCGCAAATGACATTTGCACCGCTGCGGATCCAGCTTTTGCCACCGACACCAAGGCCGGAACCACCATTATCAGAAGCGTTCAGAGTAGAACTGCCATCAACATCAAGCTTTCCGGCGAAAACGCCAAAGCTGCTGGAATCTCCGCCATTTCCGGTTGCGGTGATCGTGGAAGATTTCAGAGTCACCTTGCCGTCATAGCAGGCAAGACCGAAACCATATTCGTTTTTGGCGTTATCGGTCACCTCAACTTCAGAAGAATTCAGCGTTATGTTAATGGGGTCCAGCATCAGGCCCGCATGGCTGCAGCCGGTGGCTATCAGACGAGAGTTGTTGAGAATGACCTCACGATTGGGCTTGTTATCATACTCTGAAGGGTCGGCCATGATGCCGTCAACCATGCTGCCGTTGGCAGCATCGACCGTAACCTCGGAATCATCCAGATACAGGTTGGTCTGTTGGTACAGGTACATACCGCTTCCGCAGTTGCCCTCGGGGCTTATGGTGCAGGTAACACGTTTCAAGTGCAGATCAGAGTTGCTGATCAGATTGGCCGTAGCACCTGCGCTGTGTTCGTATGTATGCTCCTTTGCATAAAGATTCAGTCTGAGATCCTGAAATGTGAGCTTGCTTTCATACGCATAGATCCCGTACTCCTTCAGCGTCAGCGTATAGGTGTCGCCGCCGGAAATGGTCAGGGTCTTGTTATCGAACGTAAGACCTTCATACAGCTCAATGTTCGTCAGCAGGTCGATCTGGTCGCCAGGTATCGCCATGCTGATCGCCTCGTCCAGTGTAGAGTAGGGCGTATCGCCGATCTTGCACACATCTTGGGTTGTGGGGCTTGTGGTGCTGTCGTCGTCGTCCGCAGGGTCATCGTCATCCGATTCCTCGTCATCCGATTCCTTGTCATCCGATTCCTCGTCATCCGATTCCTTGTCATCCGATTCCTCGTCACCCGATTCCTCGTCAGGAGTTTTGGGGGTGAGATTCCCTGCGGACCGGTCATCCGCTGTTGCTTCATTGCTGGCAAGGCTTTTCTCCGAGCCCGTCTCCAAAAGGTCGGGAACAGGGGGTTCCTGTTCCTGCAAATCATCAAGGGAGTAGGGAACGGTGGAAAGGTCACTCCAGTCCAGAATGGTGCCGTCCGCATCCGTGATGGGGTCGGGGCTCAGTGCAAGTACACTCAGCGGCAGAACATGAAGCAGCAATCCGATGGTAAGTATCACTACGAACCATCTCTTTTTCATAATTTTTTCTCCTCCTCTTTCTAAAATATAGTACATTTTGTGTACTGCTAATATAGTAGCATCGGATGTTCGGAAATACAAGAGGTTCAAACGAATTTGAAACCGAAAGATCCAAATTTTTGAAGCGGCGGGGAACCGCGCCGGAGTTTCTCTGGAAAATGATTCCTGCACAGGAGTGAAAGCTTGTTCCTGCGCCGGAAATTCCCAGAAATTATGAAAAAGTTTCGACACAAGAAAAACTCCCGGGAAATCCCGGGAGCATAGCAGAAACGAAGCAAGAAATTCCCTGCGGCGGCAGTCAGCGTCCCAGAATGGCCCGCAGGTCCTCTTCCGGGGTCGTGACAGCCATCAGGTTGTAGCGCCGCTGAAGCTCCTGCACGACCCCCGGAGAGAGAAAGGCCGGGAGGGTGGGGCCGAGGCGGATGTTCCGGATGCCCAAAGCCAGCAGGGCGATCAGGATGCAGACGGCTTTCTGCTCAAACCAGCAGAGCACCAGCGAGAGCGGCAGGTCGTTGACGGTGCAGCCGAAGGCATCGGCCAGAGCCAGTGCGATCCGGATGGCGCTGTATGCATCGTTGCACTGGCCCACATCCAGAAGGCGGGGCAGGCCAGTGCCGGGCACTGTGCCCAGAGGCAGATCGTTCAGCCGGAATTTGCCGCAGGCAAGGGTCAGAATGACCGTATCCGGCGGTGTCAGCCGGGCAAACTCGGTGTAATAACGGCGGGTGGGCCGGGTACCGTCGCAGCCGCCCACCAGGAAGAAATGGCGGATCTGCCCGCTTTTCACGGCCGCAACGATCTCATTGGCGTGGGAGAGCACAGCGCTCCGCGCAAAGCCGGTGGTGACCGTTTTGCCGCCGTTCATGCCCGGGATGATGGTATCCTCCGGGTAGCCGCCCAGTTCCAGCGCTTTCCGGATGACAGGGGTGAAGTCCCGGTCCTCCCCGATGTGCGGCACCCTGGGATAGGAGACCACCGAGGTGGTAAAGACCCGGTCGGCGTAGCTGGGGCGCAGCGGCATGATACAGTTTGTGGTGAAGAGGATGGGGGCGGGGATGTCCTCAAACTCCGACTGCTGGTTCTGCCAGGCGGTGCCGAAATTTCCCTTGAGGTGCGAATAGCGTTTTTTCAGCTCCGGATAACCGTGGGCGGGCAGGAGTTCCGAGTGGGTATAAACGTTGATACCCTTGCCCTCGGTCTGGGCCAAAAGCTGCTGGGTGTCGTAAAGGTCGTGGCCGGAAATGACGATGAAAGGCCCTTTCTCGATGGTCAGAGGGACTTCTGTCGGTTCCGGTTCGCCAAAGGCACCGGTGTTGGCATGATCCAGCAGTTCCATGGTGCGGAAGCTGGCTTCTCCGGTCTTTTGCACCAGGAGCCAAAGCTCCTCCATGGATAGCCCCGAGGTGCCCACTGCCTTCAGGGCGGTACAGTAAAATTTGTCCAGCTCCGGGTCGATGCGGCCCAGCACCCGAGCATGATAGTTATAAGCGGCCATTCCCCGCAGGCTGAACAGCACAAAGCATTTCAGGCTTCGCACATCAGGGTCAGGCTCCTGCCAGAGCTGCTGCATATCATAGTCCTCGGCAATGCCCGGACAGGCGGCGTGGATCTTCTCGATCAGCTGCCCGACGGTGTGCTCGTCAAAATTTACATTGGTGATGGTTGTGAACAGCCCCTGCATCAGCAGCAAAGCCTGCTCCGGAGCCGGAGCGCGGCCTTCGCCAATGAGCTGCTCCGCATACCGGATCAGGGCACCGGTCAGCCGGTCCTGCGCCGCTGCGGTCGGAGCCGATTTCCCGCACACACCTGCCCGACCGGTACAGGCAGTCCCGTTGGCCGCCTGCTCACATTGGAAACAAAACATCTGCTCATCCATAAAAATACTCCCTTCGCTTTCTGGCAAAGGGAGTATGGACAACGGACAGAGGAAATATGCAAGAAAAAAAGAGCCGCACCCGATCGGATGCGACCCTCAGAAAAGGAATGCTTAGTAGGTGATGCCCTGTGCCATCATGGCGGTGGCCACCTTCAGGAAACCGGCGCAGTTTGCACCGACCATCAGGTTGCCCTCGGAACCGGCAGCAACGGAAGCATCGTAGGAAGCGTGGAAGATGCCCTCCATGATGCCCTTCAGCTTGGCATCCACTTCCTCAAAGCTCCAGCTCAGACGCTCGGAGTTCTGGCTCATCTCCAGACCGGAGGTGGCCACGCCGCCGGCGTTGGAAGCCTTTGCGGGTCCGTACAGGATGCCGTTGGACAGGTAGACCTCGATGGCCTCCGGGGTGCTGGGCATGTTGGCACCCTCGCACACTACGGTGCAGCCGCCCTTCACCAGAGCCTCAGCGGACTCCTTGTTGATCTCGTTCTGGGTTGCGCAGGGCAGGGCGATGTCGCAGGGGACAGTCCAGACCTTGGAGCAGTCGGCAACGTAGGTTGCACCGGCGTGGGTCTCGGCGTACTCCTTGATGCGGCCGCGGCGGACTTCCTTCAGCTCCTTGACGTAAGCCAGATCAATGCCGTTGGGGTCGTAGACGTAGCCGTTGGAATCGGACATGGTAACGACCTTTGCGCCCAGAGACTGGGCCTTCTGGCAGGCATAGATGGCAACATTGCCGGAACCGGAGATGACCACGGTCTTGCCCTCAAAGCTGTCGTTGCGCATACACTTCAGAGCCTCGGCGGTGAAGTAGCACAGGCCGTAGCCGGTGGCCTCGGTACGGGCCAGAGAGCCGCCGAAGGTCAGGCCCTTGCCGGTGAGCATACCGCCCTGGAAGCTGTTGGTCA
>ERZ773130.3348-NODE-3348-length-10615-cov-3.376420_pt1 | contig 10615 bp, 10 predicted proteins | sample MGYA00511919_ERZ773130 | MGnify/ENA primary metagenome ERZ773130 (study PRJEB29015, sample SAMEA2737851) | human gut metagenome | biome: human gut; feature: human-associated habitat; material: faeces | place: China | collected 2012 ...
TGGTAGCTCCGCAACGTCACGCCGTACCCCCTGCAGATCCGCGAGACCTTCACCGGCAGCTCCCGCGTGCCGGTGTTCAGCAAAACCCGCCAGGACAAGTCCCTAGCCCGCTTGTAGTCGTCATAGTTCATAAGCAAAACCTCCTTGAGGAGATTCTATTCGAACTATGTCGAATATTCTGGAAGCAAATACCGGTAATGTATCCAACCGCCGTAGGGCGGAAAAATAAAAAGTGTCCGAATCGGACGCGGGAGGGTGTCAATATGGGATTTCTTTCACCGAAAGCTGTATGCGCTGTTTGTGGGAAAGACTGCGGCCTGAATCGTTTCCAGCTGGCCAACAAAGAGTGGGTATGCCCATCTTGTTTCAAGGCCGCAGGGTTTAATATGTCAACGCCAATCCGCACTATGACGGCAGATAGTGTTAAGCAGGCTATTGCATCCCGCAATGCTGATTCCGATAAGCTATCCACATTCACGGTTACAAAGCAAGTACCCGGGATGCTCTGTGTTGACGAGAATCAAAAGCTGTGGTATACCCCGGTCGGAGTCGGCGGTAAAAAGCATCCTCATATTTTCAGATTCTCCGACATCATTGACTATGAGTTGCTGGAGGACGGCAATACTATCACAAAGGGCGGACTCGGAGGCGCTGTTGTTGGTGCCACGCTGTTCGGCGGCGTTGGCGCCATCGTTGGCAGTAACACCGGGAAAAAGCGCGGTAAAAGCACCTGCACATCCATGAAAATTAAAATCACCGTGCGCAGCATGGAATGCCCGACAGAGTACATTGAGATCATCGGCTTCGAAACGAAGAAGGACGGCATGATTTATAAGACCCTCGCAAAACAGGCCCAGGAGTGCCTGTCTATTCTGGGGGTTATCTGCGACCAAGCCGCTCCCGCAGCTGATGCTCCGGCGCAGCAGGCAGTCAGCGCTGCAGATGAGATTCTGAAATTCAAACAGCTGCTGGATGCCGGTGTTATCACACAGGAAGAGTTCAACGCAAAGAAAGCCCAGTTGTTGGGCCTATAAAAATCCGCCCCGGAGCCATGCTCTGGGGCGAGTTTCCATCAACTGTAAAGGAGGGATGCCCTTGAAAACACCAAAGCCACGGAAGCTGCCATCCGGGAATTGGTTTATCCAGCTCCGCCTCGGCGGCGAGAGCATCCCCGTCACTGCCGCAACTGCTAAAGACTGCACCAGGGAGGCGGCCGCCATCAAAGCAGAATGGTTGGCAAGAAAGCGGCTACCTGAAAAGCCGGAGGAGCCGGAACAGGAACCAACGCTGACCGTCTCCATTGACGAATATATCAAGCGCAAGAGCCGCACGTTGTCGCCATCCACCATCCGTGGATACCGGGCCATCCAGAAACACCGCTTCCAAACCGTCATGCAGCGGCCTGTGAACAGCATCCAGGACAGCGAGTGGCAGGGCCTCATCAACGCAGAGATGGCCCTGGCCAGTCCTAAAACCGTTGTCAACGCATTTAAGTTCCTGCGCACGGTCATCCGCCAGCAGACAGGGCACGAGATCCCAATGAATGGACTCACACTCCCATCGGTTCCTCCGGCGGATACGGCCTTTCTGACAGCCGATGAGATTCCGAAGTTCGTGGATGCCATCAAAGGCAGCCGCGTGGCTGTGGCGGCGCTCCTGGCGCTGTCCTCGCTGCGGATCTCGGAGATCTCCGCGCTCAAATGGGAAAACATCCCGAAAAATCCGACGTTTATCAAAGTCTCCGGTGCAGTCGTTCGTGGTTACGATACTGCCTGGGTGCGAAAGAAACAAAACAAGAACCGAACCAGTACCCGCAGCGTCCCTATCCTCATTCCAGAGCTCTCAGAGGCCATTGAGCGCCTGCGTAAGCCGTCCGGTCCGATTATGGACTATGACCAGGACACGCTGCGAGTGGAGGTCCACAAGGCCTGCCAGAGGGCAAAGATTACGGATGTGACCGTGCATGGGCTTCGGCACAGCTTTGCCTCTTTGGCATATCACCTGCAGGTGCCGGAAAAGATCGCCATGGAGATCGGCGGCTGGGCTGATCCGGGGACCATGCACAAGATCTACACCCACATCGCGCAGAGCGATATCACCCGATATCAGACCGCCATGGCGGATTTCTATTCCAAGAAAAGGGAAGAAAACGCTAATGAAAATGCTAATAACGAGGAACACGCACTGAAAAATCAACATCTTTGACCATTCCATGTCGGGTTCGAGTCCCACCACCGGCACCAAATAGAAACACCATCCGTCAGGGTGGTGTTCCTTTTTTGCTATGCAAAAGTGTAGCAAAATAAGAAATGTGCCATTTCCTCGCCCCTGCGGGGCAACCGGAAATGGTGCACGAAAACTTCATGCACATTTCGTTTGCGGTATGCGCTGTCCGTATGCGGCAGATCTTATGGGAAAACAGGAGGAAACCGCAGCGGTCAGGGTGGTCCTCGGAATTCTGTATAGATATTTTTCGCCAATATGTGCATAGTATAAGGACGTATGATGCGCTCTGTTCTGCACCGCAGAATGGACGAACACAGGAAAGGTAACGTAATTTATGAATCGGAAAAACCATCTGCTGGCGATCCTTGCGGCTGTCAGCTTCATCCTTGCCACCCTTACCGGCTGCGGCGGCAAAACAGAGCCGGACATCCCACAGCCGACGCAGGAACCTATCGAATACGCCAATCTGACGGACGAGGATTCCCGTGCTCTGCTCTCCCGGCTGCTTGAGAACGCGGGCATAGACGAGACCCGGATCCGCGGCCTTTTTGACCGGGTGGACCAGTTCAACGCCAGTGTTAAGAGTGAATGGCTGACGAACGGCTTTGAGCGCGCTGTCCCCACCGACACCAAGTACGATCCCTATGAGATGCAGGATCTGTGGGCGGAGAAAAACGGTGACTTCCCCGGCTATAACTGCCGCATTACGGCATTCAGCCTGTTCGGTGAGTTCGTCACCGTCGGAGCGGATCAGCCGAAGACTCAGGGAGAGGATACGCTTTTTCTGGATTTGGAAACGCTGACCGAAGATCCCGCCGTTCTCTGCGGAGACAGCACTGCCAAATTCTGCGCGCTGTTTGCGCCGGTGCCCGCCGCAGACAGTACGGATGTGGACGAGCAGGCCCAGACGCTTCAGGCGGGCTGGGCCGCCCGGGGCGTCGCATTCTCGGACAGCACCGCCCGGCTGATCTCCGTTGTCCTGCATGACAGGTTCTCGGACACGGAGAATACGCTGTTTGTGGGGCATGTTGGGGTGCTGCTGCCTGTGGAGGATGGGAGCTTCTGTCTGATCGAGAAGGTTGCCTTCCAGGAACCGTACCGGCTGGTAAAGTTACAAAATCGGGCGGAACTGCGCGATTATCTGATGGCAAAGTACGATACCTCCTGGGGACAGGATACCACCCGGCCCTTCATCATGGAAAATGACAGCCTGATGGCGGAGTAAGCGGCGGCACGGGACTGCGGATACCGTATCAGCAATCATACAGTAAAAATAATTGGTTTCCTTGAAAAACCGGCAGACGTGCGGAGCGTCTGCCGGTTTTTGTGTGCAGAACGTTGCACCGGGGCACATGTTTCTGTTGATGGCCGCATAGATTGGACAAGCAAAGGAGGAATCGCTATGCAGCTTTGGAAAAATACGGCTTTGACCTCGGTGGCGGCGCTGCTGGGGCTGTTTCTGCTGCCCTTGGCCGTAGCCCGGGAACCGGTGGAGGTGCCGGAGTATACGGAATTACCCCGGACGGAGCAGACGGCTCCGGTCCAGCCTGCGGTAAAGGCTGTTTATGACGCGGACCGGACCCTGCGGGTGCTGGACGGAGAGACTGTGCGGGAAATGACGCTGGCGGACTATCTGGTGGGCGTCACGGCGGCGGAGATGCCGGCGTCCTTTGCAGAGGAGGCGCTGAAGGCTCAGGCGGTGGCAGCCCGTACCTATACCCTTTACAAGCTGACAGCCGGCAGCAACCACGGGGACACGGCGGACATCTGCACGGACTCTACCTGCTGTCAGGCGTATATCGCCATGGAGCAGGCCCGGGCCAACTGGGGGGCACAGGCGGACGCTTATGAGAAAAAGGTCCGTGATGCAGTGACGTCTACCGATGGGGAGGCCATCCTTTACGGCGGCGTTCCAATTCTGGCGGTGTTCCATTCCAGTTCTGCGGGGCTGACCCGGGCTGCGGGGCAGGTGTGGCAGAACGATCTGCCCTACCTGAAGCCAGTGGATTCCCCCGAAGCCAAGGAGACCATCCCCAATTATTACAGCCGCGTAGACTTTACCCCGGCGGCGCTGAAGGAAAAGCTGCTGGCGAAGATCCCCTCTGCCGATCTCTCCGGGGACAAGAAAAGCTGGCTGAAAGATCCTATCCGGGACAGCGCCGGCAGCGTGGAGACGGTGGAGGTGGGGGGCGTGACGGTCCGGGGCGGTACGGTGCGCGCCGCACTGGGGCTGCGCTCCGCCTGCTTTGAATGGGAATTGCAGGACGGCAATTTTGTGTTTTATGTCACCGGCTACGGCCACGGCGTGGGCCTCAGTCAATACGGCGCGGACGCCATGGCGGAGAGCGGCGCGGACTATCAGACCATCCTGACCCACTACTATACCGGCGTGACGGTGGAGGTCTTCAACGGCTGAGTCACGGACTTTACAAGACAGAAGCAAATGTGGTAAAATATTTTATTAAAAAACTGCCGCAAAGGGGGAACTGCTGATGAAAAAGCGATGGGCCATGGGTCTGCTGTGCTGCTTGCTGCTGTTTCAATTGGCTTTTCCGGCCAAAGCGGCGGGCAGTGTGTATTTCGTGGCGGCAGAGGAAAGCGTTCTGCCGGTGACAGATGCCACCATGCCCTTCTGGGCCAACGGCTATCTGTATGTACCGGCCTCTGTATTCACCAATCTGGGGATCTCTGTCATCAACAATACCGCAAAAAAGATGACGGTGCTGGAAAAGGACCGCCGGGCCATGCTGTTTGACTGGGCCAAGGGTACGGCGCAGGACAGCAGCGGCAGTCTGTTCACCCCCGGCGTCATTCAGTCCGGCGGACTGGTGTTTGTCCCGGCGTCTACCGTCGCAAACTTTTTCGGCCTGCAATATTCCGTGACAGATGTGACCAACGGCTATCTGGTGTGGCTGCGGTCTCCGGATTTCGGCATGAGCGCCAAGGATTTTGCCAATGCGGCGACCTACAATATGGAAGAGCGCTACAACGCGTATAACAGGGATGCCACGTCCAGTACCACGCCCAATGTACCGGTTACACCCTCCGCACCGACGCGGGGGGCCAGAATCCATCTGTGTCTGGAAGCGGATCAGCGGACCTCCGGGCTGCTGGACGCCTTGGACCGTGCTAACGGCTGGGCCACCTTCTACTGTACGCCGGACTTCCTGGAATCCAACGGCGAACTGCTGCGGCGGATGGCTGCCTCCGGTCATGCGGTGGGCATACTGGCGGAGAGCGGCGAGGACACGGCGGAGCAGCTGCGGCGGGGCAATGAAGCCCTGTACCGGGCCACGCTGGGCAAGACCCGGCTGGCCTATGTGCCGGATGCGGAGAAGACGGAGCTGCAAGCCTTGGAGGAGGTCGGCTGGCGGTGCCTGACGCCCTCACTGGACCGGGCGCATTACAAGCTGGAAAGCAGCTCCAATGCCTCTGCACTGATGAAGCGTGTGTCGGCCCGGCGGGGGGATGTGTCTGTCTGGCTGGGGACCACTGCCTCTGCCGCGGGCCTGCGGGAATTTGTGATCTCCGCTCAGGGAGCGGGCCACTACTGCCGGGCGATGACGGAAATCGGCTGACCGGCGGCTGAAATGGCGCAAGATTTACAAAACGTTCAACACCCTGACGAAGTTTAGGGTAATATAAAGTAGAGAAGAACATAAGAAACGGGACCGGAAGGCCCTGCAGAACGGAGGAGACCCTATGGGACGCAACATTCTGGTTGTAGAAGACGATAAGAATATCTCCGACCTGATCCACATGTATCTGGTAAAGGAAGGCTTTGACGTCCGCATCGCCGGGGACGGCGGCAAAGCACTGGAGGAGTTCCAGAAGAAGGAGCCGGACCTGATCCTGTTGGACATCATGCTGCCTGTGATGGATGGCTGGGCGGTCTGCGCCAAGATCCGGGAGACCAGCAAGGTGCCCATCATCATGCTGACGGCCAAGAGCGAGGTCTTTGACCGGATCCAGGGCCTTGAAATGGGCGCGGATGACTACATCGTCAAGCCCTTTGAGATGAAGGAGCTGATCGCCCGGATCAATGCCGTTCTGCGGCGGACGGAGATCCCCAACGACACCAGCAAGAAACTCCATTTCGACAAGCTGACCATTGATCTGGATTCCTATGAGCTGATCGTGGACGGCAAAAAGATCGACACGCCCCCCAAGGAGCTGGAACTGCTGTACCATCTGGCCTCCACCCCCAACCGGGTCTACACCCGCAACCAGCTTTTGGACGAGGTGTGGGGCTTCGACTATTTTGGCGACAGCCGCACCGTGGACGTGCATATCAAGCGCCTGCGAGAAAAGGTAGAGGGCGTCAGCGACCAGTGGGCGCTGAAAACCGTCTGGGGCGTGGGCTATAAGTTCGAGACCGTCGGCGGCCAGACGGCAGACAAGGCGAAGTAATATGAAGGATTGGTTCCGCGAGCGGTTTCACGGGCTCTATTGGCGGCAGATGGCCGTCACCGTGGGCATGGTGTTCCTGACGCTGGTGCTGTTGGGCGTGTCCTTTTTTTCCCTGAGCTATTCCTATGCCCGGGGGCAGAAAACCGATGAGCTGATGGTCCGGGCGATGGCGGTGAGCAAGCTGTCCGTGCGGTATCTGGAGACCGGCCGCTATCTCTCTATGGAGGAATTGCAGAAGGACGAGCAGTTCCGTCAGCTGGCGGCCACTGCCGCCGTGATCTCCGAAATGGATATTCTGGTGTGCGATATGGATGGCCATGTCCTCCTGTCCACGGATGCCACTATGGAGGGCCGGCCCGTCACCATTCCGTCATCGGTGATGGACAAGGTCTCCGCAGACGGCACCTGGGCCGGGCGGAGCCGTCTGGACCAGATCTATGCCAGCAAGCAGTTTGTGGGCGGCGTGTCCGTGGTGAACCCGACCACCGGGGAGGTCCTGGGGGCGGTGTTCACCGTCTGCGCCTCGGATTCCGTTGATAATCTGTGGCGGGCCTTTGCGGGACTGCTGATGATGACGGGCTTCGTGGTGCTGATGATCTCCTTTATGGCATCCTCCATCACCACCATGCGGCAGATCAAGCCCATCCGGGAGATGGCTGCTGCCACCCGGCAGTATGCCGACGGTGATTTTGACGTTCGCATGAATGACTATGGCCGGGAGGACGAGATCGGCGAGCTGGCGGCTTCCTTTAATAATATGGCAGAGTCCTTGCAGCAGACGGAGCGTCAGCGCCGGGAGTTCATCGCCAACATCTCCCACGAGCTGAAAACCCCTATGACCACCATCGCCGGGTATACGGACGGCATTTTGGACGGTACCATCCCGCCTGAGAATGAAAAGCAGTATCTGCGGATCATCGCCAACGAGAGCCGCCGTCTCAGCCGCCTGGTGCGGCGGATGCTGGACGTCAGCCAGCTGCAGGCCATCGATCCCCTGCGCAACGGCAATCATTTCGATGTGTGCGAGTCTATGCGCCGGGTACTGATCTCCATGGAGAAGAAGATCAATGACCGGCATCTGGATGTGGAAGCGGATATTCCCGATGAGCCGATTTTGGTGCTGGGCGACAACGATATGATCACCCAGGTTATTTACAATCTGCTGGAAAACGCTGCCAAATTTGCACGGGAAGGCTCCACCCTCTACCTGGGTGTGGCCATGATGGACGGCAAGGCCCGGATCACTGTCCGGAACGTGGGCGAGACCATCCCGGCGGAGGAGCTGCCGCTGCTGTTTGAGCGGTTCCACAAAAGCGACAAGTCCCGCAGCGAGGATAAGGACGGCTATGGCTTGGGCCTGTATATCGTCAAGACCATTTTGCAGCAGCACAAGGAAGAAATCAATGTCACCAGCGAGAATGGCGTGACCACCTTCACGTTTTCTCTGCGGGTGGAGTAAAGAGGTACTATGAGCGAGCGCAGGACCCTGCAGACGCGGGGAGAAGTCATCGAGGAATACAGCAGAGATTTCCCCGCGGAGATCGTGGAGACCTATTCCCGGCCTTTGCCGGGGGCCGTGGAGCCTGTACCCACAGAGCCAACACCCAGACCTCGGAGGAAAAAGCGCCGGGTGTGGAAGGGGCTGTTGATTCTTCTGGCCGTAGCGGCGGGAATCGCTTTGCTGGCGGCGGGGGTGCGGTGGCTGATATGGGAATTGCAAATGCCTGATGACTGGGGCGAGGACGATTATTACTACTATGATCAGGATCAGGAGGATGAGGACGCTCCCATTACCATTCCCACTGTGGAACCGGATGCAGACGCCCGTCTGGAACTGGCGAAGGACCGCAGCCATGCGCTTTCGGCTCAGGAGGTTTACCGGAAGGTAAGCGGCGCCGTGGTCACGGTGGCGGTGGATCTGGACGGCGGCCGGATGTCTGTGGGAACCGGTGTGATCTTCCGGGAGGACGGCTACATCCTCACCAACCACCATGTAGTGGCCGGGGGCAAGACCTGCACGGTGCTGCTGCCCGGAGGACGGCCCTATGCGGCGAAGTATATCGCCAGCGACGCCGGGTACGATCTGGCGGTGCTGAAGATCAATGCGGAGGAGGCTCTTCCCTTTGCGGAATTCGGAAATTCCGACGCTTTGTCCGTAGGCGACCCTGTGTACGCCATCGGTACGCCCCTGGACATTGAGATGGGCGGCACCTTCACGGATGGTATCGTTTCCTCCGTCAACCGGGAGATCCAGCTTACCAGCCGGACCTCCATGCCGCTGATCCAGACCAATGCGGCGCTGAACAACGGCAACTCCGGCGGCCCGCTCATCGACAGTTACGGGCAGGTAGTGGGTATCAACTTTATGAAGCTGTATGCCCGATATTCCACGGTGGAGGGGCTTGGCTTTGCCATTCCCTCCGTGCAGGCGGAGCGGGTGGTCAATGATCTGCTGATCTACGGCGAGCCTCAGCCGGAGCCGCTGCTGGGCGTTTCCGTTCTGCAAGTGCCGGACCAGCTGGCGGAGCACCTGTGGGGCATTCAGGTGAAGGAGGTCACGGCGGGCGGCGCGGCGGACCGGGCCGGCGTCCGGGCCGGGGATTATCTTCTGGCGGCGGACGGCAAGGAGACCCTCAGCAGTGCGGATCTGCTGCGGGCCCGGTGGCAGCACCATGTGGGAGACGAGATGACGTTGACCCTTTGGCGCCGCGGCGAGATCCTGACGGTGACGCTGGAACTGACCGAGGCCGTGGAAAAGTGATCCCCTCTAAATGAAACGAATGGACCCCCGGCGGCTGAGTTCAGCCGCCGGGGGTTTTATGATCCTTTTGGGGGAAAATCAGCGAAAGACCGGAGAGCAGCAGGTAGATACCGAAGGGGCGGCGCAGCAGGTCCACATCCACCGCTGTGGCGATCCATGCCCCTGCAAGTGCCGCCGGGACAGCCACGGGGACGGCGGCCTTCCATGTGGGTGTATCCAGATATCCCTTCTGCCAGTGGCACAGCAGGGCGGAAATGGCTGTGGGCAGGAAGAACAGCAGGTTGATGCCCTGGGCCATTCGCTGGTCCACGCCTAAAAACAGTGTCATCACCAACAGCAGCAGCGTTCCGCCGCCCACGCCCCACGCGGAGATCACCGCAGCCCCCAGCCCGCAGAGAAAGGGGAGCAGCCAGTCCGTCAAAGCAGATACCTCACCCCCGCGTAAAAGAGAAAGGCGGCGAAGATCCACTTCAGAATTTTGGTGGATACCCTGCCGTAGAGCTTTCCACCCAGCCATCCCCCCAACAGCCCGCCTGTCAGATAGGGGAGGGCAGAGGCCCAATCCATCCCGCCCTGCCAGAGGTACATGGCGGCGGACACGGCGCACACCGGGAAAATGACCGCCACACAGGTGGCATAGAGCTGCCGGGACTTCAGATTGCCCCAACGGGAGAGAATGGGGAGAAATACCATACCGCCGCCCCCACCGAACAGACCGTTGGCAAGACCAGCTGCACCGCCGGCGATCCGGGCGGGCCATTTTGAAGCCATCACGCCACCTTCCTTTCTCGTATGTACGGACCTCCGCCGGTGGGTCAAAGGATTTTCGGCCCGGCGGCGGAGGGGAGGGAGCCGTTATTTCAGCTCAAAGCTCTGGCAGTCGGTGCACTTGATCTCGGTGGGGTTAGCCTCGTGAGTGCCGACCCGAATGGAGGTCAGGCCGCAGTAATTGGAGTCCTGGCAGTGGTGCGCGCAGTTGTTGACGGTGCAGCTGATGCTCTGATTGGGGGTGCACTGGCAGCCGCCGTTGGTGCAGTCCTTCATGATTCGTTCCTCCTGCATGAGAAAAATTTTGGCTTACGCCGTCAGGTAGTATGTCCCCGGACCTGAACTTTATACGGCGGCGAACATAAAAAACAGGCGTTCCCTCCGGGAACGCCTGCGAGGCTGTCGATAAAGTGATAAATTTTCCGCGACGGTAAGGAAGGGTGTGCGCGG
>ERZ773130.3350-NODE-3350-length-10612-cov-7.919958_pt1 | contig 10612 bp, 7 predicted proteins | sample MGYA00511919_ERZ773130 | MGnify/ENA primary metagenome ERZ773130 (study PRJEB29015, sample SAMEA2737851) | human gut metagenome | biome: human gut; feature: human-associated habitat; material: faeces | place: China | collected 2012 ...
ACGCAGATGCCGTGCCGCAGCCGCCGGAGCGGTGCTTAAGCCGTCAGGCGGGAATCGTGCGGGGTTGCCTTAGCCTGTTTCTACAAACACGACTGAATTTTGCGTTAAAAAGCCTTGGAATCCACAAAGGATTCCTGCAGCTTTTTGCCTTAAATTCGCCTCATGTTTGCGAAACATCCGTCATTTTCTTTGTTTTCAGATACACCTCATTACTTTGATACCGAATATGGGCATCCCCCTCCCTCGGACAGAGGGAACTGTCCGGGGGAATGGGACGGCCACATTTGGGCTGCAAATGTACCGTTGCTTTTACCACAGCAAGCAACCGCCCCCTTAACCGGATCGGTACAGAGAGCGGTTGCTCACCATAAATTCAACAACAGGCTGCGCTGAAAAAAATTACTTCAGAGCAATCTTGTTGATCTCAGACTGATAAGTCCAGTACGGGGTCATATCGTTGGGGATAGTAGTGGTGTCGACACGCTCGCTGGAGAAGATGGTAGCTTCGCTGCGCTGGTAAACCGGCAGTTCAACACCCCAATCCAGGATGATCTCCATAGCTTCCTTGTACATGGCCTTACGGGCATCCTGATCGGTGGTCTGGCGTGCAGCCTCGATCAGTTCGTCCAGATCAGAATCGTTGATCTTGTAGTGGTTGGTGGAACCGTTGCTGTCGTACAGCTGGTACATATCGGGGTCGTTGGTGGACTGCCATGCAGCAACCCAGCCTTCGGCAACGCCGGACTGATAAGAGCTGTACAGGTCAGAAGCGTTTGCCAGGTCGTTGACGGTCAGGGTGAAGCCGATGGTCTTGAGAGCAGCGGCTGCATTGGTCAGAACCTGGAAAGAGGGGTGGTCGCCGTTGCCGGAAGCACCGATGTTGACGGTGTATTCCATCTTGGCGCCAGCCGGAGCTGCGGTGACCTGGCCGTTTTCAACGGTGTAGCCGGCTGCTTCGAAGTAGCCGAGGGCGGCCTGCAGAGCAGCAGCATACTTGGTGTCGCCGCTCATATCGCTGGTGTAGATCTCGTTGCCGTCAACGTCGGTAGAGTAAGCGATCTTGTAGCCGTCGTCGGTAACGGAAGGAGCTGCCCAGGAAGTGTTGGACATGGGGTAGTTGATGATGGTTGCGGTGTCGCCGTAGTAAGAGTTGATGCCCTCATCACGGTAAGCTGCGATCACGGTCATGATGGCCTTGCGCAGGTCCTTGGACTCTTCAGAAGCCGGGTCGTTGCCAACCTTGACGTTCTCAGCGCTCAGGGCAATGTAGCCGTAGCCGCGGAAGTCCTTCAGACGGGTGGTGATGACAGAGCCGTCGAGGTCAGAATTACCACCATTGATGGTAGCGATCTGGTTGGCAGCTTCCAGAGAGTAAGAAGGATCGGAAATGTCGATGGTGCCGGCCTGAACACCGGTGATCTTATCGGCTTCCTGGGTCTCCTTCATGTTGACGTGCTTGATCAGGGCTTCGCCTTCGTAGTAGTTCGGGTTAGCATCCAGGTAGATGACACCGTCGCTGTACTTGTTGAAGGTGTAGACACCGGCACCCATGGGAGCGCTGGTGACAGAACGAACCTTGCTCAGGTCGCCCTTCTTGAAGCCGTAGGAGTGGTTGTCGTAATCATACAGGCTGCGGTCGCCATAGTAATCCAGGGAGGCGATAGGCAGCTGCAGCTGGTAGATCATGGAGTTGGACAGCTCGGTGGTGGTGATGGTCATGCTGTAGTCGCCGGTCTTGACGATGCCGGAAACGGTGTCAACGTCAGCGCCGGTGGCAACACCGGTGGTGGAGTAAGCATAAACATCAGCCGGAATCAGGTCAGACAGAGCAGAACCTGCGGTCTCAGCTTCCATGGAAGCAAAGTTCCAGTCATATTTTTCTGCGATAGCCAGGAAGAAATCCTTTGCGGTAGCGTCAGCGGCCAGGCCGTCAAAGCCCCAAGCGGAAGCAGCAGCGGCAACGTTGCCTTCGTCAGCGTAACCGGCAGCAACGCAGTTATCAACGATCTCCTGTGCAAATGCAGTGCCGCCTTCGTTAACAGCATCCCAGAAAGCCTTCTGCTGCTCAGCGGTGAACAGGCTGTTATCAGTGTTGTCCTCGCCTGCCTCAGCAATCAGCTTGGACAGGGTGGTCATGCTGTTGCGGTAATCATCCAGGCCGGCAATGGGCATGGAGTACAGGGTGGCGGAACCGTCATAGGTCGGGTCCATGTAAACATACAGGTTGAAGATGACGTCATCAATGGTGATGGGGGTGCCGTCAGAGAAGACCAGGTCATCGCGCATGTTGATGGCATAGGTAACGGTGCCGTCAGCATTCTCGGTCACTTCGCAGTCAGCGGGGCCATAGTAGGTGTAATCGGTGCCGTTGTACTCGCGGGTCTCACCCTCGATGCCCTTCAGGATCATTTCGCCCTTACGGTCAGCGCCCAGCAGGGCAATGTTGGTCAGGTCGATAACGTGCTGGTCAGCGGAAGAAGCGGCGAAGAACGGGCTGAACTTGCCCTCAAAGCCGGTATCTGCCAGAACCAGGGTGCCATCGCTGCTGCCGGTATCGGTAGCAGCGGCTTCGCTGGTAGCCTCGCTGGAAGCAACAGACTCAGCGCTGCTGGAAGCGGAAGAACCGCAGCCAGCCAGCAGGCCCGCAGCCATTGCAACAGCCATGGCCAGTGCAAGCACTTGCTTGGTGTTTTTCATGTTTGTATAACCTCCCAAATCATTTTGGTAATGGCGGCAATTTTAACACTACCAAATGGAGTGTTAAATAAAGAAAGGCTTAAGCCTTTCCGCATTTGCGGTGTTCCCTCACCGCAAACAAATGTCACCAATAACTATGTTATAATATCGCAATTTTCAATTTCTGTCAACCAAAAAACGCCGTTTTGGCAACATCTAAATAAAAGTCAGCAGGATAACCATAACAGCACGCTGAATTTTGTAAAATTCTTCCGCGCCGCACTTTAGCGGGCTAAATTCTGCGTTATGGTGCAAGGTCTTTTACTCTTCGCGCCCGGAACCGGATTCTTCGGTATAAACCGCTGCCCGGATGGTGTGCCCTGCGGCAAAAGCAGCCGCAGCAGCCGCAGCGGCCAGCGCTGCAAATAATACTGCATACCGGATAGCGTTTTGTCCGCCGTTCAAAAACACATCCATACACTCCCCTACTGCAGCCAGCGCGGCGAACACCCCGGTCAACAGGCAGCGCAGCGGCAACTTGGCTACCGTTTCTTCATACACATAGCTGCGCAGGCGTGCCCCGCCGCGGCTCATGCGGGCCAGCGCCCACACCACGCTGATGCCAGCCACCAGCGCCCCGGCATACGGCAGCAGTACATAAAACTGCTGCATGGCCCCCGGCGCGGGCACCATGCCCGCCGCCGCCAGCGCCGCCAGTGCCCCGCCGCACAGCGCCCACAGCAGGCCCCGCAGTTTGGCATACGGCATGCTGCCGGTATAGCGGCGGTAGCTGCCCTGGTACAGGTAGCTGCCGTTGACATCCCTGCGGAAGTCATTCAGGTATTCCCGCCCACGGCGGGTTTTTTTTTTCTGCATTATTCGATCCCCGTCAGGTCATAGCTGTCCAGCCACTGCTTGGCCGTTTCGCACACGCCGCGCAGGCAGCTTTCCTCAAACGGGCTGTCCAGTCCGGCGTTTTTCAGCAGCTCAGTAAACACGCGGCTGCCGCCCTGGCGGGTGTATGCCATGTAGTGCTCCCACGCGTTGGCGCGGTCCTTTTGCAGCATGGCCCAGAACTGCAGGCTGACGGTCTGTGCCAGGCAGTAGTCAATATAATAGAAGGGGCTTTCGTAAATATGCTTCTGGCGCTGCCAGCCCTCACCCTCGCTGTAGAACGGGATCTCGCCGTCCAGCTTCATCCACGGCATATAAATGCCCAGCAGTTCTTTCCAGGCGGCGTGGCGCTCGGCAGGGGTCAGGTCCGGCTTTTCGTACACGATATGCTGGAAGTGATCCACCATGGTGCCATACGGGATAAAGGTCAGCGCACCGGCCAGGTGGCTGTACAGGAACTTGCGGGTATCCTTGCCAAAGAAGCCCTCCGCCCACGGCCAGGCAAAGAATTCCATCGACATGGAGTGGACTTCGCACCCTTCCATGCTGGGCCACACAGTGGAATACGGCACGCGGTCACGGTTGGTGTATGCGGCAAAGGCATGACCCGCTTCATGCGTGACCACCTCAACGTCATGCTGGGTGCCGTTGAAGTTGGCAAAAATGAACGGCACCTGATAATCCCACAGGCTGGTGCAGTAGCCGCCCGCCGCCTTGCCGGGGGTGGAAAGCACGTCCAGCAGCTCATTGTCCAGCATGGTGTTAAAGAAAACGCCGGTTTCAGGTGAAAGTTCCTCATAGAATTTTTTACCCTGGGCCAGAATGGCATCGGCATCGCCGCAGGGGGCGGGGTTGCCGGAACGGAACATCAGGGCGTTATCGGCAAAGCTCATGGGGTACTGCTTGCCCAGGCGCTTGGCCTGCTCACGGTAGATGCTGTCCGCCAGCGGCACCAGATACTTGACCACGGCGGCACGGAACTTTTCTACATCCGCTTTGGTATAGCAGTTGCGGCCCATGCGGTAGTAGCCCAGGGTGGTGTAACCCTTGTACCCTAGCTTTTTGCCCATCTTATCCCGCAGGTGGGTCAGCTTGTCATAAATATCATCCAGCTGTTTCTGGTTGTCCTTATACCACTGGCCCTCGGCTTTCCAGGCGGCCAGGCGGCGGGCATCGTCCGGGTCATTCTTGAACGGGCTCAGCTGGGACAGAGTGTACACCCCGCCCTCAAACGGGATCTGTGCGCTGGCCAGCAGCTTGCCATACTGCTGGGTCAGCTCGTTTTCCTGCTGCAGTTCCTCCATGATATCGGGCGAGAATGCCTTGCGCTCAATTTCGGCGTTCACAAACATCAGGTCGCCGTATTCTTCGGCAAAGTCTTTTCGGTAGGGGCTTGCCAGCATGGCGGCGGTCCAGGAATCCTGCCACTGCTGGATCTGCGGCATGGCGCTGTTGGCAAATTCCATCTCTTCATCATAGAACTTATCCCGCGTATCAATGGTATGGCGCACGCTGGCCAGGGTGAACAGGGTATCCACATGCTTGTTCAGCACCTGCTCCTCCAAAAAAGCGGCGCGGGCAGCGGCATAGTCGGGGGCATTCTGCAAACGTTCGGTCAGTGCGGCAAACTGTTCTTTCAGAGCGCTCATGTCCGGGCGCTCATAGGGCATTTCGGAAAATTTCATGGGTTCCTTCTCTCCTTATTCTACAGTTTTGTTCGTGACTTAGGGACATTATACCATGGCGCAAAAAATAAGACCAGCCCGAAAAAGGCTGGCCTTCCATGATTCTGTATGATTTTACATGCTATTCATAAATTCTCCATTCAGGAAAAATTTTATTTTACTTTCAGGAAAGTTTTATCCGCTTGCATCCCTATGGTATAATAAAGCCGCAATATTAAATGAAAGGGATGGCACTACCATGACCAATGAAGTTTTGAATACCATGAAAACCCGCCGCAGCTGCCGCTGTTACCTGGACAAGATGCCGGAGCCGGAAGCACTGAACGCCGTGCTGGAAGCCGGCACCTGGGCCCCCACCGGCATGGGCCGCCAGAGCCCGGTGATTGTCTGCATACAGAACAAGGCCGACCGCGATACTTTGAGCAAGATGAACGCCGCCGTGATGGGCGGCAATGGCGACCCATTCTATGGCGCTCCCTGCGTTGCCGTTGTGCTGGTGGATAAAACCATCCCCACCTGCGTGGAGGACGGCAGCCTGGTGATGGGCAACATGCTGAACGCCGCCGAGAGCGTGGGGCTTTCCGCCTGCTGGATCCACCGCGCAAAGGAAATGTTTGAAACCGCTGAGGGCCAGGCCCTGCTGAAAAAGTGGGGTGTGCCCAATGCCGAAAACCTGCGCGGCGTGGGCAACTGCATCCTGGGTTATCCTGCCGAGGGCGGCAAAAAGGCCCCTGCCCCGCGCAAAGAAAACTATGTGGTGCTTGTAAAGTGATGCAGAACGAGAAAAAGCTGGTTGTTTTGTTCCCCGGCTTTGGCTACGGGCCGGACAAACCGCTGCTGTATTATGCCGCCAAGGTTGCCCGCCGGCAGGGGTTGGACTGCATGGTGGTGCAGTACAGCCAGCTGTTCCCCCACGAGGAAACGCCGCAGGCCAGCGCCGCCAAAAGCTACCCCGGCGCCGCGCAGGACGCCATGACGCAGATTCCCGCCGGGTATGACCGGTACATCTGCATTGCCAAGAGCTTTGGCACGATGGTGGCCGCCGGTTGGGTAAAGGCCCACCCAGAATACCATGTGACCCTGCTGCAACTAACGCCCCTTGCGTGGGAGTATGCCCCGCTTTACGCCGGGATGCCCGCCTGGCACGCCACCGGCACTGCGGACCCGTTGGGCGGTGCCGCGCTGCGCCGTGCTTTGGAGGATGACCCCGCCATCACCACCTATTTTGTGGAGGGCGGCAACCATTCGCTGGACACGCCGGAGGATTACACCATTGGCCTTGAGGCGCTGAAAGACATTGTGAGAAAGTATGAAGAAGCGATGCGGTAAGTTAGGCGGGAGGAGTTTTCGTTTTTAATTAGGGCAATACCGCATAATTCTAAGTGCCGATACGGCGAGCGAGGTGCGGCAGATGCCGAAGCGGTGCTTAAGCCGTAAGGCGGGAATTGTGCGGTGTTGCCTTAGAAATGAGAAATTAGCAATTAGGAATTGGAGATAAGGCAGGGCCCGGTGCATGGTTTAAGATGCACCGGGCCTTGTGTTTGTTTTGGAAAGAATAATTAAAAAAGAATAATGGCCACATTTTTCGTGATGTGCCGCGATTCTATTCGTAGGGGCGTATATTGTGCGCCCGTCGCCTTGTGGGTGGGTGATGGGGTGAGATATCCGGCACGGCCCGTTATTAAAGTTTCTGCTTCCTTCTTTTCAAAGAAGGAACAAAAACCCCCGTAAACTCATTCCACCTTCAAAATCGTCACGCTGACGGGGGCGAGTTCGATGGCATTGCGGCAGGCGGGGCCAAAAGGTTCGGCGGCGGCACGGGTACCATCGCACAGATAGCGCCAGCTCCCGGCAGGCAGGGCCGCCCACTGGCGGGTGCGCTCCGGGTTGTAATAAACCGCCAGCCGCCCCGGCAAGCTTTCGCCCCGGCGCTCCGGCACAAAGCCGATCAGCCACCCCGGCAGGGACAGAATGCAGGGTTCTGCGTCCCCCGCCATGCCGGAAAGCTCCGGATACGCCTTGCGGATCTCCAGCAGTCCATGATAATACTGCACTAGCTCCTCCAGCTGGGCGGCGCGTGTCCAATCCAGGCGGTTCAGCTCCAGCGGGCCGCGGTAGGTGTTGTGGTCGCCATGCTTGGTGCGGGCAAACTCTTCGCCCCCCTGCATGAACGGCAGACCCTGGCAGGTCAGGTAAATACCCGCCGCCATGCGGTTCTGGGCCAGCAGATCGGCATCCGGCGCGGCATAATCCCCGCGGCGGGCCACGCATTTCAGCTTATCCCACAGGGTATAGTTATCATGAGCCGAAACATACTGCACCACCTGGCCCGGCGCCTGGGGCATAAAATCCGCCTGGCCGCCGCGCCACGCCGGGATAGAATGCAGCACTTGATACCCACAGTGCATATCGCCGTTGATGTAGCCCGCGCTGCCCGCATTGAACACCCCGCCCTTGATGGCATCGCGGGTGTTATCGCAGAAAAATCCAATGCGGCTGTCCAGCAGGCCCGCCGCCTGTTTGTTGGCGGGGATCGCGCCGTGTTCCATGCGGGTACTGCCGCCCTGCCACGGTTCACCGTACATGAGGATATCTTCGCCGCCGGGCAGGGCATCCAGTGCGGCGCGGATCGCGTTCATCGTGTCCACATCGTGCAGAGCCATCAGGTCAAAGCGGAACCCGTCAATATGGTACTCTTTGGCCCAGTACACACAGGAATCCACCAGATACTTGCGCACCATCGTGCGCTCGCTGGCAAGGTCACATCCGCAGCCGGAGCCGTTGGTCAGGCTTCCGTTTTCCCACCGGCGGTTCCAGTAGCCGGGCACCGTGCGTTCCAGCCAGCTGTTGGAATAATAGGTGTGGTTGTACACCACATCCATCACCACGCCCAGCCCTGCGCTGTGCAGGGCCTGCACCATGGCGCGGCATTCCCGCACGCGCACCTCGCCGTGGAACGCATCGGTGGCATAGCTGCCCTCCGGCAGGTTATAATTCAGCGGGTCATAACCCCAGTTGTAGTCCGCGCCGCTCACTTCGTCCACCGTGGCAAAGTCAAAAATAGGCTGCAGCTGCACATGGGTCACACCCAGCCGCTTGAGGTAGTTCAGCCCGGTGGGGTGTACGCCGTCCCCGTTCATGGTGGTGCCGTCCACCGTAAAGCCCATAAACTTGCCGCGGTAAGCCTGCGGCACGCCGCTGGCCGGGTCGGCGGTAAAATCCGCCACATGCACCTCCCACACGCTGCGGGCATGAGCGGGGATAGCCGGGCGTTCATCCTTCTGCCAGCCGTCCGGCACGGCGGCGGCCTGGTTCAGCACCATGCTGCGGGTGCCCCCTGCCCCGGCTGCGTGGGCGTATGGGTCCGCTGTAACGGTGGAGGTTCCATCCGGGAACTGCAGCTCATACTGGTAATACTGCCCGGCCAGGTCACCCGCCAGTTCCAGGTACCAGGTGCCGCTCTCACTGCGCTGCATGGGCAGGGTGCCAAGGTCGGCAGCTTCCGGCTCTGCGTCCGTGCCCGTAGCAAAGCGGTGCAGCGCCGCGCTGCACGCCGTGGGGGCCCACAGGCGGAATGCCGTAGCGCTGCTGCGCCACACTGCACCAAGGTCATTCCCGGCATAAACCGGCAGCTGGGATGCCTGTGTTTCGTTCATGGGGATTCCTCCTACTGATATACCACAAAAAAGGCACAGCCTTTGCGGCTATGCCCAAAATGCTTACGCTATAATTTTAACAGGTCTGGCCCGCCAGTGCAAGGCTGAAATCAGCCGCGGTTTTCCATCGGCAGGTAATCTCTGGTTGCCATAACACTTTTGTACGCGGGGCGAATGATTTTATCTACATTGACCAGCTCTTCCATGCGGTGGGCGCTCCAACCGACCACACGAGCCACAGCGAACATGGGGGTATACAGTTCCACGGGGATGCCCAGCATGTTGTAGACAAAGCCGGAATAGAAGTCCACGTTGGTGGAAACGCCTTTATAGATATGGCGCTTTTCGGCAATCACCTGCGGGGCCAGGCGCTCCACCGTGTTGTAAAAGTCAAAGTCCGTCTTGCGGCCCTTGGCCATGGCCAGCTGCTGCACAAAGCTCTTGAACACCACCGCGCGCGGGTCCGACAGAGAGTAGACCGCATGGCCCATGCCGTACACAAGGCCCTTATGGTCAAAGGCCTCTTTATCTACAATTTTGCCGATGTAGGCGCGCATTTCGTCCTCATCGGTCACGTCGGAAACATGGGCGCGGATATCGTCCATCATCTCCATGACCTTGATGTTCGCACCGCCGTGCTTGGGGCCCTTCAGGCTGGAAAGCGCCGCTGCAATGACCGAGTAGGTATCCGCCCCCGAAGAAGTGACCACGCGGGTGGTGAAAGTGGAGTTATTGCCGCCGCCGTGCTCCATGTGCAGCAGAAGAGCAATATCCAGAACATGGGCTTCCAGCGGGGTATACTGCTGGTCGGGGCGCAGCATCTGCAGCAGGTTTTCTGCCGCCGAAAGCTCCGGCCGCGGGCGGTGGATGTACATGCTGCCGTCATTCAGGTAGTAATTATAGGCATGGTAGCCATACACCGCCAGCATGGGGAAGACACTGATCAGCTTGATGCACTGCTCCATCTGGGTCTGCAGGCTGTTATCCCCCACCGAATCATCATAAGAAGCCAGGGTCAGCACGCTGCGGGTCAGGCTGTTCATCAGATCCTTGCTGGGGGCTTTCATGATAACGTCCCGCACAAAGTTGCTGGGCAGGGCACGGCATTTGGTCAGGCAGTCGGTAAATTCATGCAACTGCTGTTCATTGGGCAGATCGCCAAGCAGCAGCAGGTAGGCAACTTCCTCAAAGCCATAGCGCTTGCCGCGCAAACCACGGATCAGGTCATACACGTTATACCCGCGGTACCACAGCTTGCCATCGCAGGGGGTTTTAACGCCGTCACGCATTTCAAACGCATCAATGCGGGAAATATTGGTAATCCCGGCCAGCACACCGTTGCCGTCCTTATCGCGCAGGCCGCGCTTTACACCGAACTCATCAAACAGGTTCGGATTAATGGCATCGTTATGCACACACAGTTCTGTAAACAGCTTGGCTTCTTTTTCGATTGCCGCATACTCACCCATGGTTTATCCTCCTTTTACTTTTGAGACTTATCGTTGCATTATACAGTGTATTAGATTATTATACACCGTGTTCAACGTCAAAAGGTGAAAAAAGCGTTAATTTTAATTAGGGTGTATCTGAAAAGTCGAAAATTTAGTCTATTTCTACAAACACAGCCGGATTTTGCGTTAAAGAGTCTTGGAATCCACAAAGGATTCCTGCGGCTCTTTGCCTTAAATCCTGCTTGTGTTT
>ERZ773130.3353-NODE-3353-length-10607-cov-4.000758_pt1 | contig 10607 bp, 14 predicted proteins | sample MGYA00511919_ERZ773130 | MGnify/ENA primary metagenome ERZ773130 (study PRJEB29015, sample SAMEA2737851) | human gut metagenome | biome: human gut; feature: human-associated habitat; material: faeces | place: China | collected 2012 ...
ATGGCGGGCGGCGCGGATGTCTCGAAGGTGGAAGAAGCCCTCGCGGCAGCACGCACCATCCTCGGTGATATGCTGAAGAAGTAAAACAAAAATAGGTAGGAAATGTGATGCGGCGCGGCGTTCGGCTCCCCTGTGCAAGGGGTGAGCTGTACGAGACGCAAAGCGTCTCGCGGAGTTTTCCCGGAGGGAAAACATCCTGAGCCGTAGGTGACTGAGGGGTTGTTCCTTGGCATTGTAACAATCCCTCCGTCGGCGATGATGTTTCCCGCAAGGGAAACTCATTAGGAACGCTTGCGTTCCGGGACACACTCCCTTTGCTGGGGGGAGGCGAAGATAGAATGGTGAGCGCAAGCCCCGCATTACACCCCTACCGAATTAAATTTCAAAAAACACTTGACAAGCTATATTCGTTTTCGTATAATATAGATTGTCTTATTGTGAATACACGCGAAGTTTCCGCTTCCGAAATATTGCAAGGAGGTGCAACCAAATGCTCAGAACTTACCAGCCTAAAAAGCGTCAGAGAAAAAAAGAACACGGCTTCAGAAAGAGAATGAGAACTGCCGACGGCAGAAAGGTTCTCAAGAGACGCCGCGCTAAGGGCAGAGCAAGACTCACCTATTGATGAGCCGACCTCTGCTCCACTCCCCACGGGAGTTTCAAATCTCCGATAACTCTTTGTGAGGTTATCGGGGTTTTTGATTATTCGGCATATTTTCGATACGACAAGCGAAACCAAATCGGAAGGGGTAGACCCGTGAAATACCGCGCGATCTGCGAAAACCACCTGTATTCCAAGGCATATAAGAAAGGGGCACGGGCGGTCACATCGACCGTTGCCGTCTATGTCCTGCCCGACTACAAAAAGCACGCGCTGATGAAGGCAAATCCCGAAAAGAAGTACATCAACCGCGTGGGTCTCACAGTCGGCAAACGCATCGGCGGCGCCGTCGCGCGCAGCCGTGCCAAACGCATCATCCGGCACGCATACCGGAACATTGATACAGCTACGCCCGTGAAAACGGGGCACCTCGTCGTGATCGTCGCACGCGAGGGCATTGACGGAAAAAAGACACAGGACATCGAGCGCGATCTCCGATATGCGCTCCGCAAGACCGGTCTTTTATGAAGCATCTCTGCATTTTTCTCATCGAGCTGTATCGGAAGTATATTTCCCCGCATAAGAGAAGTTGTTGCAGGTTCAGTCCGACCTGTTCTGCCTACGCCGTTGAGGCGTTTCAAAAACGTGGCTTTTTCTGTGGGCTGATCCTCACCGTGTACCGCATCCTCCGCTGCAATCCGTTTTGCCGCGGCGGCTATGATCCGGTGCCCGACAAAGGATTTCGCCCATTCTCCAAACAACCGGACGGGGAAACCGACGAAGACAAGGACAAGCAATGAAAGGACGCCGCTTGTGCGGCGGTTGAAACATGGAATTTATCAACATCCCCTTTGCGTATATCATGCGCTGGTTTGACGGTTTCACGCATTCCTATGCGCTGTCGCTCCTGCTGTTCGCGATTCTGATCAAGGTGATCTTCATCCCGGTCGGCATCAAGCAGCAGAAAAACCAGATCAAGATGGCATCGCTCCGCCCGAAGGAGGCGGTCATCAGAGACAAATATGCCGGGCGCACCGATCGCGCCACCCAGCAGAAGATGCAGCAGGAGCTGCTGGAGCTGCAGCAGAAGGAGAACGCAAGCCCGCTCGGCGGCTGCCTGCCGCTGCTCATTCAGATGGTCTTCATCGTGATTCTGTATCAGATCATCCGCAACCCGCTGACTTATATCTGCCAGATGAGCAAAGATGCGATCGTCGAGCTGGCAAATCAGATCGGCTATACCATCGGCAATGCTGCCGTCACGCTTGAGAACATCGGCAAGATCGACCAGATCAGCATGATCGCACAGATCCCCGCAGACCTCAAGGCATCACTGCCCGCACTCGCCAACCTGCCGAACTTCAATTTCCTCGGGCTTGATCTGTCGATGACCCCGATGCTCGTCTGGAACAACTTCATCGGCAAGACTGGCATGACGATCTTCGGCGACGCCGCGCCCACGATCGTCAACGTCATTCTCTATGCGCTCATCCCGCTCATCTGCTTCTTCTCGCAGGTGCTCACGATGAAGCTGACCCGCAAGTTCACCTATCAGTCGCAGGCGATGCAGGAACAGCAGGGCGCAAACGGCTGCAGCACGCAGATGATGGACTGGTCCATGCCGCTGCTCTCGCTGTTCTTCTGCTTCACGTTCCCGCTTGCAATCGGTCTGTACTGGATCTATCAGAACATTCTTTCCTTTGCACAGACGGTCATCCTCGCCAAGGCTATGCCCATCCCGGTGCTGACCGAGAAGGATTATGAGCGCGCCAAGAAGGAAATGAAGGCAAAGGGCTATGACACGAAGCGTGCCGACCTGCCCCGCGTCCGTTCGCTCCACCACATCGACGACGAGGACTATGAGACCCTGCCCGACGCACCGAAAGACGGCGCAAAGGGCACATCGCAGCCGCTGCTGAACGGCGAAAAGGTTCCCGTCAAGGACGAGAGCGACAAAAAAGCGCCGAAGCTGAAGGACGAAAGCGACAAAAAGTAATTACGAGAAAGGCGGACGGAGACGTCCGGATATACAGATATGGTTACCGAAATCTACGCAACCGGCAAAACGATCAACGAGGCGATCGATGCGCTGAAGGCAAAACTCTGCGTCAGCGATCTCGACGGCACCGAATGGAAGGTCGTCAGCGTCGGCAAGAAGGGCGGTCTCTTCGGTCTCGGCGCGCAGCCTGCCAAGGTTGTCGCCTTCATCGAGGCGAAGGAAGAGGAAAAGCCCGCGCCGAAGGCGGAGTCAAAGCCCGAGGCAAAGGCGGAAGCCAAGCCCGCACCCGCACCCGCGCTTGCGGCAAAGCCGGAGGCAAAGGCAGTGCCCCGCACGGAGCGCGCACCGCGCACCGACAGACCCGAACGGAAGGAACCCCGCCCGGCAAAGCCGCGCACCGAGAAAGCGCCCGCACCGGCACAGAGTGAACCGAAGCCGAAGAAGCCGAAGACGCCCACCACCGAGGCGGAGCTGAAGGCAGCCGTCTCCTTCGTTGAGACGCTCATCAAGAACCTTGAAATTGAAGTGGAAGCCACGGTCGGCACTGACGAGGAGAACGCCAGCTGCATCACGATCGACGGCAAGGATGCGTCCGTGCTGATCGGTCACCACGGCGAAACGCTGGACGCGCTGCAGTATCTTGCCAACCTCGCGGCAAACCGCGCCGAGGGCAAGGACGATCACGAGCGCATCACGGTGGATGTCGCGGGTTATCGCGCCCGCCGCGAGGAAAAGCTCCGCGAGCTTGCCCGCAGACAGGCGGAGAAGGTGCAGAAGTACGGCAGAAGCGTCATGCTCGAGCCGATGAACCCCTATGAGCGCCGCATCATTCATGCCGAGATCCAGAATATCGAGGGCGTTTCGACCAACTCGATCGGCTCGGATTCCAACCGCAAGGTCGTCATTTTCCTGACCGAAAAGGGCATGGGCAGACTGCCGCGCCCGAATGACCGCCGCCGCGGTGATCGCCGTGACGGAAACCGCCGTCCGCGCCGCACCGAGCGTGCGCCGATGGAAAATGCGGACACGGAGAGCACCCCTGCCGAAACCGCGCCTGCCGAGGCAGCAGCGCCGGCCAAAGGCGACGCAGAATAATTTTTCAGAATACGGAGCAAGGCTATGCAAACGGAAACTTTGTTTTCCTCCACCATCGCCGCCGTCTCCACGCCGCGCGGTAAGGGCGGCGTGGCACTGATCCGCATATCGGGAGAGGAAGCAGCGGCTGTCGCAGGTCGCTGCTTTTTTCCGAAGTGCGGGAAAAGCGTCGGCGAGCTTGAGGCGCGCCGCGCTTATTTCGGCGATATCGTTTCGGGCGGCAAGGTGATCGACGACGGACTCTGCACGCTCTTCCGCGCGCCGCATTCCTACACCGGTGAGGATATGGTGGAGATCAGCTGCCACGGCGGCATGCTGGTCACCCAGCGGGTGCTGGAGGCGGTCTTTGCCGCAGGCGCCGTTCCCGCCGCAGCGGGCGAGTTCACCCGCCGCGCGTTTGTCGGCGGCAAGCTGTCGCTGACGAAGGCGGAGGCGATCGCGGAGATCCTCGACGCGAGAAGCGACACACAGCTTGAGATCGCGGCGGCACAGCGGCGCGGCGCGCTCAGCGAGAAGCTGGAAGAAGCGGAAAAAGAGCTGATCGCGCTTTGCGGCGCGGTCTACGCCCGCATTGATTATCCGGACGAGGATCTCGGCGAGATCAGCGACGACGAATTTGCCGACCGCGCCGCTGCCGTCCTGCGCAGACTGGAGGCGCTCGCCTCGACTTATCGGGCGGGCAGCGCGATCTTTGAGGGCATCAACACGGTCATCTGCGGCGCGCCGAACCGCGGCAAAAGCTCGCTGTACAACGCGCTTGCCGGGGAGGATGCCGCCATTGTCACGCCGATCGCGGGGACGACGCGTGACACACTGGAGCGCGATCTGCCGCTCGGGCGCGTGATGCTGCACCTGGTTGACACGGCGGGCATACACGGCGCGGCGGACGAGGTGGAAAAGATCGGCGTTGCCCGCGCGGAGACCCGCGTGCGCGGCGCGGAGCTGGTCTTCTGCCTGTTTGACGCATCGCAGCCCTTTTCGGACGAGGATGCCGCCCTGTGCGAGCTGCTCTCCGGCATTGGCGCGCCGAAGCTCGCGCTTCTCAACAAGCTGGACGTCAAGTGCGGTGTGTTCACGATCCCCGCGCGCTACCGCGCACTGTTCTGCGCGGTCATCGAGATCAGCGCAAAGAGCGGGGAAGGGCTGGATCGCCTGCGGGAGACCGTGGAGGATCTCTTCTCGGTCGGCGCGATCGAAACGTCGAACGGCGCCGTGGTCACCAATGCCCGCCAGTTTGCCGCGCTCACCGAGGCGCGCACCTGTGTCGGCGACGCGATCCACGCCGTGAGGAGCGGCATGGGCGCAGATGTCGCATCGAGCGATCTCGAACGCGCCATTGCCACGCTCGGCGAGCTGGACGGCAGGCGCGTGTCCGAGGCGATCGTCTCGGAGATTTTCTCGCACTTCTGCGTCGGAAAATAAGTAAAGCGGGGGAGTTGTCACTTAAAGCCTTCCCCCTTGGGGGAAGCCAAGAAGTTCTCCTCCCCGCGCTGCGCTATCCGCGCTTTTTCGGCATGAACAGCATCACAAGGACCACGACGGCGATGATGACGAGGATGGCAAGGATGATCCCCCAGACCATGCCCGTATTGCTGCCCGCGCCGTCCGCATTGCTGCCGGATGCGGTGCTCGATGCGGCGGAACCGCTTTCTGCGCCGTTTCGTCCCATCAGAATGTTGTCATCGTTCAGCCCGAAGTCGTCACCCGTGACCGAGCCGGTCGCGTTGTCGTTTCCGCCGTCGGACATTGCACTGTCAAAGCCGTTGCGGATGCGGTGCGCCTCGCCCGGCATCGGCCCGCTGACGTCGCTGACCACGCCGTCGCGCGCATCGCCGAAGCGGACGTTCCCGTCCGAAACGACGCCGTTTTCATACATTTCGTCGAGGGTCGCAGCGGCTGCCGACAGCATGAGCAGTGCAAAGACGGCAAGCCATGCGGCAAGACGCATTGAGTTTTTTATTTTCATCTGGATTCTTCCTTTCTTTTATGCGGTGTGCAGTCACAGTATGCCCGGGGACAGGCGGAACCATGCAAAGGAGCAGATATGGAAGGCAAACGCTTTACGAAAAACGACAGCGGGTTTATCTGTGAAAACTGCGGTGCGGCGGTCGAGCCGCTCGGCTCCTCCTCACGCGACCATTGCCCGTATTGCCTCTGCTCGATCCACATCGACAACATGCCGGGCGATCGCGCGAATCCGTGCCACGGCATTCTCGACCCCGTGCGCGTGGAGCTGAACCCCAAAAAGGGCTATGTCATTGTCTACCGATGCCGCCGCTGCGGCGAGATCAAACGCAACCGCGCCGCAAACGACGCGCGTGTGCAGCCGGATGACATTGACCGCATTATCAGACTGACTGCCGCCGAAGACGGAAATTTGTAAATTTTGCGTCTTGTATATCCGCTGCAACTATGGTAAAATAGTCGCATAAACGGTATGCGGGGGGTGTTGCGTCGTGAAAAGCAGGATTCTTTTCGGGTGCAGCCTCCTGTTTTTTTGCATTTTGGGCATCGCGGTGCTTGCCGGCTGCGCGGTGCGGGACGGCGGCTATACGCTGGTCTCGACCGATGCTGAGGTACGCCCCGACTTTGCCGAGCAGATCATCGTGACCGACCGCTCCTACATAGAGGTCACCACCGAGGCGACCACCGTGCGCACCGAGCCGCCTGAGGTCGTCTTCACCGGCACCTCCGCACCCGCTGCCACGACAAAGCCGCCGGTGACCGAGGCGCCGAAGGAATACTACACCGTCAAGTTTGTGGACAGCGACGGCTACACCATGGTTTCGCTGCAAACCGTGATCGAAGGCGGCAGCGCAACGGCGCCCACGATGCCGGCAAAGCGCGGGGAGCTGTATTTTCGCGGCTGGAACCGCGATTTCACCGATGTGCAGCGCAGTATGATCGTCACGGCGATCTATGAAAAGGAAATTTTCACGGTTCGTTTTATCGATATTGACGGCACCTTGCTGAAGACCGAGCAGGTGCATTGGGGCGAGGACGCCGAGGCGCCCGAGGTCGCCGATCGGGAGGGCTATCTCTTCAACGGCTGGAACACGCTGTTCAACAGTGTGCACACGGATCTTGATGTCTATGCGACTTATTATCTTCTCCCGCAGCGGGATAAGCTGACCCTGATCAAGGCGTATGACTATCTGCCGCATACCGACAATGCGTTTGGCTGGGCGGATGAGGTCTATTACCGGCGCACGCACAATGCGGTTCTGACCGTCGGCAACACCGAATATGCAGGCGACCGCGTGCTGTACGGGAATTTCTGCGATACTTTTGCGCTCGAGGGCTACGACTTTGACGGCATTGAGGGGCGGCTTGTCCTCATCGGCAGGGGAGATGCGGACGAGAAAGAAGACTATACGCTTCGTCTGACGCTGTACGGCGACGGTGCGGAGCTCTACCAGACCACATTGACCCGCACGGGCACGAATACGCGCTTTGATGTGGATCTGACAAATGTTTCGGAACTGACCATCATCCTGGAACCGATGATCGACGGCTACGTCTATTATGATTATGACGAGGCGGTCTTTGTCGGCGGTATCCTGGATGGGGCGTTTTATAAAGAAAACTGACATTTTGAAAGGCTTGGAAACATGAAACTGCTGGAAGAACGGATTTTGAAGGACGGTAAGGTCGGCGCGGGCAATGTGCTCAAGGTGGACAGCTTTGTCAACCATCAGCTCGATGTGAAATTTCTCAGTGCGCTTGGCAAGGAGTTTTATCGCCGCTTTGCGGACTGCGGCGTGAACAAGATTCTCACGATCGAGGCGTCGGGCATCGGCATCGCCTGCCTCACGGCGGAATATTTTGATGTGCCGGTCGTTTTTGCCAAGAAGACGAAGACCAACAACATCTTTGCGGATGTGTACACCTCAAAGGTCGAGTCCTACACGCACGGAACGACCTATGACATCGTGGTCTCCAAGCAGTTTCTGCGCCCGGAGGACCGCGTGCTGATCATCGACGATTTTCTTGCCAAGGGCAGCGCGCTGAAGGGACTGATCGAGCTGATTTCCCATGCGGGCGCGACCGTGGTCGGCGCAGGCATCGTCATTGAAAAGGCGTTCCAGCCGGGCGGCGAGCTCATCCGTTCGATGGGCGTCCGCGTGGAATCGCTGGCGCGCATCGCCTCCATGAGCGAGGAAGACGGCGTGAAATTTGTCGAAGAATAAAGCGTACCAATCAAAAAAGCGACGGTCTTGACCGTCGCTTTTTTGGGTTGTGCGAGATCAGCCGCAGCAGCAGCTGAACAGAAGAATAATCAGCGCAAGGATGATGATCCAAGTGCAGTTATTGCCGTCAAACAGATTGCAAAGGCAGTTGTTCATAAACATGACCGATCCTTTCTTATGTGTGGAAAGCGCAAAGTGCGGCGGGCGCACCCCTTTGCCTCCCCCACTGTCATGTTATGAATCGGCGCGGAAAGTGTGCATCAGCTTTTTGTGAGTCCGTGCGCAAAGCCGTTCGGATCGGCGGAGCAGACGTCGCCCCCCACGACCTTGTTCTTGTAGACCAGGATGTTGGCATAGACCGGGTCGCTGTAGCCCTCGTAATTGGTGACGTTGTAGGTGTAGCGCATCATCTTTTTACCCTTGTAGCGCGAGAGATCCAGTCCCTCGCCCTTCTGCATCTCGTTGTAGGCGGCGAAAACGCGGTCAAATTCCTTCGGGATCAGGACCTCGCATTCTTCGATTGGCGTCTCATCGACGACATAGCCAAACTGCGAGAGAAACTGCACGCGGTCGCCCGCGCTCCGGATGCGGTCAAAGCGGATCTCCTCGCCCGCACTCTCAATCTTGGCGGCGGGCGCGGGACTCTCGTAGGACGGAATGAACAGGATCAGTGCCGCGATGGCGAGAAACGCAAGCGCGGCGATCGAAGCGAATTTCAGCGTACTCATGCGGACGGAGCGGACGAACATAGAAAAATTCCCCCTTGGCGTATTTGGTACAACATACGCCGGGGGAATTTGTTTTATGCACGTTCAGACGATCTCTGCATAGTATTTCTGCAAAAGCCGCACGGGATGGTAAGATTGCTTGGAGCGGCGCAGCCCTTCGTTGCCGTCGTCCTCCTCGCGGTTGACAAAGCGCACGTCGGGATAGGCGTTTGCCTCCAGCGTGACCAGCATCGGGTAGACACCGCGCACGGCGGGCAGCCCCTTTTCGATGTGGATCATCAGCGTGTCGCCGATTTTCTCCATGACGGTAAAGCCGAGGATGCGCCCGCCGTCCGTCAGCAGGCGGGTGTCCAGCGGCAGGACGCCGAGCAGCGGCAGGATGCGGCGGCATGCCGCAATCTCCTCCTTTGCCGATGCGCTGTCGTCGTCGTCCGCCGTCGTGTAGGCGTCGAAGAAGGCGGCAAGCGCGGCTTCGCTTTCCGCCGTGAGCGGTTCAAAGCGGTAGTCCGGGTGCTCGCGTAAGAATGCGTTGACGTGGTTCTTCTGCGTGTGATAGCTTTTGCCGCAGAATTGCCGCAGGTCGGCGGCGTTGTAGATGTAATCCGCCGCGCCGTCGTTTGCGTCGAAGCGGATGCGGTCGCCGAAGGCTGCCTCGAGCGGGGCTTTCTCGTCCTCGCCGATCGGGCAGAGGCGCAGCGGCGTGCCGTAGGCATCGAGCAGGGCGCGCACGGTCGGAACGGCGTCGGGGGCGCCCGCCGCAGGCGAAAAGCAGAGATTCCGCCCGCAGTGCTCGGCAACGGCGACATGCCCGTCCACTGTGACAAGCTCGGTATCCAACTCACTTTCCCACATCAGCACGTTGCCCGCGCTGCGGTCACAGATGACCGGAGAGGGCGATGCCGCAAACAGGGCTTGCAGCTCTGCCGCGTGCGCCGCCGTGATGCGGCGCGCGGTCGGTTTGATTTTGGTTTCGATGGTATTCATGTGCGAAATTTTTCAGCCTCCGATACGGCGAGACGGTCGCAGCGCTCGTTATAGGGATGCCCGGCGTGCCCCTTGACCCAGACCATGGTGACGCGGTGGATCTCCAGAAGGTCGAGCAGTCGCTCCCACAGATCAATGTTGAGCGCGGGCTTGCCGTCTCCCTTTTTCCAGCCCTTTTTGCGCCAGCCGACCGCCCATTTTTTGTTGACGGCATCCACAAGGTACTTCGAGTCCGAGGTCAGCACCACCTCGCAGGGCTCCTTCAGCGCGGCAAGCCCGGTGATCGCTCCCAGCAGCTCCATGCGGTTGTTGGTGGTCAGCGCTTCGCCGCCCGAAAATTCCTTTTCCGCGCCGCCGTAGACGAGGATCGCACCGTACCCGCCGGGTCCCGGATTGCCCTTGCAGGCGCCGTCTGTATAGAGTTCAACCTTTTTCATAGGCGTCCTTTCCGAAAAAACAGATGTCCGACAGCTATTCTATCATGTCGGCGCGGAAAAAGCAAGAAAAGCCGTGAGGGAAAACTGGACATTTTCCGACAAAGATGATAGAATAGGACAAAGCCGCGCCGCTTTCGGGCAGCGTCTGCATATTCCGCCGTGGTGTCCGCATAGGTTTTACCGTGCGGGCGGACGAGCCTGCACGAAGGAGGCACAAAATGAATGAGAAAAAACTGAACATCCTGCTTTCGTGTGCGATGCTGCTTCTGCTTTTGTCCGCCGTGCTGCCGCTCGTGCTGCTGTTTTCGGGTCCGACGGTCGCCGCCGCGCCCGCGCTCCCCGAGGAGGAGCCTGCGCCGACCGCGCTTGTCGGGCTGAAGGACGCAGATGCCGAGATGCGCGGTCTGTGGATCGCCACCGTGAACAACATCAACTTCCCCTCAAGGCAGGGCATGACCGCCTCGGCGCTCGCCGCGGAACTGGACGGCATCGTGGATTTCGCTGTCGGCGCCGGGTTTAATACGATCTTCTTCCAGGTGCGCCCCGCCGCCGACGCGCTCTACCGCTCCTCCC
>ERZ773130.3355-NODE-3355-length-10600-cov-3.162067_pt1 | contig 10600 bp, 6 predicted proteins | sample MGYA00511919_ERZ773130 | MGnify/ENA primary metagenome ERZ773130 (study PRJEB29015, sample SAMEA2737851) | human gut metagenome | biome: human gut; feature: human-associated habitat; material: faeces | place: China | collected 2012 ...
GGACAGAGAGGTAGATGCGCCGCAGGTAAAGACGCAGTACATGCTCAAGGGGATGTACTGTACCGAGCCGGAGATCGTGGAGCGAATGTACTTTGACGGGCTGCTGGATTTCGTGTATGTGGAGTTTATGAAAGGTTTGCAGCGGGGCTTCGTGCCAAAGCGATGCGCCCACTGCGGACGGTGGTTCTTACAAAAGCCGGGAATGAGCTATACCTACTGCGACAGGCCGTCTGAGCAGCTGGGAGGTAAGACCTGCCGGGACGTGGGGGCTATGACAAGTTTTAAGGAGAAGTCCAAGAACGATCCGCTATGGCAGATACAGATCCGCGCCTATAAAAAATACTTTGCCCGTGTCCGTAAGGGGACAATGAGCAAAGCGGATTTTGAAGTATGGTCACGGCAGTCGGAGCAGCTCCGCGACGCGGCGGTGGAGCGATACCGTTCCGCACGCACAGACGAGGAAAGAAACGAGATCGTCGATACGCTGAGAGTAAAACTGAATGAGGTATGAATATGATAGGGAGCCAGTCGAACGACCGGCTCCCTATTTTTTGCTTACACCGACGCAGAAGCTGCTCCGTGTATATCAGCCGTACAGCACCACTACGATGTACTCATCTCCTGCCGCGTTGTAGTGGACGGCGCAGTTGAACCGTGCGTATGCGCTGACCACATCCGCGTTGTCCAATGCCGCGAGACATGCAAAGGTGGCATCCACATTGCCGCAGACGGCGGCATTCAATGCGGCCTGTCCGCCGTGTTCGGTCAGCCGCGCTACACTGTCCGCTGTGCCGGGATAGTAGCTGGAGTCAGCGGTGGTCATACTGGTGTCGATGGTCACGCCGTACTGTGCCTTGGCGTACTCGTTGCCCACACGCACAGCCTCCTCGACGGAGTAGATGCCACCGGTGGCGGGAGGCACAGAGGGCACTTCCTCTGCCGTCTGCGCCGGCACGGTGTCTAAGCCTGTATTGGGTGCAGGTTCGGGTGTCTGTGTGGGTGGTTCGGCTGGCACAGTGACCGCGGGTTCCTCCAGCGGCGCAACAACGGGCGCGTGTTGCGACTGCGCGGGGATTTCTGATATGGTTGGTTCGACAGCTACTTCCGCTATTCCCGTCGGCACATCTTGTGTGTCAGTTGTGGGGGTAGTCTCCTCCTGCACTATCGCGGGAACGGTGTCCACTTCCGGCGCAGCAGCCTGCCCGCAGCCTGTAAGCAGCAGGGCGATGCATAGAGTTAGCAGTACAAGTTTTTTCATAGTCGTGTTCTCCCTTCGGTTTTGGTAGCAAACACAACTACCACACAACCACAAACAAGTCAATGGGAATGTGAAAGCCATGGATGGCCGCAAAGGGCCATCCATGGCTTTTTCTCCGCTATACTATTTTGTCTGACCGTATGGTCAGGTGGCCTCCCGAATATCTCCAGAGGCCAATGCGTTCCGGGAACTCCGCTTCCTATATCGGCGTTCTCTATATTCTGGTGCCTCCATTATCCTCCCATACCACTGCCGAGATCTTCTCCCAGATCGCAGGCATAGCACCACTCCACCACATCGCCGTTATTCAGTTGGTAGCGGGAGCAGCCGTAGTTAGGAAACCATCCGTTGACGGCATACATTCAGCCGGAGAGCTTCCCTACATCGAACTCGTACAGATTGTGAATACCCTCGATATAGGCACTGTTATACACCGGCGTAAAGCTGGACTCCATGTGTATCTTATTTGCCTTGCAGACACGCTGCAGTACATCGTAGACACTTTCGCCGTCGCTGAACGTTACCTCTGTGGCTGGAAGGATGATACCGTCCTCCGGTACGAGAAACTTCTTGTTCTCCACACATTTGTCCATATTATCCAGAATGGTCTCGCAAGAGATGGAGAAAGTACAGGTGTGGGTCGTAGTGGTATCCACCGTCGTATCCTGCGGCTCTACCGGATCGGGCTTGCCATCCGGGACAGGCTCAGTCATGTACTGATCCTTATCGCCGGTATCCTCCGGCTGCACCGTCTGCGTCTGACCGCAGGCAGCGCAAAAAAGCAGCACCGCTGTTAAGAGTAGCAAACAAAACGACTTCTTTTTCATGTTGAAACCCTCACAAAAGCACCTTACGCAGGGACGCTTCCGCGCCCCTGCGTTGGTGTATCCAAGAATTACTCCGCATCTCTGCCATGCCGTTTTTTGCTGGTCACCGCCAGTGCGGCAATACCACCGACAGCCACCACGCCGATGACTACCCACAGCACCACCTGTCCGCCACTTGAAGTATCTTCGACCTCCGTGTCGGCAGTATCATCCGGCTTGTCGGTATCATCGACCGGCTCTTCGGCCTTGACGCCCTCCAGTTTCACATCCGTCATGTCATACAGGCTGGTCTGGCCGTTCAGTAGCCGGTAATATGCCACCAGTGCATAAAACCCCTGCTCCGTCGCCATGCCGTTGGCACTTGTCTCGGTGGCGAGGTGCTTGAATCCTCCGCCATTCACCGCGAAGCTGCACAGCGCGTCCAGCACGCTGACACCATTCTTGATGAACCGACTGTCCTTGGCCGGGTCAATGCCCAGTGCAGTCAGCGCAACGATGACCTGCGCGCAGGATTCGCTGTTGGCTGCGCCCCAGCTGGTGAATCCGCCGTCATTCTGCTGCACGGAGCTGAGCCAGCTCAGTCCCTTGTCCACAGCCTTCTTTGCGCTGCTGTTGCTTTTGTAGTAGGCTGCCAGCGCCTGGATAGCCATGGCGGTCATGTCCACATCGGCGTTCTTGCCGTCCAGGCTCCAGCCGCCGTCACTGCTGATCTGCGCGTCCAGAATGACCTGTACCAGCTTGTCGCGGGTCACATCGCCGGCAGGCGTGTAGTTGTGGCTGTCCAGCGCGATCAGCGTAAAGATCGCACCGTTGATGCCCTGCTTGGAGAGGTAGGACATCTCATTCAGCCCGGCCAGCAGGTCATGGCCGCCCACATTCGTCACATCCTTGCCGATGGCCGTCAGCGCCAGGATAATGCGGGCGTTTTCGGTGGCCTTGTTCTTGTCCAGCCGTCCGTTGCTGTCGATGTTGTCCTTGACATACTTGACCACAGCGTCATAGTAGCCCTCCGGGACAGTGCGACCACTGCGGGCCAACCCCAGTGCCATCCACTCGCCGCCGATACTGCCTACGCTGGGCGTGCCCCGCTTGGCCAAGTAGTCACCCGTGTTCTTGTAAATGGTATCCGCTTTCTTGCCCAGTTCGGCCACCAGCTTGGCATAGGCCGCCTCAGCGTCCAGGAGCGTCTGATAGTTGGTCACCAGCTTCTTGTCCGCCGCGGAAAGCGCGTCATACGCGGCGCGTGCCTTGGCGATGACATCGCCCTTGGTCAGATCCACCACGCCGATGGCGTTGATAAGGGCGATGACCTCATCAGCGGTCTTTTTCTCCTCCGGCGCGGGGCCCATGTCCGCCGCCTCCAGCGTGTAGTCATCCGTGTAGTGGAACACGATGACGTCGCCCTTCTTCAGATACTGCTCACTGACGCCCAGCATGGGGTACTTGCCGTTCAGCGTATACATCCAGCCGGAGTTCTTACCGTTGGTGAACTCGCCAATGGTCACACCGCCGTAGGTCACGCTCTTGATGTAGTTGCCGGTGGGGTTATCCCATGTTACGCCGGGCAGCTGCTGCAGCGCGTCCCACACAGTCATGTTGGTGGTCACTTCCACCTTGTGGCCGCTGACCCACGCGGTCAGGCCGCCCTTGGACAGTCCGTGTACCTGGCCGTTGTCGCCGTGGGCCTTGTCGCCCAGCAGGGTGATGGTCACAGTAATGTCCTCCGGCTCTTTATACAGCACGGTGACGACGACCTCTACCTTAGCCGCGCCGTACTGGAGCGTCACCGTCTGCTTTCCGTGTTCACTGCTGTTGTAGCCGGTGATCTTGAGGTTGGGATCATTCAGCGGCACATTGGTAGTCGTACCGTCAGACCACTTGGCCGTCAGCGTAAGGCCGGACAGATCCAGGGCATCACCGACATAGTGCTGGTTAATCTCGCCGGTAATCTCCAAATCATAGGCGATAGCCTTATTGCTGAGGATCGGCCCAACCGTACCCTGCATCCAGTTATGGTAGCTGCTCTCCGAAGTGTTAAGCCACTGAACAACAGTGCCATCCTTCAGCGCTGTATTCGTAACAGCCTTTGATAGCTTATCTGCATCCTTACCTACTGGGTCATCCTCGCGGCTGTAATCGCCATCCTTGAAGAATATGTTGGTGTAGCCGTCACTGGTGCAGATATATTCCGTGTCTTTAGGCAGCGTAGATGGCTTATATTTCGTATCGACCGTTGTGATTGAGCCGATCCCCTTGCTGGTGCCACAGCCGGCCAAATAATAATTGTTATCTACTAGAGTGTTCTTGTTCAGGGAGCAAATCGTGCCCACAATGGCCCCTACACTCGTGCCGGTAGCGTGAATCTCTCCGTAAAACACGTTGTCTGTGATTCCGCCGATGCCATTGTCCCAGCATTGGACCACACCCGGCTCGCCGCCGGTAATACCGCCAACTCCATCGCGGCCCTGTATGCTTCCTGTGACAAAACAGCCTTTGATGGTGGCCCAGGGCGAGTTGGGCGCAGAACCTTGATTGTATCCGCTGCCCAAGATGCCGCCCGCATAGTCACCCGTGGCGATCACTTTTCCTGTAAACGAGCTGCTTGATATAGAGCATGGGCCCATGGACTGTCCCTTGTAGCCGACCAGTCCGCCGACGCGGGACTTGCCGTATACGGTAGCGGCACTGGTGCAGTTCATTACGCTTCCGTTAAAGTGCCCTGCAAGAGACCCCACCTCGCTTTGGTCCTTGTCACAGCCAATGACCACATTCTCGCCGACAGAGCAGTTTACGATTATCACGATATTCAGGCCAGAGGCATATCCGCTCAGGAAGCCGGATCCAGTGATATTGGTATCACCGACGATGTGGCAGTTTTCAATGGTTATGGTATTCGGTACGCTGTTGTTGTAGTAGCCATCCGTACCATAGTCGATGACATAGCGTTCCAGCAGACCGTTGCCGACAATGCGCTCACCTTGGATATTCAAGTTTCTGACCGTGGCTTTGCGGGCAAACATTAAAAGAGGCCGACTGCCCTTCGCCATCGTTAGCGTATGTCCGTCCCCATCTAGCGTACCGCTGAATGGGTTCATATTTCTGCCCTTATCCGCATAGTCCAGCGCACCGGGTGTGACGGACTCGTCCTTCAGGCATCCGATGGGCGTCCAATCAGCGGGCAGCGTAATATCCTCCGCCAGCTTGAAGAAGGAGCCGGCGTATGAAATTCCCGCGTTTACCTCATCCCGCAGGGCAGCGAAGCTCTCCGCACAGCGCAGGATATACGGGTCATCTTCCGTGCCACGGCCAGTGATGCCGCTCTCGGCTGTCCATCCGTGTGGCTTGACAGTAATTTTTGCCCAGCGATCCTCACCGGTAATACTGGAGGGTTTGACCGTCGGCAGCTCTGCGTAAGCGACCCGTGCGATGCAGCAATACTCCACGGTACCGACGGCATTGGTCGGCGGTGTATAGGTAGCTGCCGTGGCATCCGTGATCTTCGTCAGCCTATTGCCGTTCTTCGAATACCATTGATAAAGTAGGTCTGTGGGGGCGTTCGAGTCGTCGACTACCGCCTTCAAGTCGCTGGCAGTGTGTCCGAAAGTCAGTTCGGTACTGTCAGTCTTGATCTTGGCATAAAAAATTCCAGGGGGATTGCCTTTGATCGCAATTTTTACGGGAATGGAAAAACTCTTGGACCACGCAATGCCGTCAACAGTATTTGTGACAGTCACCGAAAATATGGCTTTGTCGACGTTATATTCTGTCGGTACTTTGCAGGTGCCTTCTGTCGACAGCACCTGACCATTGTTTGTCCACAAGTAGGATGTTTGGCCTCCTGCATTTTCAACGGCTTTGATTTGCTGGTCGGTCAAGCCGAATTTCAGTGTGGCGGTGTCCTCATTTGTGACCTTATACATTCTTGCCGGAATCGGTGATGTCTTTGTTGTCTTTTCCGGATCGCTTTCCGGCGTATAGTCATAAGGTAGTGTCTCTGCGATCAGCGTATAGGTTTTGGCCTCCGCTTCACCCCTTGAGTCTCTGAGTTCTATTTTGTATTCCTTGGTACCGACCTCGTCGGTATTAAGGGGAATAGTGCAGCCTGTATTAGTAACTCCGTCGGCAAGTATGCTGCCACCATAGCTTACTTGAAGTCGCTCCGTGGAGTCCATAAGGACGATTTGTGCGTAACTTTCCCTGCCTTGGACTAAGTTTGTTTTATATGTGGTGCTATCTTTCTGCTCCAGCGGACGAGGGCCCAGCTTTCTGCCGTTTTTCTCGGAGATACTGAAATTTGTGGAAAGCTCCATGTCACAGTAGGGCTTCACATCGATCAGGCAGGTTTTTTTCTCCCCATTCTCCGTCCAAATCAGCGTTATAGTCTTTGAATAGTAGATGTTGCCGCCTAAGGCTGCCGGTGTTGAATGCGGGTGGATGTCACTTTCAACGCTTTGAACAACGCTGGCGTCTTCTTTGGTATGTAGGCTGGAATATGCGTTTACGGAATAACCTTCATCAGTAGTAATACCGTCCCCGGTCAAAAATGTCATATAATACAAAGAAAATGTATCAGAATAGTTTACCGGAGCTTCCACGCGCACATTCCATTTATAAGTGCCTGCACCTCCATAGGGGAAATAGAGCGTATATTTCCCGTCATTTTCAACGAGTTGGGTCGGCTTTTCCAATCGCATACGTTCATAATGCGAACCTGTCCATGTCCGCACTTCATAAAAGGAAAAATCCGCTGCGGAAAAGCCGGTGTCCTGCACCGCCACCATGCGGTTCACGTCATCCTCGTGCGCCGCATCCTGCGTGTTCGGTATCTCCACCGTGTCTGCTGCCTCGGAAGTTGTGTCGGAAGGCGCAGAGGTAAGTGTCTCATCCTGCTCAGCTCCTGCGCTTGAGTCAGATGCAGTTGTCTCTGTGCCCCCTGCCGCAGGCTGTGCATCGCTTGCGCTGGGCGTATGCTCTCCGCTTTCCTCTGCCGCTGTGTTGCGGTCAGCGGCGGCGTCCTCTTGTGTCGTAATGACTGAATCAGGCGCAGCATCTAGTTCCGTGGCAAACGAACTTACCGGCAGCAGGCTGAACAATAGCACCAGTGCCAGCAGCCCGGCTTGCAGGCTTGCCAATCGTTTTTTCATAATTCGTGTACTGCCTTTCTTAAATCAACTTATAAAAGGAAGGGGCGGGCGATGTGTGCCCGCCCCTTTATCTTTTCTGCTGTATGTATTTAGCTGTTGCTCTGTACCTCGTAAATGCAGTAGGGACTGAAGTCGAAAACGATGATCATTCCGTCTGTCAGCGTCACATTGGTGCTGTACGTACCCGTGGCGGCGATATTGCTTGCATTACTGCCATAGGCAATGTTCCAGCCGCTGCCGCTATATTTGTTATAGACAACGCCGTTGATAGTCTCGGTATCGGGATACGGATTGTCGTAGGTAGCATACTGGGGATAGACACCGTTAATATAACCGCCAGGGTTACCTTCCAAGGGGTTTGCATCCCAACCGGCGACTACCTTATTGGAGTCCGTAATGTCAGTGCCGTTCAGCCAAAAAGCAACCAAAAGGGCATCCAGCACATTGGGAGTTTTGAAGCTCGAAGGTGTCGTGGTCGGCTTTGCGTAGGCACTCTGCGTGTCCGCCAAGCAGTCGGAAACATCACTGATGCTGATGGTGTAGTCCGAAATATAGAAGTTTGCGTTGATGTTGGTGGAAGTAGGGATGCCTCCCCGATAGGCGGGCTGTTCTCCAATACCACCCTCGGTGAACATTCCGTAGGTGACGTACACCGTCACAGTGCCGCTTGTGTCTGTTGTGGCAGATGCCGGAACCACAAGGGCTACGAGCATCATGACTGCCATCAGCAGAGACAGTACTCTCTTCTTCATGTCATTTTCCTCCTTAATAATTTTATAAACTCGTCATGTGCCATCATGACGTGCTTACCGGATAACAGTTTGAGGACGGCAGGAGGGGTCGGCGAACCCCTCCTGCCCTTATGGAAAGCTGACAGTCTCCGTTCAGACCGTCATGGCTTGACAAGGGTTGGTGTCTTTTTCGGCAGCCGCTTTCTTTGCTTCGGCGGCTTCCCGCTCTGCGCGGCGCTTCACGGCCTTTTCGTGGGCCAGCTGTCCCTGTCGCAGGTTCTTCTCAATCTGCTTCTGGCGCTTCTTCTCCTTGCGCTCGGAAAGAAACAGCGGCAGCAGCTTTTCTTTTTCCATGCGGTAACGCAGTGTGTTGTTAAGTTTAGGTGTGGTTTTTGGCCGGGGCAATCCTGCGGCTGTCATGGCATTATCCCAGCTGCCGAATCGCTGCTCGATAAACGCACCACCGTCGATCTCTGTGGGGCTGGGACTATGCCCCAGCGCAGCGGCACATACATTTAGATACTGCGTTAGGGCCGCACGAGTCACCCCGGCATTGTTCTCGGCGAACGCTGCATCCCGCGCTGTCAGCGAGGCTTTAGCTCGTTCGGCAACCTGACCATTTAACCAATTTTGATAGTCAAATCGTTGGCGTGGATCTCTGTTTGACATATTTCCCCCCTCAATGATGACAAATGCCGCCTCTTTCAGCTAAACTGAAAAAAGCGGCAAGCACCCAAAATAGAAGTGCGTAAACAAGCTATGATAGCTGTCACAACAAGCATTCCTGTCACAACGCGTGGAGAATCCGCCCACCGCTAATGGCCCTAATCATACAAGTCTCCCGCCTCGCGCCACGGAGCTGCTGCTCCTCGTTTGCTACCTACCTTCTCAAGGGGCATCCCTCAATGGCGGACTTTCGTCCAACAGCTACTGCTGTTTTGGTGCATTCTTGCGCCCACGGTGCCGTTCGCGTGGGATTATTATTCCCGTTCCTTTTATGCAATTACCTGACCGCGCACAGAACGCAGTTCGGATAACCGCTGTAAGACATCCCAGGGCCTATGAAGTTTTTATGTGTATCAGCAGGGTATATTAAGGCATAATACAGAAATGTAATGGCCTTCCTGCCGCACTTCCGCAAAGTAAACTAACTTTGCGGAGCATCTTGTGATATAAAAGTACTACACTTATTGGCAGAAGTCAACAGGAAAGTGCAATAATCGATTGATTAATGGAAGTTCTCCAACATTCGAATATTGTAGACAAATTTGAGATTGATAGGCAAAGGAGGATGACTATGCAGCATTGCAAAAGAGAGTATTGTAATGCAGGAACACGGCAGTGGTCGCAAAGAGGCATCTACATCCGCAAGGCATCTAAGGCCAAAAACTCAGAACAGATAATTATTAGGAGCAATGATTCACGCTACAGGGGTTATCCTAAAACTGAGAAGAATGCCATTCAGCAAAGAGGTGTGGTCACTATCCAAGAGGCCGTAACAGGCTTCTTGGCCGAAAAGGAAAACACTATAAAGCTCTCATCTTACCTGCGCTATGAGCAGATGCTGCGAAAGCATATTCTCCCATCGTTGGGCCGTGTATGTGTAGATCAGTTATCAACAAAAGCATTCACATCTTTTTTGCAGCAAAAACAGATAGATAGCGAGCTGTCACAGAAGACGTTGAAAGATATAGGCACATTATTGAAGGGCGTTTTAAAGTATGCAGAGACTACATTCAATTGCAGCAGTCCTGCACATGGCGCAAAACTCCCGAAGTATCGGCAAAATATGCCGGAAATCTTTTCAGATGCAGAGATAAACTCCATTGCCAATAGAGTACTCGATGTACCGAGTATTCTAGGAATAGCTATTTTGCTGACATTGAACAGTGGTTTGCGTTTAGGAGAGTTGTGTGCACTACGGTGGTCTGACATTGACTTTTCGTCGGGAGTAATTTCTGTCCAGCGCACAGTACAGAGATTGACCGTAGATGGAGTAGGCAAACTGGTGATCCAGCCCCCTAAAAGTTTATCATCCCTACGACGGATACCCATTCCTGCAGATATGTTAGCGTTGCTGAAACAAGTGCGTCTTTCTAATTCAATAGATAGTTTTTTGATGACAGGCACGGACGCACCTATGGCCCCTCGTACCTGTCAATACCAGTACAAGCTGTTTTTGAAGGAATGCGGAGTTCACTATCGAAATTTTCACATTCTGCGCCACACCTATGCAACTCGCTGTGTTGAACGGGGAATAGATGTGAAAAGTGTGAGCGAAATGCTCGGACACTCAGATATTAAGACGACTTTGAATCTGTACCATCACCCATCATTAGCCCATAAGTCACAGGCCGTACAAAACATCTGCTTTTTACCTGTACAAGAAACGTTTATACCAACACAACTGATGGGTAGTGCGCTCATGCAACGTTTATGAGCTGCGAGTTCCGCAAAGTTAGTTTACTTTGCGGAATTTTTGTATTCATCTTTCTTAAAACGCATTAAACCTCCTATTGCTCTAGTAAAACGGCCAGCAAGCTTTTACCAGCATATTGCAATAGGAGGTTTTACTCGTGTTAAAGATTTTTTTCGTTCCCTTGTTAGAGCTGTGGTTTTATTTCTTTGCCTAAAGATGTC
>ERZ773130.3356-NODE-3356-length-10598-cov-4.273262_pt1 | contig 10598 bp, 9 predicted proteins | sample MGYA00511919_ERZ773130 | MGnify/ENA primary metagenome ERZ773130 (study PRJEB29015, sample SAMEA2737851) | human gut metagenome | biome: human gut; feature: human-associated habitat; material: faeces | place: China | collected 2012 ...
CCGAACGAGCCGTAGAAGTCTCCACGCGCAACCGCGCGGCTGTCGCAGAAGAATTGCGCATAGCCGTACTGTTCTTTTGCTTCATCCGTCCCGAACCGACGCAGCAGCGCGCGCCAGAGCGCGGTCTGCGCGTCGTCGTCCGCCGCCGTGTCAAAGGTGCAGATATAGCGCGCGTTGCCGCTTTTCGGATAAACGGTAAAGTTCTCCTGAAAATCCGTCGGCTCGACGCCAGCGTCCGCCGCCTCGGCAAGCACAAGTGCGCGCACAGCGTCGGTATCCGCTGCCGATGCGTCCGTCGTCTCATCGTCCCAAAAAACAAATTCAACGCGCATATCCTCCGGATAGCGGGTGCGCACCACGTCCTCTTCACCGAAATAGAGACAGGTGGTGGAGGAAATCGTCACCAGCACCATCGTGGCGAGAATGCAGACCGAGGCAAGCCCTGCGCCGCTGCGCTTCATGCGGAACGCCATCGAGGAGACCGAGACGAAATGCGCGGGCTTGTAATAATACCGCTTATTCCTTTGCAGCAGGCGGCAAAGCAGCACCGAACCGGCAATAAAGACAAGATATGTGCCCACAATCACCATCAGCACCGCAAGGAAGAACAGCCCGATGGCGGCGATGGGGTCTTGGATGGTAATTGCCAGGGCATACGCGCCGCCAAGCAGCGCAAGCCCGAGCACGCCGAGAACGGGATTTGCACGCGGCGGCTTCTCGCCGAGGTTCTCGCTCTTGGTGAGCGTAACGGTGTCTGCAAAGCCGATGCGGCGGAGCGAATCAAGAAACAGCAGAAGGAAGATGACGCCGAAAACCAAAGTCGTCTCGCCCAGCCCCGCACCCGAGAGGCGAAGGCTGTAGTTCACCGTACCGCCCGTGATGCGGTAAAGTCCCAGCTCCGCCAGCTTGGCAAGCGCCGCGCCCGCGAGCAGCCCGACCGAGAGTGATGCGGCAAAGGAGAGCAGCGTCTCCCAGAAAAGAATAGCGGCAAGGCTGCGCTTGCCCATGCCGAGCACGCTGTACAGCCCGAATTCACGCCCGCGCCGTCTGGTCAGAAAAGCGTGCGTGTAGAACAGGAACAGCGCTGCGAACACGGCGATGACAAAGCTGCCGAGTTGCAGAATGACGCGCAGCGTCGCGCCGCCGGAGATCTTGTCAAGCCCGACATCACCCGCGAGGAAGAACAGAATATACTGCACCGCGCTCACGCCCGCAGCGGTCAGCAGGAAGGGGAGATAAAACCGGCGGTTGCGGCGGATGCCCTCCGCGGCAAGGCGGATATACAGCGTTTTCATTCGGCTTTTCCTCCCGCAGCCAGCAGCGTCAGCGTATCGCTGATGCGGCGGTAGAACTGCTCGTCGCTGCCGTCGCCGCGGTAGAGCTGGTGGAACACCTCGCCGTCCCGGATGAAGAGCACACGCCCCGCCGTGCTCGCCGCGCGCACCGAGTGCGTCACCATCAGGATGGTCTGCCCGAGGCGGTTGATCTCGCCGAACAGGCGCAGAAGCTCATCGGTCGCCTTGGAATCCAGCGCGCCGGTCGGCTCGTCGGCAAGCACCAGCTTCGGCGCGGTGATCAGCGCGCGGGCGACCGCGCAGCGCTGCTTCTGCCCGCCCGAAATCTCGTAGGGGTACTTTTTGAGGATGTCGGTGATGCCGAGACGTCCCGCCACCGGCAGCATGCGCCCGTTCATCTCCGGGTACTTCTTCCCCGCCAGCACGAGCGGCAGATAGATGTTGTCCTCCACCGTCAGCGTGTCCAGCAGGTTGAAATCCTGAAAGACAAAGCCGAGGTTGTCTCGGCGGAAGGCGGCAAGCGCCGCATCGCCGACGGCGGAAAGTTCCTTGCCGTCCAGCACCACGCTGCCGCCTGTCGGCTTATCGAGCGCCGCCAAAATATTCAGCAGCGTGGTCTTTCCCGAGCCGGATTCGCCCATCACGGCGACGTATTCGCCCGCATCGACCTTGAAGGTGACGTTCTTCAGCGCCTCCACGCTGCCGCCGCCGAAACGCTGGACATAAACTTTTTTCAGATTGTTGACTTCAAGCATATACATGAATAATTCCTCCGTTTATGTCTCTATTGTAGCAAAGGCGGGAAATGTTCCGCCATCGTTTCGGCTTACATTTCCCGCCCGTTTCTTACAGTTTTGTAAGATTTATTCGATCCGTGGTCTTTCCTGTGTGAAATCCAGCGTCACCGTCGTGCCGACACCGACCGCCGAGGTCGCCGTGAGTCCGACGCCGAGCAGACCGCACACGCGGCGGCAGAGATACAGCCCGATGCCGCTGGAATGCGCGTCGGTGCGTCCGCTCCCGCCCGTATAGCCCCGCTCAAAGATGCGCGGCAGATCCTCGGGCGCGATGCCGATGCCGCTGTCCCCGATCGAGAGCTTGCTGGGTTCGGGCGACCAAATGCGCACGCCGCCCGTGTGCGTGTATTTAAGCGCGTTGGAGAGCAGCTGTTCGAGCACAAAGGAGAGCCATTTTGCATCCGTGACCGCCACGATGCCGCTCTCGACAATCTCCACCTTGAGGTGCTTTGCGATGAACTCGCCCGAAAAGCGTTTGACCGCCTCGCGCACGAGCGGATCGACCGCCGTCTCGCGGAACACATAATCCCCCTTTGCGCCGTCGAGCCGCAGATAGGTCATCACCATATCCACGTACCGCTCGGTGCGGGCAAGCTCCACGCCGAGTGTCCGCGCCGCAGGACTGTCCTCGCCGGACAGGGTCAGCCGCATGGCGGCAAGCGGCGTTTTGATCTGGTGTGCCCAGAGTGTGTAGTATTCAACCATGTTGTCATAGCGGCGCTGTGCTGCGTCCTCGGCGTTGGTCAGCTCCTGCCGCAGGCGGGAGATCACCGCCGCGGCATCCGCCTCTTCCACCGTCCCGGGGGGCGGCAGCGTGCTCTGCCGCGCAGCGGCAGGCGCATGCAGACGCAGGTATGCCTTATGCTGCCGCGCCGTGCGCGCATAGTCCAGCGCCAGAAGCAGCAGCCCGAGCGCCGCGCACAGTCCGGACGGGTACAGCACGGCAAGGAGCGGCAGCCGATAGAGGTAAAAGGATGCCGCAAGCAGCCCCGCAAACGCAAGGCAGGCGGCAATCACGCCGCCGCGCGACCGCAGCCATTTGGAAAAGATCCGCTCTCCGTCCATCTCTTTCTTCCTTTTTCTCTCTTCGTTTTTCACTGTATCATGTAGCCGACGCCGAATTTGGTGGTGATAAACGCGGCAAGCCCCGCCGCGTCCAGCTTCTTGCGCAGGCGCGCCACGTTGACGGTCAGCGTGTTCTCATCCACAAAGGCATCAGTCTCCCACAGGCGCTCCATCAGCCGCTCGCGGCTGACGACCTTGCCCTTGTTTTCAAGGAGGCAGGCAAGGATGCGGTATTCGTTCTTTGTCAGCTCCACCTTTTCGCCCGCGTAGGTCAGGGTCTCGCTGCCCGTATCGAGCATGGCGCCGCGATGGGTGAGGAACGCCGCCTGCGGCGCAAGGTCATAGCTGCGGCGCAGGAGGGCGCGCAGCTTTGCCATCAGCACACTGCCGTCAAAGGGCTTGGCAACGAAGTCGTCCGCGCCCATCTCCATCGCCGTGACAATGTTCATCCCGTCCGATGCGGAGGAAATGAACACGATCGGCACGTTCGAGAGCTTCCGCAGCTCGGCACACCAGTGGTAGCCGCTGAAGAAGGGCAGCGAAATGTCCACGAGTACGATGTGCGGCGAGAAAGCGGCGTATTCGGTGAGGACGGCGCGGAAGTCCGAGACGATGTGCGTCTCCATCTCCCACGACGCGGCAAGCGCCGCGATCGCCCCGGCAATGGCAGCGTCGTCCTCGATGATCAGCAGTTTGTACATAGCGTTCCTCCGATGTGGGTTTGTCTGTATTTACCCTTGTCAATCGAGGGTATTATAGCAAAAAAGGAGGTTGGGGTCAAGCGCTTGCCCGACCCCAACCGATTAAGATTTGATTAAAGCGCAGCAAAGCGTGCCGCACCGCGCGTGCGCAGCCAGCGGTAAAGCAGGATGCAGAGCGCCGCCGTCAGCACGGCAAACACAGCCGCAAAGACGGGAACCGACACAAACGCACCGAGGAACAAGACCCCAAGGACAAAAACCGCAGCATAGCCCCAGCCCGACAAGAGCGCAAGCATCACGCTGACGCTCTGCTTGATCGGGATGATCTCATTTGTCCAGACGAGGTTGGCATTCCGCACGCCGAGCATCAGCCCGAACAGCGCCGAAAGCAGTACATAGAGCAACGGCAGCACCACGACGGCAACCGATGCGGCAAGTGACGGGCGCAGAACAAACAGCGCAGATACCGATGCAAACAGCACCGGCGGCGCCGTCAGAATCAGCTGCACCGCGAGCTTTGCGCGAAGCGCCGTCCACGGGTGCACGGGCAGCGACTGCGCGATCCACAGGCTCTTGCCCTCCAGCGAGACGCTGGGCGCTGCCGTATCGTTCATAGATGCAAGCAGGCAGATGCAGCCGATGGCAAGGGCGGCGGGGAAATCCGGATTTTCCGGGAACACTTCGACAAGCACTTCATGAAGACCGCCGCCGCGCAAAAGCAGATACACCGCCGCAATCAGGATAAACAGCGTGCCGAGCCCGCAGTTGAGCATGTAGTTCGGGCTGGACGCGAAGCGGGCAAACTCCTTTGCCAGCATCGCGCGCGCGGGCGTGCGGCGCACGGCGGCACGCTCTCTGTAGCGCGCCTTTGCCGTGCCGCCCTTCGCCGTGGCAATGGCAATGAAACTGCGCTCGAGCAGGAAAAAGGTCAGCGCCGTGAGCGCGAGGACTGCCGCAGTGACGATGAGCGTCGCCATGCCGTCGCCTTCGCCGACGCGACCGATCAGATAGAGCGGATAGGCATTGCCGCGGAGCGCATCGCCGACAGTCGTCATATTCTCGATCAGCGCATTGATTATGGTACTTGCGCGGAAATAGAAGAAGTAGTACGCGCCGAAGAAGACAAGCGAGATCAGCACCGTGAGAAAGCTCTTGTTCTTCAGCTTGACGCTGATCTTCGCCACGACAAAGCCGAACGCACAGGTCAGCACCAGTACGAGAAGCGAAATGAGCGCCACCAGCCAGACTGCGCCGAGGATCGACCCCGCCGTGGGCTTTGCAAAGAAGAAATATACCACGGCGCCCGGGATGAGAATGATGCCCGAAAACATCAACCCGAGCAGATATGTGCCGAGCAGGCGGGATGTGAGGATATACCGCACCGGGATCGGCATGGACAGAAGCAGATCATTGTCCTTCGCCATGTACAGCCCCGAGAAGGTGTTGAACACGCTGCCGAACACGCCGAGCGCCGTCGCCATCAGCGAGAAGAGGAGAAAATACAGCCAGCCGTAGCCCGCCGGTACAAGCGCCGCGCCGAGCGTGAAGGCGAGCATTGTGAAAATGCTGCCGAGCACCCCGACCACGAGCAGCGCATACAGCGCAATGTAGAGCGCCGCCGCTCCCTTCGAGCGCATTTTGCCTTTTTTGGCATCGTAGAAAAAGCTGCGGTTCAGCTCATAGAGTTCCTTTTTAAGAAGTGTGCCGAGCATCATTCACCCTCCAGTTCGAGGAAGACTTCTTCCAGGCTGTCGTCGCCCTTGACCTCCTCCATCGTGCCGGAGCGGATCAGTTTGCCGCCCTTGATGATGGCAACCTTGTCGCAGAGCTTTTCCGCAACCTCGAGGACGTGAGTGGAGAAGAAGATCGCGCCGCCTTCGTCGCACAGTTCGCGCATCATGCCCTTGAGGATATGCGCCGCCTTCGGGTCAAGCCCGACAAACGGTTCATCCATGATGACGAGGCGCGGCGCGTGCAGCCATGCCGCGATGATCGCCAGCTTCTGCTTCATGCCGTGCGAATACGCCGAGATCGGCTGTGCAAGGTCGCCGGTCAGCTCAAACAAGTCGGCGTATTTCCGGATGCGCGCCGTGCGGTCCTCGGCGGACACGCCGAAGACGTCTGCAATGAAGTTCAGATATTTGATACCCGACATGAAGTCGTACAGATCCGGGTTGTCGGGGATGTAGGCGATCTGTTTTTTGCAGGCAAGCGGGTCACGCTTTTGCGAAATACCGCCGACCGTGATCTCGCCTGTGTCATAGGCAAGGATACCGACCACCGCCTTGAGCGTGGTGGTCTTGCCCGCGCCGTTGTGCCCGATGAAGCCGTAGATTTCGCCGGGCGCGATGTGGAGCGACAGGTCGTCCACCGCTTTTTTGTCACCGTAGGTTTTCGTCAGATGTTCAATATACAGCATAATTTTCTCCGTAAAAATTTGTTTTTCTTATCGATCCGTGACGGTAAGGCTGCCGCTGACGGTGGAGACTGCGGCGGTGCAGCCGCCCTCTCCGAAGACGGATGTGCCGCCCTTCACGCGGTAGTCGTCGCAATGCAGGCTGCCGCTGACCGTCTTATAGCAGAAGGTCGCGCCGATCGTCGTCGGGACGGTCAGCCGGACGGCGCCGCTGGTCGTGTCAATGTCCACATCCGCTGCGGCGGCAAGCCCGAGCTTCACACCGCCCGAAACCGTCGATACATCGACCGTCCGCGCGGCAAGCTGTTCTGCGTCGACCGCGCCTGAGACCGTATCCGCATGCAGGGCGTCCGCCCGGGTCTCGCCCGCAAGATCGATCCTGCCCGAGGTGCTGCCAAAACGCAGGTCGGCAGCCGTCACATCCGCAAGCCCGATCGCGCCGGACACCGTGGAAACGGTCAGATCGCCCACACTGAGCGCGTCGCCGCGCACAGGCGCGCTCACGCTGCGCACCGTGACGTCCGCCCCTGCCGGGATCTCCAGCGTGAGCGCCTTGGCATCCAACGGGAAACGTCCGGCATAGCCCGATGCGCAGTACATGATCTCAAGCATGCCGTCCTTGATGCGCCAGTGCATCTGCTGCGGCACGGAAAGCATGCCGCTCTCATCGGCACGCAGGGTGTCCCCCGCGCCCTTCTCCAGCTTCACACTGCCGCCGACCCAGCTGACCGAGACGCGCCGCACCTCGGATGCGGCATATGTGAAATTCCCCGCCGCAAAGGTCATTGCGTCCTTGTAGTCCATGATGCTCTCCTCCATTCTTTCAACAGCCATCCTGCCGAGCGGCACACAACCGGAAAAGAATGTGCAGAGCACTGCCGCAAGCAGAAAAAGCCCGATTCTTCGTATTGTTTTCATATAGATATTTCCTCCGTACGGGAGATATAACGCCGCGCTTTACCGTTTTTCGCCGAGATTGGGATGTTCTTTTTCGATTTTTTCGGATTCGGCGCTGCCGCGCTCGATCGGTCGCACGCCCGTGACCGCGCTGTCGGCATGCTGCAGCACATAGATCATGCCGCGGAAGATCTCGCCGAGCTGCGTGGCGATCTCCGCCTCGGTGAAGGTGCAGACCCCGGCGGCGCAGAGCGCGCACAGCCCGTAGGTATAGGTCCACATCTGCCGGAACAGATGCGCCGCCGCCTCACGGGACGCATGATAATCACGCATAATGATGGCAATGTCGCTCTCGCGGCTGAACGGGATCTCGCTCATTGCACGGTCAAAATCCGCGCCGTCGCCGTGCTGCATGAACAGCAGCCGGAAGAGCTGCGGCTCTTCGGCGGCGAATTTCACCCACTGCATCCCGCGCATCTTATAGGCGGGCACATAGTTCTCCGCCACTGCCATATAGCCGTCAAAGCGCGCTTTCGCCATCGTGCGCACCGCGCAGCGCAGTTCGTCCATGTCCCGGAAGACCGTGAAGATCGGCGATGATGAGGTGGACAGGCGTTTTCCGACCTCGCGGGCGGTCAGCGCATCGCTCCCCGCCTCGCGCACAAGTTCAAATGCGGCGGCGATGATCTCTTCTTTTGTATATTTCGGTTTCGGCGGCATAATAACTCCTCCTGTTCTTTCCGCGATGTTACGAAACCGCGGTTATAAAACATTTGTTATTATTATACCATACAAATGCCCCACTGTCAAGCAGCGGGGCATTTGGCTTTTTATCTGTTTTTCTTTGTCACCACGCCGACGATCGCCATGATCGCGCCGAAAAGGACGCCGCCGACCGCCCAGATGAACCAGCTGCGATCCGGCGTCATGCCGACCGGTCCGAAGGTCACAAAGAGATACACCGCGGTGACGATCAGCCAATAGCAGCCGCTGATCGCACCGATCAGCCCGCTGTTTTTCTTTTGCTCGCGCGTGTAATCCCCCTCTTCCAGCAGCTGTTCCATCGCGCCGTGATACACGCCGCCGCGCACGAAGGCAAAGCAGCCGCAGCCGACAAAGAACAGCAGCAGGCAAACGGTCAGCGCCGCGACCCGATCCTCCGCGCCCATGCAGGCGGCAAGGATCACCGGCACGGCGGCAAGAATGCAGAGCACCACGCCGACGATGTTGAGCCGCGCATAGGTCGCGGCAAAGGCATTCAGCCGCTCGCGCACCATGCCGGAAACACCGTATTCGGTCTCAAACGCCTCTTTTTCGAGAAATTCATAGCTCTTCACGCGAAATCCGCAGGCAAGAAAGATCGCCACGGCAATCGCCACAAAGAGCAGCAGCGCACCGACGCCGATGCCCGTCGCCGCCCCCTCGCTGATGCCGAGTGACGGCGCAAAACCGCCGAGAAACAAGAGAAGGATCGGCGAAAACACGCACAGCATCGTGGCAAGCGCAATCTTCGGCGCGTCCGCGCGGCGTTTCGCAAGGTAATCCGCCGCATCCTCCATCGTCACGCGGCGCAGCTTTTCGGGCGCTGCATCGGTGGTCGGCGTACTCTCCTCAATTTCGTCCTTCAGCAGATAGTCCGTGCTGACGCCGAACAGGCGGCTCATCTGCACGATCTTCTCCATATCGGGAATGGACTGCGCGCCCTCCCATTTGGACACGGACTGGCGCGATACCGAGAGCTGCTCGGCAAGCTCCTCCTGTGACCAACCTGCCTTTTTGCGCAGAAGAATAATTTTGTCTGCAAGAATCATGATCTGTCCTCCCGAGGTCTCCCCCATTGATGTTCGGTTTTGTTTTCCGACGCCCCGATTTTACCGTTTTTCGCGGTTGCGCACAAGAAAGTCGGGCTGAAATCTGCGCAACTGCCGGTTGCAATTCCGTAAATCCGCGGTTTATTTTGATTCAAACGTTATGTACCATGTGTTCTTTTTCACTATAACAGGCATTGTTCTCTTTGTCAACAGAAACAGAAAAAGCGAGACAAAAGTCCCGCTTTTAGCCTTCCCCCCTTGGGGGGAGGTGTCAACGAAGTTGACGGATGCGAGGTAGCCATTTGTCAGAATGGCGTCTCTACAGCACAGAACGAGGTTGCGCAGACGGATGCTTACGCATCCTACCCCTCATCAGTCGCTTTCAGCGGCAGCTTCCCCCAAGGGGGAAGCCTAAAATGCGCACAAACCTGTACCGATGGTCCGTTTTGTCAATCCGAAAAAGCAAAAATAGGTCCGCTTTGCAGACCTGTTTTTGAATGGCTTACAGTTCTTTTGTCCAGTGATATTTATCCTCGAGCTTGCCCCACTGGATGCCGGTGAGCGTATCGTAGAGGTGCTGGGTCAGCGCGCCGATCTTGCCCTCGTTGATGATAAACTTCTTACCCTTGTAGCAGAGCTCACCGATCGGCGAGACGACCGCGGCGGTGCCGCAGCCCCATGCCTCCTCGAGCTTGCCGTCCTTCAGCGCCTGTCCGAGCTCGTCCACGCTGATGCGGCGCTCGGAAACCTTGTAGCCCTCGTCGCGCAGCAGCTCGAGAATCGACTTGCGCGTGATGCCGGGCAGGATCGAGCCGTTGAGTGCCGGGGTGACGACCTCGCCGTCAATCTTGAACATGACGTTCATGGCGCCGACTTCCTCGATGTACTTGCGCTCCACGCCGTCCAGCCAGAGCACCTGTGCATAGCCCTGCTCCTCTGCCTTTTCGCCGGCGCGGTTGCTGGCAGCATAGTTGCCGCCGCACTTTGCCTCGCCCGTGCCGCCGCGGACGGCGCGGACATCCACGTCCTCGATCATGATGCCGACGGGGTTGATGCCCTCCTTATAGTAGCTGCCGACGGGGGACAGGATGATGACAAAGGTCGCATGCTTCACGGCGTGCACACCGAGCGTCTCATCGTTGCCGAACATAAACGGACGGATATAGAGCGACGTGCCGGGCGCCGATGGCGTCCAGTCCTGCTCCATGGTCACAAAGGTGGTGAGCGCCTGCATGGCGTCCTCCTCCGGGATCTGCGGCAGGCAGAGACGCTCCGCCGAGCGGTTCATGCGGCGGATGTTCTCGATCGGGCGGAAGAGCTGCACTTTGCCGTCTGCGCGACGGTATGCCTTCAGCCCCTCGAAGATCTCCACGCCGTAATGCAGGACGGTGGAAGCGGGATGCAGCGCGATCGGACCGAAGGGCACGATGCGTGCGTCATGCCAGCCCTCCTCCTCGCTGTAATCCATGATAAACATATGATCCGTAAACACCTTGCCGAAGCCGAGCGTACTGCTGTCCGGCTTTTCGGCTGGATGCGTCGTCTTTATAACCTTGATTTCCATACAAATCCCTCTTTTCATCTCAAAACCATGGGTTGATACTCACAAATATAGC
>ERZ773130.3364-NODE-3364-length-10569-cov-6.763173_pt1 | contig 10569 bp, 4 predicted proteins | sample MGYA00511919_ERZ773130 | MGnify/ENA primary metagenome ERZ773130 (study PRJEB29015, sample SAMEA2737851) | human gut metagenome | biome: human gut; feature: human-associated habitat; material: faeces | place: China | collected 2012 ...
TTATTATAATATAAGCTTATAAATAAAAGGTTTATTTCATTTCTTATTGATAAATATGAATTTTTTCATAAAGAATTTAGAGTATTTGCAAAAATAATTAATATGTGCTAAAATTAGCTCATAAAAGTACTAAAGACTTATTAATTATCCATTTATAATTCATATTTTTACTAATTATATGTAGTACTTACATAGAAATATTTATTGAACAGGTATAATATCATTTATTTAAAGCAAACATAATATCACTTATTTGAAGTAGAGAAAATTATCTTTATGAATTGTTATATGGATAATAGTCTAAGTCTAAATTTTTACTGTTTGACAAAAAAATTTTTTGAGTCAATATAGTAAAAGATTTTATTCGAATAGGAGGGCAATTATATGAATAAGATTTTCAAAATTTGATGTAAGAAAGTAAAACATCAACATTTTGATAGATTTTATTCATAGCAAAGTAAAATTCTTAAAATGTCCGTTAACAGGACGAAATAATATATAGTGGTATCAATTAATATTGATGATTATATATTATCTAATGATATTTTGGGGGTGGGATACAACTAAAATATCGTAATGTAGGCTATAATATGATTTTGGAAAAGATTATATAACAATAGTTGTATTGATAAAATGAAGGTATATTAATTGCTCCTATTTGGGGGTGGGATGCAATTTTAATATTATTATCTAAACATACTAAGACTTTTATTATTTGTATTTAATAAATATCTAAGAACGGAAAATATCTATATTGTTAATAGTAGAAATAATTTAAGATTAGTATTTTAATGTCATATTATAAGTCGAAATTCTAGATCATTTTATTCAGTAGGAGGGTAATTTGTATGAATAAGATTTATAAAGTAATATGGAGCAAAGTAAAACATCAATATGTTGTTGTATCAGAACTTGCTCATAGTAACGGAAAACAAAGTAGAACTTCTAGAAATAGTATTCGTAGTCGTATTGCAGCACTTGTAGTATGTGGTGCTATAGCAGCATTTGGTGTATTTAGTGCATTACCAAATTCGGCATTTGCAGCAGGAGCAGGAGCCATAACAACTTCAGGTCAATATATAGCTGTAGCAGTTGATCCAGATAGTGGAAATGATAAGTATTGGGATGGACGTAAAAATAGGTGGGTTTATTATAAAGTAAATGACACTAGAACATTTACAGATGCCCAGGATAAAACACATACTTATACTTTTGTAAATGTTGGTGGCAAAAATTATTGGGTACGTGAAGGTTATACGATTACTATTGAAGAAGGAAGTAGATTTACAGCATATGATCAATCAGGAGATGTAATAGCTCCTGAAGATGGTAGTTTTATTATAGATAGCCAAAAAAGTCCTGATGCAGATGATGCGGGTTTAATATCTTCAAGTGAAGTTGTGTTAGCAGAAAATGAACATCGTCAAACTAATTCTGGGGCATTAGTAGATGTATCTGCTGGTATTTATGGTGGAGCTGTCAATAGTGGTGGAACAGAAGTAAAATCAAGATATAATTATTATATTAATGATAATAATAGTGGCTGGAAAGATGTTGGTAATAAAGAAAATATTTCAGGTATGGGAAATTATTTTAGGCAAGTATTTCGACAATCTGATGGCACATATAGGACTGCAACAGGAATAACAGTATCTACTGATAATTTATATGTAATAGATGGTAAATTAGGTGCATTTTTTAATAGCAATAACAGTGTTTATACAGGAAATGTCTATGGTCTTCATAATGAAGTTTTAATGACTGGTGTAGATAGCGTTAATGGCAATTATTATAGCTATTGGGGAACGAAAATAAATGATCCTAATATGTCTATGTCTAATATGACTATAGGTGAACATGATAAAATTGTTGATGGTTTGCAGACTAATATTGACCATGTAAATGGTGATATTGTTCAAGAAATAAAATTAGATGGCAATAAAGCTGGACAAGGTGGTACTTATCAAGATGGTAAAGGCGGTACTATTAATTTAGAACGTCGTGGTTATTGGAATGGAACAGAATTTGTTGATACTGGTTCTGTAGATGGTGGTATTACTATTTCCAGCGAAGGCGGAACTGGCGGTAAAGATGTAGCTATTAAATTTGCTAATGAAGATGGTTCATTTACTGTAGATGCTGGTTCTAAAGTAGAAGGAAAAACAGAAAATGGTGGTAATGCCTTAACAGGTCTTTCTATTAATGGAGAAGAATATACAATTGCTGCAGGTGGTAAATCTGTAACACGTGGTAGTATTAATAATGATGGTAGTGTTAAGATATATCAAGGAAATGATGATACTACTGGTATAGAATTAGATGGTAAAATCCATGATTATGCATTAGATACAGGAGCTTTAGGAAACCAGACAGTAACTGCAGATAATAATGGTCAAGTTACGTTAACAGTAAAAGATCAGTATGGAAATGGAACTGATAAGACATTAACTATTAATGGATTAGTAACAGAAGATAATCTTGGTGAACAAATAAAAGCTAAAAATAATTTAACAGTAACAGAAGGTACTACTAGTGGAGCTGATGGTGGAAATTGGCAAATAGAAGATTCCAAACAGCCAGGTAAAATATTTAAAAATACAACATTAGTAAGTAAAGAAATAACACCACCAACATCTGGATATGAAAATACGTATGATATATCTGATACAGATGGAAATACAGTAACACTTAAAGATGTGGCAAGTGCCACTAAATTAAGTAGTGTAGATAGTAAAGTAGGAGATACACAGTATACTTCTACAAATTATATTGCAAATGGGCAAAATTTAACTACAGCTGCTAGTAATTTAGATAGTGCTATTAAAGGAAATGAAAATAAAATAGGAGCACTTGATGGTAGAGTAGTAAATGTAGAAAATGACACAATTACTGGTGGAAGTATTGATACTGATGGAAAAATTAATTTAAGACAAAAAGATGGTACTAGTATTACAACAGATAATGCAATACATGATTGGAAAGTAACAGATGCTAATCTTGATGAAAATGGAACACTTACATTAAATACAGAAAATGCTTATGGTGGAGATACTGGTGAAGTAACTGTTAATAATGTAGCAAGTACAGGATATGTAACAAACCAGATAAATGCAAATAATACAATAATTACTGAACAATATGAAGACTATTTTAATGAAAATGATAAGTATTTAAATAGTGCAACATTTGATAATAATTCAGGAGAATTAAAACTTACAGTTGCAAAAGCTGGAGAAAATGGGGCTGCACAAGAATATTCATTTGATTTAGGTAAGTATGTTGAAGGAAAAGATGTTTATGTAAATCAAATAAGCATAGACAAAGACAATAATAAATTAATTCTTAATAGAAAAAATGCTACTCCATTAGAATTAGGACTTGAAGAATTATCAGATATAGGTGTAAGTAGTACAGATTATCAATTAGTAGAAAATCCAGCAAATGGCAGTGATGGAAAATACACAGTAGATAATAATGGAAATTTGACACTTACTGTAAAAGACTTAAACAATAAAAATGCTGCTACAAAAACTATAACAATTAGTGGACTTGCTAAGAAAACTGATGTTGCTGTTATACATGATCAATATAAAGATGGTGAGTATACTAATTTAAGAGATACAAAAGCACAAATTTGGGATGAAACTTCAGGTGCAAGTGATAAAAAATCTAGTAGTATAGCGCTTGGAAAAGATGCATTTGTTTCTGTTCAAAATGGAAGAAAAGCAGATGCTATTCTTTTTGGTAGTGATACTTATACAGGTGGTATTGCCATTGGACAAGATAGTAAAGCTTTAAATGGAACTGTTAATATAGGTGTTAAAGATTATACAGGTAAAATGGGAGATGTAATAGTAGGTGATCCTAATAACAGAGATTTAGATAATGGAGAATATAATACTTATACCGCTATGGGTGTAGGTGAAACATCTGTAGGTTCAAACTCGTATATAAGTGGTAGTTTATCAACAAATATAGGTTCATATAATGTTATAACTACTAAATACATGAATGGTGGCAACCCATTGGATTCTGCACAAAATTTTGGGTCCATAACAGTTGGTACATTAAATAGTATAGAGTCAAATTCAAGTGATAGTTCAATGTTGGATACTATATTTGGAAAAGTATCTGGTGTAGCTAATAGTGTTGTAGGTATGGCAAATAAGACACAGAATAGTAATGGCTCATTAGTATTTGGTACAGGTAATGAAATTACTAATTCTATAGATACAATACCAACTCCTAGTAGTGTTAGTGGTGATGTAGCAGATGTAGCAGAAAACTTTAGAGATTCAGTATCTGATCGTAATAAATCAAATGGTGGTGCTGTATTAGCTATTGGCGGTGGCAATAAAGCTGATTATGCACAGAACTCCCAACTTATTGGTGTACAAAATGAGATAACAGGTACATCAAGAGATATATCCAAATTTAATATGATTAATGGATATCAAAATACTATTACAAATGGCTCAAATGATACAGTTATTGGTACTAAAAATACTGTTACAAACGGTGATAGTAACGTAGTTTTAGGCGATAATCATACTGTTCAAAATGCTGATAATAATGTTATTCTTGGTTCTTCGGATAAAGTAGCAACACAGACAGCTTCTAATACAGTAGTTATTGGTTATAATGCACAAGCAAATAGCAATAATGATGTGGCAATTGGTAGTGGTTCTGTAGCTAACGGAGCTGTAAAAACAGCAGGATATGCAGGAGCAAATCCTATTGGTACTGTAAGTGTAGGTAGTGAAGGCAATGAAAGAACTATTACTAATGTTGCAGCTGGAAGAATAAACGAAGATTCTACAGATGCAGTAAATGGTAGTCAGTTATATGCTACAAATCAAAACGTAACAAATTTAACAACTAAAGTAGATGCAGGCTGGTCGTTGTATTCAAACGGTAAAGAAGTTAAAAATGTAAAACCAGGTAATAATTGGATAAGTATTGATTCCGGTGATAATGTATCTATCACTAAAAATGAAGATGGCAACGGTATTAAGATTTCTGCTGATTTAAAAGACTTAGATGTAGAAGATACGAATGCTGTTCTGTATGATGATGAAGGTAAAACTACTGTAACACTCGGTGGCGAAGGTCATGAAGCTGTTAAACTTACAAACGTAGCAGCTGGTACAGTAAATGCTACATCTACAGATGCAATAAACAGATGCAATAAACGGTAGTCAGCTTTATGAAGTTCAGCAGCAGGCTGGAAAACATACAACTGTAACAGTTAATGGCGGCATGACAGCGCCGGAAGATGGAAGTTACACCCATGATGAAGAAGGTCGTTTAGACGGCAACTTACTCTTAAAGAAAACGGATAATAATGGACAGACTGAGTATGATTTGAAATTAAATCCAGATCTTACATTGCAAGGTGAAGACGGTTCTACTGCTCGTGTAGAAATCGGTGGTACGAACGGTACTATTATGGCAACGAAAGACCCTAATAGTATGACAGCAACTACAACTATTGACGGTGGCAATGTTTATGTAGGAAGCAGTGTATCTGTTGGTGATAAAGTAGTAATGACGAATAAAGATATTACTGGATTGTCCAATACTACTTGGGACGGTACAACTGATGATGTAAGCAGAGCAGCAACGGAAGGTCAGTTACAGGCAGTATCTAATGAAGCTGGAAAACATACAACAGTAACAGTTAATGGCGGTATGACAGCACCGGAAGATGGAAGTTATACTCATGATGAAGAAGGTCGTTTAGACGGCAACTTACTCTTAAAGAAAACGGATAATAATGGACAGACTGAGTATGATTTGAAATTAAATCCAGATCTTACATTGCAAGGTGAAGACGGTTCTACTGCTCGTGTAGAAATCGGTGGTACGAACGGTACTATTATGGCAACGAAAGACCCTAATAGTATGACAGCAACTACAACTATTGACGGTGGCAATGTTTATGTAGGAAGCAGTGTATCTGTTGGAGATAAAGTAGAAATAACAGATAAAGATATTACAGGACTTTCAAATACTAGCTGGAATGGCACTACAGATGATGAAAGTAGAGCAGCAACAGAAGGACAATTGAAAGATGTATCAGATACAGTAAATGCAGGTTGGACAGCAACAGATAGTAATGGAGCTTCAATTGTTGTAAATCCAGAAAATGGAAGTACATTGAATTTTGCTGGAGATAGAAATATCGAAGTAAAAGCAAATGAAAAAGATGGTTCCATTGATGTATCATTAGATGATGATATGGTACTTGGAGGTAAAGAAGGTACTTCTAGAGTAGAAATAGGTGGTACAAATGGTACTATCATGGCAACAAAAGATCCTAATAGTATGGCTGCAACAACAACAATTGATGGTGGAAATGTTTATGTAGGAAGTAGCATATCTGTTGGAGATAAAGTAGAAATAACAGATAAAGATATTACAGGACTTTCTAATACCGAATGGAATGGAACAACAACAACACCAGATAGAGCAGCAACAGAAGGTCAGTTACAACAGGTATCTAATGATGTAAATGCAGGATGGATTGCAACTGATAATAATGGTAGCCAGGTAAATATTACTCCAGATAATAATAAATTGAACTTTGCTGGAGATGAAAATGTTACAGTAACTGCTGCTAATAATGAAATAAAAGTAGCATTAAAAGATGATATAGTACTTGGCGATTATCTTAACGGTGACGATGGTGTATTAATTGGTGGAAGCAGTGGAACAATTAGTGCGACTAATTCTATTACTGTTGGTGAAGACCAAGGTCTCATTATTGATGGACAGAAAAAAGAAATTCAAGGACTTTCTAATACTACATGGAATGAAAAGATAGCAAATGATGCAGCAGTAGAAGGTTCTACAGCAGCAAGTACAGCAGCAACTCAAGGTCAGTTACAAGAAGTATCAAAAGTTGCTAATGCAGGTTGGACTGCTTCTGATGGAACAAATTCAATTTCTGTAAAACCAAATGAAACTTTGACTTTTGTTGGTGATGAAAACTTAACAGTAAGTGCAGATGGAACAGATAAAGAACTCAAAGTATCATTAAACGATGACATTACTTTAAAAGGTGATAGTAGCAGTATTGAATTAACAGGCACAAAAGGTACTATTCAAGTAAATCAAGAAACAGCAGAAGGTACAAATTTCACTAATATTAATGGTAATGTTGTTTCTATTGGTTATACTAATAGTGAAGGTATTGAAAATGCTATTGTTATTGATGGTGGCAAAGGTACAATAACAGGTCTTTCAAATACTACTTGGGATGATGAACTCGCAAAACAAGTAGCAAACAGTGAAGAACTTCAAGGAACAGCTGCAACTCAAGGTCAGTTACAACAAGCTGTTAGTGCGGTAGCAACAGAAGCTGCTAAACAACATACTACAGTATCTGGTGATGATAACTTAACTGTAACATCGAAAGAAAATACAAATGGTGGAACAAATTATCAAGTAACATTAAACGATGATATTACTTTAGGTAATCCAAAAGCTGGTAATACTGAAGGTGAAAGAAGCTTCACAATCAATACTACTGATCCAAATGGATATGTTCCTGAATCATATAAAACTGGTAGTGGTGCAAACTTTATAGAAGAAAATGGTGGATTTATGCTCTTTGCAACAGATACTCGAGGTTTTGGTGTATTTGGTGTAACAGCAAAAGGTTCAGCATGGGCTAAAGATTTTAAAACTTATACTACTGATATTTATGGTAATAATACACAGTATAGTTTAAATGAAATTGGCGATGCTGTAGCACAAATGTCTTCTTATTATAATGAAGAAAATGGAAAATCTTATACTGTATTCTCTCGTTATCTTAATGAAGCAGAAAAGGATAATCCATTTGTAACTGTAGATGAAAATGCAACTCGTGATATCCCATTAGCTCTTCGTGATGACGGTGCAGTGCTTATTGGTGCTACTATTAAAGGTGAAGACTTCACTGATAATGGTATTAGAATTAATGGTGAAATTGATGATGATGGTAATAATGTTGCTACAATTACAGGTTTAGAAAATACAACATGGACTCCACCAGCACCAGTAGCTACTTTCGCAAATGAAGGAACTGAAACAAGTAGAGCAGCAACAGAAGCACAATTAAATGACTTATATGGCACAGTTGTTGGTTATAATGTTGATACAAATGGTGTTAATTATGGTACTGTTACTTTAGGTGGTGGCAGAACAAGTTATGACCAAGATACACATGAAGGTGGTACAGTACTCAATAATGTAGCATATGCTTCTGGTAAAGATGGTAGTGAAGCTGTAAACGTTGATTACCTCAATGATGCTATTAGCGACGCTGCTGAAAATGGAAGTATATCAACTAGCGATCAGCATCTTGTTGCTAATACAGAAACTGGTTCAAATGGAGTATATAAACCAAATGATGATGGTAATGTAAACTTGATTGTTTCTGATGAAAAAGGCAATAGTAGTACTATAACTATTGGTGATGTAGCAAGCAAAACTGAACTTGATAGTTTGAAAACTAATGTTGGTGACCTCAGCTATAGTAAAGTACAGGGCGATGATGTTAAAGATGGCGATAGCGTAACTACTGCTATTGGTAAACTTGATAACAAGATTGAAAATATCAGTGGTACAGCAACAGATGCAGATAATAATACTGTAACTGGTGGTAAAATCAATAGTGATGGTACAATATCTTTAACTCAAAAAGATAAAGATAGTATTAAATTAGAAGGTCAACTCACAGACAGTGGTGTAGTTCAAGAAGGTACTTCATTTGATAAAGAAACTGGTACTATAACAATTACAAGCCAGGATAAATACAGTGGAGAAACATCTTCTGTAAAAGTAGAAGGCATTGCAAGCACTGAAGTAGTTGGTGCTATAAATAAAGAAGATCTTGCTACTGCATATAAAGACGCAGATAAAGATGGTAATGCAACTACTGAATACATTACTGATTCTGAATCTATGGTAGAAGCCGATGTAGCTCTTGATCATGCTATCCAAGATGTAGCAGGTACTAGCTACGCTAATGATATGGTTTTAAGTAATCGTATTGATAGTGTTGAAAAACGCTTAGGTAATGTTGAAGAACGTATTGATAAAGTAGGTGCTATGGCAGCAGCTATCGCAAACCTTCGTACTATGGGATTTGACCCAGAAGCTCCAACAGAAATCGCTATTGGCGTAGGTCAATATAAGAGCGAAACTGGTATAGCTATTGGTGTATTCCATTATCCAAACCAAGACTTCATGCTCAGTGCAAGTCTTTCTAGCTCCGGCGATGAATTAATGGGTGGTATTGGTGCTACATGGAAACTCGGTCGTAAATCTGCTGCTGAAAGAGCAAAAGATGAAGAAGCAAGACATCTTGAACAAGCTGAAGAAATGAAAAAATTAGCTCAGCAAGAAAAAGTAAAAGCACAAGCTCAAAGACATGCAAAATTACTTGCAGAAAGACAGCAAGCTTCTCAGAAAAATGCTTAATTAGCAAAAGTATTTAGGTGACAATTGAATAAAAATATAGATAAGCGACAGATTTTCTGTCGCTTATCTAATAAGAAAGAGGTATGAAATAAAATGAAAAAAATAGTATTTACTTTAACTTTAATCATGATGATGGCATTTAGTGGATTATGCTTTGCTTCTGATGGAAGTGATTTAAATAAAGAACAAAAGATAGCAGAAACTTTTATGGGCATATTTACTAAAGAACAAGCACCGGAATATGCTGTAGTTAGCAAAGATTTTTCTGATAACTTGAAAAAAAGTGTAAGTGAAAGAACATATAAGAAATTACCAGCTGAAGTTAAAGAAAAATTTGGTAATGTAAAAGATGTAAATTTCCGTGCATTTGAGAAATTTGAACAAGAAGATAGAGTTACTTATTTAGCTACTTTTGATAAACAACCAGTAGCTGCAATAATTTTTGTATTTGATAAAAATCAAAAATTAGTAAATTATGTATTTACTCCAATACAACAAGCTTCCAAATAATTTTATATTAGGTAAAAAATATGGATATAATAAGAGATAATATGGGAATAGTAAATATTTTTATATTGTGTATTATCATCATAGGAATCATATTTATTAGACCTATTAAACATGTACAAGCTCAAGCTTTTAAAATGGTAGGAAATTCAGATTTAGGAACAGTATATATTGATACTGATACTGTAGAAGTAGTAAAAAAAGATGGACAATATTACTTAATAGTATCTGCAGAAGAACATTATAAAGAAAGTAATTTCCTAACAGAGCTTAGAAAAGATGAAGATTTAAAAGATACAGTATCTTCATTGACATTATATATGTTTACTAATGATGGGAAATATTATTGTATGCCACAGAGATATTTGATAGACTCACAGGGTAAAGTATGTGGTGATTTAGGTTCTAATATGCAAATGCAAATGATTGATGATAAGGTAGTAAGCAAAATTTATACAAGTGCTTTGAAAAGTTTATCAGATAAGAAACGTTTTCAAAATATGATGAGACGATAAGTATATAAAATATATAGTTTTCTGTGTATCGCACTTGTGGCAGTGATGCTTGTTACTGACTGGAATTTTCATCCAC
>ERZ773130.3365-NODE-3365-length-10565-cov-11.918554_pt1 | contig 10565 bp, 9 predicted proteins | sample MGYA00511919_ERZ773130 | MGnify/ENA primary metagenome ERZ773130 (study PRJEB29015, sample SAMEA2737851) | human gut metagenome | biome: human gut; feature: human-associated habitat; material: faeces | place: China | collected 2012 ...
CCTCTTGAACCCCATTCAAGCGCGCTACCAAAACTGCGCTACACCCGGATATCTGCAAGCGGTTATCGCTCACAGCTCAATTAGTATACTTGATTCAGGGTGTTTTGTCAAGCTTTTTCTGCCAGTTTTTTGCAAATAAATTTTCAAAACTCCGGCTCGTTTTCCTGCAGCGGCTGATTCCTTGCGGGAAACGTTTCAAATTCAACAGTGGCAAGTGCAATTGCAAACACACTTTCGGCACCGGCTGCCAGCAGCGCCTGTGTGCAGGCTGCTGCCGTGGCACCGGTGGTGATCACATCGTCTACCAAAAGCACCTTTCTGCCCTCCACAAGTTCCGTGTCCGTCACCCGGAAGGCACCCGCCACATTGGCAAGGCGCTGCTCAAAGGGCAGGCCCGCCTGATGCCGCTTTGCACGAGTGCGGCCCAGTGCTTTCGGGTACAGCGGTATCCCCAGTGCGCGGGCCAGCGGCACCGCCATGAGCTGCGGCACATTGTAGCCGCGCGCTCTGCCGGATGCCGGTACGGGAACGATGCAGTCGTACCCAAGGGACATGCCTTCCACAAGCTCCGGCACCGGTTCTGCACCGGCCATATGCATCTCGCTGCCAAAGGCCAGCTTTGCCAGCCAGAGGCCCAGCTCCACCGCCGTCCACGGTGCAGCATGGTATTTGGTATGCAGGATGCCGCGCCGCACACAGCCCTCATACCGAAACGGTGCTGCTGCGCCGGTCAGTTCTCCTAAATAATGCTGAGAAGCGTCCAGCCGCATTCCTGGCTTCCGGCGCAGCTCTTCCAGCTCTGCGGCACAATCCGGGCAGATGGGCACACTGCCCAGCACCCGATCACAAAACGGGCAGCGGCGTGGGTACACCAACTGCCTTGCCCCGCGCAGAATGCGGCGCGGGACGCTGTAATAATCCATCAGTCCTTTTTGACGGCCACGATCACACGCACGCGCTTGCCCGCAGCACAGCCAAAGTTATCGTACCAGCCGGTCAGGTAGTAGCCCTCCGAGTTGACCTCGGTCAGCTTGGTGGCGTAGTACTGACCCTTGTACCACAGATACACCTGTGCGTCGTCCGCCATCTCAAAGCGGGTGCCGTTGCTCATGACCGACGCTGCACCCACCTGATCGATCTTCATGGGCATGAGCTGGACCATCGTCCGCACGCTGCCGGTCGTCTCTCTACGGGCTGCAACACCACCTACCAGCACCGGATATTTGACGTTGGTGGTGAAAGCTACCTGCGAACCATTGACATAGCACACATAGGTAGCACCGCCGCCAATATAGCGGAAGATGGACGCATACGGTTCGCCTACAAGGCTGCCCACCTGCCGCAGACCAAGGCTGAGCAGGCTATCCGTGTTGGCTGTGATCTTCTGCCACAGAGTGGAGAGGATGTCGCCGTTGATCACACCCCACAGCACTTCGCTGGTGGTGGGCACCAGAACATCCTTCAGGTCGTCCACGATCTTATCCTGCGTATCCGTGCTGTCGCTCTTGCCAGTGGAAATGATCTTGGCCAGCGTCTGCAGTTCCGAGTAGTTGACTGCCACATTCTTGATATCATCCAGCACGCCGTAGGTCCACAGGTCGCCGGTGACATCATTCAGGATCAGGCGGTCGATCTCGCCCTTCTCATTCAGCGTATAGTAGCGGACGTTCAGAAGATTCAGGTCTGTCCCCGCTAGGCGGCTGGGACGAACCGTCCCAGCCACACCCTCCGAAGTCGTATCCAGAATCTCTACATCGTCGGCCAGGGCGGCTGCGCCCAGAGCAGTGGCGTTGGCATTGATGGTGCCGTTGACACGGCGGTCCTCGATATGCTCCACGCTCTCGCCCTCCGGGGTGACCTTGATCTCTACCAGCCACCCCTGCGGAAAGTTCAGGCTTTTGTCCACGTTCACGGTGCGGGCAATGCCATCGGTGCACATGACGGAGACTTTCTGCAGAACATCCGCGCCGTTCTCTTCCACCAGACTGCGGGTGGCGGTCTGCACGACACCGTAAAACACGCTGTCGGCTTCCTCGCCGGTCACGATCCCGGCAGCCTCATTGTTCATGCCCAGCAGCAGGGTGACGACCTCGCCCACGCCGCCGCCGTTGAGGGAGGACACCTGGGAGGCCACCGCAGAGGAACCCAGCGTATAGCTGGTGCCTGCCACCGTTACACTGGTGGGAGCGCTGGCACTGGGCGAAACTGCCGTGATGCGGCCAGCGGCGCGGCGGGTGTAGACCCACAATGTCTGTAAACTCTCGCTGTAATAATACACATCGTATTTGTTCAGTTCCGCAGATTCCGACGCTTTATCGTTGCGGTAGACCATCTTGGGAACAAAGGGCAGCTGGACCGTATCGCCCGCCACAAAGGGGCCCTTCAGGCTCTTGAGCATGACGCTGGAGGTATCCACCTGACCGTTGGAGACCGTGAAGCCCAGACTGCTGCCGTAGGCACTGCCGCTGGCAGCGTTGGCTGTCAGGGCGTTGTAGAACAGCAGGGCGCACTCCTCGTAGTTGAGCACTTCGCCCTGGCTGCGGTCCACCTGATTGCGCAGGCCCAGCTCACTGGCCTTGTTCAGCTGTGCGTTGGGGAAGGAGCCGCTCAGGTCGGTCATCTTATAGCCCATCAGCTTGAGGATGGCCGTGACCGCCTCCTCCAGCGTCACGGCGTTGTCGGGCCGGAAAGAGCCGTCGGTGTAGCCGTTCATCCAGCCGTTCTGCACCGCAATGCGGACATAGGGGGCATAGGGCGAAGTGCCGGGCAGGTCGGTGAACAGGGTGCCCACCGTGCCCTGAGAGCCCACGCTCTCGCGGTAGGTGGAGTAGGACACCAGCATCCGGGCCAGTGCACCGCGGGTGACCACAGCGTTCAGAGCAGCCTGCTGGCTGCTGTCCATCGCGTTCAGCGTGATGGACAGCTGGACCGCCGTGTTGGCGTTGCCCGCTGCCGATGCCGGCAGCACCAGCATCGACACGGCAATGCTTACCGCCAGCAGAAATGCAAGGATTCGCTTTTTCATGGAAAATCCTCCTTAAAATAGTTTCTAATGTATTCCGGGTTGCGGCTCCCAGCGTCTGCTTCGTGCAAAGCCTTGCACTTGCATCCTGCTGGCCGCGGCCCCAACAACTCCTCCCTTCATCCGCCACTGGCGGCGGTCGTCGTTGTTGCCCCTATTAGGGGAGCTCCGCAAGGCGCTGGCAAAGCCAGACCGAAGCGGTAAGAGGTTTAATCATATCTCAGCGCTTCAATGGGGTTCAGCCTTGCGGCGCGCTTGGCGGGCAGATAGCCGAACAGCACACCGATGCCCACCGAGATGCCAAAGGCCACCACGATGGAGTTGAACGAGGGGCTGACGGTCACATCAATGTCGCTGGAGATCATGGGCAGGATGCGGTTTGCCGCCATGGACACGATATAGCCAAGGACGATGCCCAGCACGCCGCCCAGTGCAGAGGTGGTGGCAGCTTCCACCACGAACTGCGACAGGATCACCCGCTCCTTGGCACCCAATGCCTTGCGGATGCCGATCTCCCGGGTGCGCTCGGTCACCGACACCAGCATGATGTTCATAATGCCGATGCCGCCCACCAGCAGCGAGATGCTGGCAATGCCGGTAAGGATGATGATGACCATGTTGATCATCTCGTTCATCTCCTCCAGCCACTCGCTGGCGCTGTAGATGTAGTAAGCGTTGTCGCTCTTGAGCAGGTCGTGCAGACCGCTTTCCACCACCGCCTTGGCCTCGTTGGCGCGGCTCTCGTCCTTCATAATCGCAACAAAGTTCTTGGCGCTGGACTGGTTGGAGAGCCGCATGGCCGTGGTGTAGGGCAGATAGATGCAGTCATCATCGGAGCCCTGCTGCATGTTCTTGTCCGTCACCTTGGCGTTCAGCACGCCCACGATCCGGAACTTGTAGGCTCCCAGCTTGATGGTCTGGCCCACCGCGTTGCCGCCGTAGGCCGCCCGGTTGAGGTAATCACCAATGATGCAGACCTGCTTGTTGTCCTTGATGTCCATGTACTGCAGGCCGCGCCCCTGGGCGAGGGTATAGTTTTTCATCTCGGCGTAGTGCTCGTCCACACCGTAAACGCTGGTGCCGTAGCGGTAGGTCGTGGTGCCCACCTTGGGGGTGTTGTTGCTGAAATCGATCTGGGGCGAGACTGCGGAGATGAGCTCCTTGTTCTTATCCGCAATCTTATACACATCCTCCACCGAGGCGGTGCGGGAGCCGTAGCCCCAGACCTGAATGGACAGGGCATTCGTGCCCAGCGCCGAAAAGCTGTCCCGCATGCTCTGGGTCATGCCGTTGCCCAGGCCCACGATAACGATGACCGCCATGACACCGATGATGATGCCCAGCATGGTCAGAAAGGTGCGGAGCTTGTTGCTCCACACATTCTGGAGGGCCTGACGGAAGGTCTCAATGATCATTTGTTCCCCTCCTGTTCTGCCGGTTCAAAGTTCAGCGTCGGCTGGACGATGGCTTCCGGCGCGCGGGAGTCACCATCGTAGACCACCTGACCATCCTCCAGCCGGATGATGCGGTCGGCCTGCACGGCAATGGAGTTGTCATGGGTGATGAGCACCACCGTATGGCCCTGCCCATGCAGGTCCTGCAGCATTCCCAGCACCTCGCGGCCGGTGTGGCTGTCCAGCGCGCCGGTGGGCTCGTCGGCCAGAATGATCGCCGGGTTGCGCACCAGCGCCCGCGCGATGGATACGCGCTGCTGCTGGCCGCCCGAAAGCTGGTTGGGCTTGTTTTTCAGCTTATCGCCCAGCCCCACCTGCTCCAGCACCTCCCGGGCCCGGCGGTGGCGCTCGGCCCGGGGGATGCCCGCATAGACCAGCGGCACCTCCACGTTTTCCAGCAGGTTTAATTTGGGCAGAAGATTATACTGCTGGAAGATGAACCCCAGCATCTCGTTGCGGATGGAGGCCAACTCGTTCCGGCTCATCTTGCCCACATCCCGGCCGTTCAGCCGGTAGGTGCCCGCCGTGGGCACATCCAGACAGCCGATGATGTTCATGCAGGTGGACTTGCCGGAGCCGGACTGGCCCACAATGGCAACAAACTCGCCTTTTTCTATTTTCATGGTGATGTGGTCGGCAGCTTTTACCGTGGTGTCGCCCATCTGGTAATACTTGCAGACCGCATCAAATTCGATCAGAGCGCTCATTCCATCCTCCCATCAGAAGATCATCATGCCGCTGCCATCGTCATAGTAGCTGTCGCTGCTGACCGAGTTGGGGTCGTAACCAATGGTGTCCCCCTCCTGGATGCCGCTGACGATCTGGGTGTAATCATCATCGCTGACACCGGTCTTGACGGCCACATAGACAAAGCCCTCGGGAGCCTCCATGGTGGTATCCGCCTTGGAGGCGCTGGGGGAATCCTGGGTCACCAGCACATATCCGCCCCGGACGATGGCCGCATTGGGCACGGTCAGGGCATTGGCGGCCTCGGCCACCACGATCTCGGCGTTGGCGTTCATGCCGGGCCGCAGGCCGTCGGTCTCGTCAATGCGGATGGTCACCGGGTAGGTGGTGGTGCCGCCGTTGGAAGCGCCCTTCATGGAGACGCGGGTCACAGTGCCCACATAGTTCTTATCCTGCACGGCATCGGCTGTGATCTGCACCTTCTGGCCCACAGTCAGGGAGCTGATCTGCAGTTCGTCCACATTGATAACCATTTCCAGATAGCTCAGGTCGTAGATGACGCAGAGGGTATCGCCGGATTTGACCGCATCGCCCACCTTGGCATCCTTTTCAATGATGGTGCCGCTGATGGGAGAGGTTACGGTATAGTTGGCCATGGTATCCTGCAGGTTCTGCAGGGAGATCTCCGCGCTGCGCAGGGTCTCAGAGGCCGACTGGATGCTCTCGGTCAGGTCATCGCCGCTCAGCTCGATCAGGATATCGTCCTTGGCAACGGTCTGACCCTCCTGCACATGGATGGAGGTCACGGTGCCTGCAGCCTGTGCGGTCAGGGTACGCTCTGCCTGATAGCCAAAGGTGGCAGAACCGATGGAGCTGACCCCGTTGATGGAGGCGGTGGCCGCCTGCGCGGTGGTCAGGCCGCCTGCATTCCGCACGGCAATGGTCACGGTGCGGGTGAGCAGGTTGCCGGTGCTCAGGGCATCCGTTCCGGTCACGCTGGTCACGGTGCCCTCCAGCTGCTCAAAGGTGCCGTCCAGCGTCACCTGGGCGGTCTGGCCCACGCTGAAATTGGCGGCATCGGCGGCGGGGAATTCCAGCGTCAGCAGCATTTTGGAGCTGTCGCGGATGATGGCGACCTCCTGCCCGCTGGTCACCTCGTCGCCCTTGGCGACCTTCAGGGTGCTCACGGTGCCATCCACCTCGGCACGCACATACTGGCGGTCCACCACCTTGTCATAGCTGCGCTGTGCCTGCTGCATGGCGATCTCGGCCTTTTCAAAATTGGTGGAAGCGTCCGAGCTGTCCAGCGTGTAGAGGATGCTCCCCTCATCCAGCACGTCGCCCTCCTCAAACTCGCCGGTGAGCACCTTGCCCTCCACCAGAGATTTCACGGTGTAGGTGTTGGCAGGGTTCAGGGTGCCGGTGCCGCTCAGGGTGTTGGTGACATCCCGCATTTCAGGGCTGGCCTCCATATAGCTGGGGTCCACGGCTGTGGTGCTGGCCTTCTTGGGCTTGAGCAGAAACACACCGCCCGCGATCACCACGCAGACCACCGGCACGAGCCATTTCCAGTTCTTCTGCAAAAACAGCACCGGGGCCTTGGTTGTCTGTGCCGCAGGCGTTTCCGCACCCGGGTTCTCCGTGCCGTCCTTCTTCTTGTTCCAGATCATCATGTTCCTCCTATCAGATTCAGGCCCGCCGGAGGGCGGCCTGCCAGATTCCTTTCCTATGTATAGGTGTAGTGTATCGCATTTTGCCCGGATACACAAGCGTCCAAATTTCGTTTGCACGCTTTTCAGCAAATTTTCACAGATTGTAAACCTTTGCGCAAATCGCAAGTTGACCTGCCTGCCGCTTTCTGGTTTAATCGGGACGTTGTTTGTACCAAATCAGAGGAGGATTTTTTACCATGAATCAGACCAGTAAGTTCTCGGTGCGCGATATCTGCTACGCGGGCCTGTTTGCCGCCGTCATCGCCGTGATGGCACAGATCTCCATCCCCATGCCGCTGGGCGTACCCATGACCATGCAGACCTTCGCCATCACGCTGGCTGCCGTGGTGCTGGGCTCCAAGCTGTCCGCCATTGCCACGCTCGTTTACCTGCTGCTGGGCGCTGTGGGTGTGCCCGTGCTGGCCAACTTCTCCGGCGGCATCGACAAGTTTGTCGGCCCCACCGGCGGCTTCCTGATCTCCTTCCCCATCATGGCCTACATCATCGGCCTTGGCGTGGAGCACAGGGATGCTTTCAAGGGTGCTTTCCCCGTGGCGGTTGTCGTGGGCACTGTGGTCAACTATATCGTGGGTGTCATCCTGTTCGTGATCGTCGCCCACAGCACCGTGTCTGTGGCTGTTTCTGCCTGCGTTCTTCCCTTCATCCCCACCGCCATCATCAAGGCTGTGCTGGCCTGCGTGCTGGGCCTGAACATCCGGAAGCGGATCCCGGGGGTAAAAAAGGCATGAGCATCGTACTGCGTCCGCATCACCTGCTCTGCACTCAGGGCTACTCCGGCCATGGCTACAGTGAGGCCTTTGTGGAGCACATGAACGATGTCGTTCACCAGCTGCGGGAGGTGCCCGGGACGAAGATCCAGCTCACCTTCTCCACCGACACCCTCTGTTCCTGCTGCCCCAACAAGCTGGGCACCGACCTGTGCGACACGCAGGAAAAGGTCAAGCGGTACGACCGCAAGACCGTGGAGTATTTCGGGCTGGAGGAAAAAGAATACGACTACCAGGCCCTCATCCGGGAGATCGATGCCAAAGCCACCCCCGAGATGCTGGCCGATATCTGCCGGGACTGCTGCTGGTTCCCCATCAGCGCCTGCTGCAAGAATATCTGCGAAGGCAAATACGTGAAATAACATTTCCCCCTATACAACAGGCCGCCGTGCAGGAGATGATCCTGCACGGCGGCCTGTTTGTTTTATTCTGTTTCTGCGGCCTGCACCGTTACATAGACCCCAGCGGGGACACAGGCGGCCCAAGCATCCTGCTCGCTCAGCCAGCCGAATTGCTCGCACACATGGTCCGGGCACTGACTGTCGAGGAAGGCAACGGCCCCATCTTTTACCTGCAGATGCACGATATAATCGCCCACATCATACAGATAATCGTGGTCCTCGTCCAGCGGGATCGTTTCGGTGATGCCGTCGCCGAAATCGACCACGGCCACCAGCGGCTCCGCTTTGGGGGCGTTGGCGCGGTACAGCACGAACAGGAGTGCTGCCGCGGCCAGCACCACGGCCGCAAAGATCAGATTTTTCTGCCAGCTTTTCAGGCGTTTCATGCAGCGTACTTGCTGGCAGCTGCGCCTGCAATGCGGCCAAAGACAGTGAAGTCAGCCACGGCGTTGCCGCCCAGGCGGTTTGCACCGTGGACACCACCGGTCACCTCACCTGCTGCGAACAGGCCGGGGATGACCTCGCCGTTCTCGTTCAGGACTTCAGTGTTGGTGTTGATCTTCAGGCCGCCCATGGTGTGATGCACACCTGCGGTGACCTTGATGGCATAGTAGGGAGCGGTATCCAGCTTGTTTGCAAAGCTGGTGCGGCCGAAGTCGGGGTCGTTCTTGGCCTCAACATAGCCGTTCCAGGTGTTCATGGTCTCGGCAAAAGCAGCCTCATCAACGCCCATTGCCTTGCCCAGTTCCTCATAGGTCTCACCGGTCACGGTGTAGCCCTTCTTGATGTAGCCCTGAATGACGCTGGAGGCATCCACCATAGCCTGATCCACCACCAGCCAGCTGTAGCTGCCGGTCTGAGCGATCTCAGCGGCGGAAACCACATCACGGGTACCGACTTCATCAATGAAGCGCTTGCCCTCGGCATTGATCAGCACAGCGCCGTCGCCGCGCAGACCCTCGGTGATCAGGGCAGCGGTGTTGGCCTCCACGGTGGGGTGGATCTGGATCTGATCCATATCCACGGTGTCAGCACCGATGGCCTGTGCCATCTTGATGCCCTGGCCCAGGATGCCGGGGGCGTTGGTGGTCATAAAGCCCTTCAGCTCGGGTTTGTACTCAACGACCATATCGAGATTTGCGCCGAAACCGCCGGTGGTCAGCACTACAGCCTTGGCATTGATGGTGATGGTCTCACCGGAAGCACCGGTGGCCTTGATGCCAACAGCAGCGCCGTTGTCATCGGTCAGGATCTCGGTGGCGGTGGTGTTCAGCATGATCTGGACACCAGCCTTCTCACAGTTTTCCTCCAGCAGGGGGATCATGTAGGAACCCACGGAAACGGTCTTGCCCTCTGCGTTCACAGGGCGATGGATGCGCTTGACGGATGCGCCGCCGAAGCTGGAAACACTGTGCAGGGTGATGCCCTGCTCACCCAGCCAGTCGATGGCATCAGCGCTGTTGGAGCACAGGGTCTCCACCAGAGCAGGGTCATTGACACCCTTGCCGCCGATCATGGTATCCAGCTCCATCAGCTCAACGCTGTCAAAGTAGCCGGTGGGGTTGGCCTGGTAGGCAGCCCACTGCTCGGAGACGGTCTTTGCCAGAGCGGTGATGGTCTCGTTGTCAGCGTACTTTTCAGCAGCAGCCTTCAGGGTCTTTTCGACACCTGCGCCTTCGGCAAACTCGTTCTCATCCTGATACACGGTCTTGCCGGCGTTCATGCCGCCGGTAGCGCGCACGGAGTTGCCGCCCACCACGGGCTGGCTCTCCACGATGACAACACTCTTGCCCTCGCTGGTAGCAGTCAGGGCAGCGGTCATGCCTGCGCCGCCTGCGCCCACGATGACGATGTCGGTATCAACGGTAGAGTCCTCAGCAGGCTCAGCGTTGTTCTCCACAGCGGTCTGGAAATCCTCAGGCTTCAGACCAGCAGCGGTAATGGCAGCAGCGGCTGCCTCCTTGATGGCATTGGAGGTGATGGTAGCACCGGACACGCCGTCCACGGCGATGCTGCCGCTCTCGGCGATCTCGCCGGGCAGCTGCTCGATTGCCTTGGAGCCCACGCCCTCGGTCTCATCGGCACCCTCAGCGGTGCAGCCGGTGATCTTGCCGTCGGTCAGGGTCAGGGTGACAGACACATCACCGCCAAAGCCCTTGGCAGTGCCGGCAAAATCGCCGGTAGCACCCGCGCCGGTGGTGGAGGCGGGCTTGCTGCCGCAGCCGTAGCCCAGCAGGCTCACTGCAACGACAGCGGCCATGGCCAGCGCTGCAATGCTCTGTTTCATCTTCGTGTTTTTCATGGTTTCTTCTTTTTCCTTCTTAGTTGAAGCAATGTTGCAGGCAGTTAGCCTGCGCGAACATATTTCAGCATAAAAAGGGGGCTGCCCATTCGGAAGGCAGCCCCCTTTGCCGAACTAGGAAAAGATCAGGCGTTGGCCTGTGCAGCAGCAACAGCGCAGGCAACGGTAGCGCCGACCATGGGGTTGTTGCCCATGCCGA
>ERZ773130.3367-NODE-3367-length-10557-cov-6.286707_pt1 | contig 10557 bp, 10 predicted proteins | sample MGYA00511919_ERZ773130 | MGnify/ENA primary metagenome ERZ773130 (study PRJEB29015, sample SAMEA2737851) | human gut metagenome | biome: human gut; feature: human-associated habitat; material: faeces | place: China | collected 2012 ...
CTTCATTGAGTTTGTTCATCCCCTGCGCCATGCCGTATCCCTCCTCCCGCAGCGCGCAAAAGGGCAGACCCGCCGCGTTTCTGACGAGTCATGCCCATGATAGTCAGCGTTTTTATTATATAGCCTTTCTAAGAAAAGTCTATGCCGATTTTATAAATTTTGACGGGAAACTGCTCAGCCGTTGTAGCGGTTCTGCGCGCTCATCACGCCGTCGGTGATGATGCACTCCGCCGCGTCGATCACGCGGTCGAGCAAACCGTCGATGACCTTGCGCTCCTGCGCGGAGAACGAGCCGATGACCCAGTCGACGATGTCGTGCTCCGGCGCGCCCACGCCGACCTTGACACGCGGGAATTTGTCGGTGCCAAGGTGGGCGATGATGTTCTTGAGACCGTTGTGGCCGCCCGCGCTGCCGCTGCCGCGCACGCGGATCTTGCCGAGCGGGAGGGCAATATCGTCGGAAATGACGATCACGTGGTCGGCGGGGATCTTATAAAACCGCGCCGCCTCGCCGACGGCCTCGCCGGAGAGGTTCATATACGTCTGCGGCATCATCAGAAGAACGTTTGCCCCGCCGAATTCGATCACCTCCGTCAGCGCGCGGAAGCGCAAGCGGTTGCAGCGCAGATTCCGCTTGTCGATCAGGCGCTCCGCGGTCATAAAGCCGATGTTGTGGCGGGTGTTTTCATACTCGCGGCCATAGTTGCCAAGGCAGACCAGCAGCCATTCCGGCGAGCCCAATTTTTTGAAAATCATAATCACTATCCTCAATGCTTCCCCGACCGGGGGGAAATTTTCTTTCCGCGCGGGCGCGGAGGGAACTGCGGCGCAAAGCGCCGCCGGTCAAAAGGGAAGGGGGATTCTCTTCGGAAGAGAATACCCCCTTTTCGTTGCAGTATTTCCGTGCTGCGCGAAAGGCCGTGCTTTCGTGCGGCAGGCCAAAGCAAGCTTTTCTCGCCGATCCGCTCGGGTCAGTTGAAGAGCTTTGCGATGGAGATCTCCTGATAGGTGCGCTCGATCGCTTCGGCGAACATCGGCGCGACGGTCAGGTACTTGATGCGGGACTTGGCGAGTTCCTCTTCGCCGGCAGGGGCGGGGATGGTGTCGAGCAGGGCCAGCTCTTCGATGCTGCTGTTGGCAAGACGCTCGAGCGCGGGGCCGGAGAGAACGCCGTGGGAAGCGCAGGCGTAGACCTTCTTCGCGCCGCCGACCTCAACGATGGCCTTGGCAGCGTTGCAGAGGGAGCCGGCGGTATCGACCATATCGTCGAAGAGGATGCACTCCTTGCCGGCAACGTCGCCGATGACGTTCATGACTTCGCACTGGTTGGCCTTCTGGCGGCGCTTATCGACGATGGCGAGGTTCATGTGCAGCTTCTGGGCGAAGGTACGGGCGCGGGCGACGGAGCCGACGTCGGGGGAGACGACGACCATGTCCTCGCAGACGGAGCCGAACTTCTTGGCGTAGTAGTCGACGAAGATGGGGTTGCCGAAGAGGTTATCCACGGGAATGTCGAAGAAGCCCTGGATCTGGTTGGCGTGCAGGTCCATCGTCAGCACGCGGTCAACACCGGCGGCAACGAGCATGTTGGCGACGAGCTTGGCGGAGATGGGGTCACGGCTCTTGGCCTTGCGGTCCTGACGGGCATAGCCGAAGTAGGGCATGACGGCGGTGATGCGGCCGGCGGAAGCGCGGCGGCAGGCGTCGACCATGATGAGAAGCTCCATCAGGCTGTCGTTGACGGGCTTGCAGGTGGACTGAACGAGGAACACGTCGCTGCCGCGCACGGTCTCGTACAGGGAGACGGAAGCCTCGCCGTCAGCGAAGCTCTTGACCTCGCTCTCGCCGAGCTTGGTGCCGATGATCCTGCAGATGTCAGCTGCCAGTTTGGGGTTTGCGTTGCCGGTGAAAATTTTGATGTCCTTACCGTGAGAGATCATGTTGAAGTACTCCTCTTGTTTATTGATAAATTTATGAAGTTACTTTTTTTCGTGCGCTGCGCGCCACGTCACCGCCCAGCCGGGCTTGTTGACCTGGCGGGAACGCGCCAGCGCAAGAGCATCCGCGGGCACCTCGTCGGTGATGGTGGAGCCGGCGGCGATGTAGCTGCCGCTGCCGACCGTGACGGGGGCGATGAGGTTGGTGTTGCAGCCGATGAAGGCGTCATCGCCGATCGTGCAGCGGAACTTTTTAAAGCCGTCGTAATTCGTCGTCACCGTGCCGCAGCCGAAGTTGATGCGCTCGCCGCAGTCGCTGTCGCCAACGTAGGTCAGGTGCGAGATCTTCGTGCCGTTGCCGATGACGCTGTTTTTGATCTCGACGAAGTCGCCGACCTTGACATGGTCGCCGATCGTCGAATTCGGGCGCACATAGGCAAACGGCCCCACGTTCGTGTGGCTGCCGACGGTGCTTTCGCTCAGCTGCGAGGCGTTGACTTCCGTCTCGTCGCCGATCACGCAGTCGCGGATCATGGTGTTCGGGCCGATGGTGCAGTTTTTCCCGATGACCGTCCTGCCGCGCAGGATCGTGCCGGGGAGGATGACCGTGCCGCTGCCGATGGTCACGCGGGGATCGATGTAGGTGTTGTTCGCGTCCATGATGGAAACGCCCGCGGCAAAATGCTTGTCGGCGATCTTGCGGCGGCACATATCCTGGGCGCTCCGGATCTCCTCATCGTCGCCCACGGGAAGAAAGCCTTTTGTGATCTCCGCCCCCTTGGGGAAGGCGGCAAATGCGCCGTGCTCTTTGAGGACCTTGCAGCACTCCGCGGCCTCCGCAGAGTAGACCGCACCGCCGGAAAACACGCCCACGGGCAGCACCGCGCCGTTGACGATGAGCACGCTGCCCTTTTCGCCCTTGAGGAGCTTCAGCAGTTCCTCCCCGTGCTTCGCCCCGTCAACATAGGTGACGTCGGCCTGCTCGGGGATATAAGGGCGCATGATGTCGTGCGCGCGCACGTCAGAGACAATGAAAAACCGCTCGACACCTTGCCCCATCAGTTCTTCGACCATCCACGTGAGAATGGGGCAGAACAAAATGGGTCTGAGCATCAGCGGCGTTTTTTCTTTTGTCAGGGTCATATCGTCCGGCATAAAGAGAACGGCCAGCTTCTGATCCATTGGGGTTCATCTCCCTTCTCCACTTCACTTGCAGTGTATTAACGCCATTATAGCAAAGCTGCCCGAAAAATCCACCTTTTCTCACAAAAAAAACAAAAATTTTTTGATTCGGGGCCTTCACTTTCACATTTTAGAAATTTCGTTTCAAAAGGCTGCTTTTTTGGTTGAATTCGCAATATTTTTGCGGTACAATAATAAAACTTTCGCTTAGAGGAGTCGCTGTCATGCTCAATATCGTGCTCGTCGAGCCGGAGATCCCGCAGAATTGCGGCAATATCGCGCGTACCTGTGCCGCTACGGGAGCGCACCTGCACCTCGTAAAGCCCCTCGGGTTCGATATTTCCGACCGTGCGGTCAAGCGCGCGGGACTGGATTACTGGCATCTGGTGGATATCAGCGTGTATGAAAATCTGGCGGACCTTTTTGCAAAACACCCCGAAGCGGAAAACGACTGTTGGCTCGCAACGACCAAAGCGCCCCGGGACTATTGCCAGGCAGAGTTTCGCGACGGCTGCTGGCTCTTCTTCGGAAAAGAGACAGCGGGCCTGCCGGAGGATTTCCGCAAGGCGCACTATGAGCGCTGCATCCGCCTGCCGATGCGTGCGGAGGCGCGCAGCCTGAACCTTTCCAACTCCGTGGCGATCCTGACGTATGAGGCGCTGCGGCAGACGGACTTTCCCGGGCTCAAGCATGAGGGAGAGATGCTGGAAACCCCGTAGGGAAACGGTTTCGTTTCAAAATGAGTAACCAAATCGTATGTGTACATTATGAGGAGGAAACAATATGAATTATAATAAGAGAACGGTTTGCGATGTAGACGTGAGCGGTAAGAAGGTGCTGCTGCGCTGCGATTTCAACGTTCCCCAGGACAAGGAGACCGGCGCGATCACTTCGGATAAGCGTATCGTGGCGGCGCTGCCGACCATTCGGTACCTGCTCGACCACGGCGCGGCCGTGATCGCCTGCTCCCACCTCGGAAAGCCCGAAGCAAAGTTCGACAAGTGGGTCAAAAAGCAGACGGAAAAGGGCAAGGATCCCGCAACGCTCACGGAGGAAAAGTGGAAAAAGTCCCTTGAAAAGCTGACGCTCGCCCCTGTGGCGGAGCATCTTTCAAAGCTCTTGGGCAAGCCCGTCATTTTCGCCCACGATGTCGTCGGTGAGGACGCGAGAGCCAAGGCTGCGGCGCTCAAGGGCGGCGAGATCATGCTGCTTGAAAATACCCGCTTCGAGCCGGGCGAAACGAAGAATGATCCCGCGCTTGCCAAGGCGCTCGCCGCCATGGCGGAGCTGTATGTGTCCGACGCGTTCGGCACGGTGCACCGCGCCCACGCCTCCACTGCGGGCGTAGCGGCGTATCTTCCCGCCGTGTCCGGTTTCCTTGTTGCCAAGGAGCTTGAGGTCATGGGCAAGGCGCTCGACGATCCCAAGCGCCCGTTCGTCGCCGTGCTCGGCGGCGCGAAGGTCAGCGACAAGATCGCCGTCATCAATAACCTTCTCGACAAGGCCGACACCGTCATCATCGGCGGTGGCATGGCCTACACCTTCTCCAAGGCGCAGGGCGGCGAGATCGGCAAGTCCCTTTTGGAAGAAGACAAGTGCGCCTACGCGCTCGAAATGATCGAAAAGGCCAAAGAAAAGGGCGTCAAGCTCCTGCTGCCGGTCGATACCGTCGCGGCGACGGAGTTTGCCGCCGACGCGGAGCCCCACGTCGTCGACGCGATGCACATCCCCGCGGATATGATGGGCATGGACATCGGCCCTGAGACCATCGAACTTTTCTGCAAAGCGACGCAGGGCGCGGGCACGATCGTCTGGAACGGCCCCATGGGCGTTTTTGAGTTCCCCGCCTTTGCAAACGGCACCAAGGCCATGGCCAAGGCGCTCGCCGAGAGCGGCGCGGTCACCATCATCGGCGGCGGCGACAGCGCGGCGGCTGTCGAGCAGCTCGGCTTTGCCGACAAGATCACGCACATCTCCACCGGCGGCGGCGCGTCGCTCGAGTTCCTTGAAGGCAAGGAGCTTCCGGGCGTTGCCTGCCTTCTGGACAAGTGAGAAAAATCATCATTGATTTTCAAATATTCGCATAGATCTTAGACTTAGACAGTAACAGGAGAAAAGACCCACCATGAATCGCAGATACCGTAAAACCATCATTGCAGGCAACTGGAAAATGAACAAGACCCCCAGCGAGACCAAGGCCTTTGCCGAACAGTTCAAGGCCATTCTTCCCAAGACCAAGTGGTGCGACATCGTCGTGTGCGTGCCCGCCGCCGACCTGAGTGCCGCCGTGCGCGCCTTCAAGGACAGCCGCATTGCCGTGGGCGCGCAGAACGTTTACTTCGAAAAGAGCGGCGCCTACACCGGTGAAATTTCTGCCGATATGCTCGCCGATCTCGGCGTGCGCTATGTTATCGTCGGTCACAGTGAGCGCCGCGCCCTCTTCGGCGAGACCGATGAGATCGTCAACAAGAAAGTACATGCCGCGCTGAGCGCCGGCCTGAATCCCATCATCTGTGTGGGCGAGAGCCTGAATCAGCGTGAGATGGGCGTGACGATGGAGCTCATCGCCCTTCAGGTGAAGAGCGCCCTTGCCGGTGTGAGCGCCGAGCAGATGCGCCGCTGCGTCATTGCCTATGAGCCCATCTGGGCGATCGGCACGGGCAAAACCGCCACGGGCGAGCAGGCTGCCGAGGTCTGCACCTATATCCGCGCGCTGATCCGCGCACAGTACGGCGCGCGCGTTGCCCGCAGCGTGACCGTTCAGTACGGCGGCTCGATGAAGAGTGAAAACGCGCGCGAGCTCCTCTCCCACGAGGACATCGACGGCGGATTGATCGGCGGCGCGTCGCTCGAACCCAATTCGCTGATGGAGATCGTTCACGCCGCTAACCAGGATTGACAGGAAAAGGAGAGAGCAGCTTATGAATAAAGCTCCGACCACATTGATCATTATGGACGGCTTCGGCCTGTCCAACGATACCGTCGGCAACGCGGTGCGCGCTGCCAACACCCCCGTGCTCGACGGTCTTTTTTCCGAGTATGCCCACACGACGCTCAAGGCCTCTGGCCTTGACGTGGGTCTGCCCGACGGGCAGATGGGCAACAGCGAGGTCGGTCACACCAACATCGGCGGCGGCCGCGTCGTGTTCCAGGATCTGCCGCGCATCACCCGTTCCATCGAGGACGGCACATTTTTCGAAAACCCCGCCTACAACAAGGCGATGGACGACTGTCTCGAAAAGGGCTCTGCGCTGCACCTTTACGGTCTGCACTCCACCGGCGGTGTGCACTCCACGCTCGACCACCTCTATGCGCTTTTGAAGATGGCGCACATCAAGGGCTTAAAGCGTGTGTATATCCACGCCTTCCTCGACGGGCGCGACACGCCCCCGACCTCCGGCCGCGACTTTGTCGCAAAGACCATGGAAAAGTGCCGTGAGCTCGGCGTCGGCAAGATCGCGACCGTCATGGGCCGCTACTACGCGATGGATCGCGACAAGCGCTGGGACCGCCTGGAGAACGCCTACGACGCGCTCGTTTACGGCGAGGGCGTGCAGGATCCCGACCCGATCCACGCCATTGAGGAGAGCTACAAAAACGGCGTGACGGACGAATTCGTCGAGCCGGTCGTCTGCGACAAGGACGGCATGATCTCCGACAACGACTCGGTCATCTTCTTCAACTACCGCCCCGACCGCGCCCGCGAGATCACGCGCGCTTTTGTCGACCCCGCGTTCGACGGCTTCAAGCGCGAGTATTTCCCGCTGACCTACGTGTGCAACACCGAGTACGACGCCACGATGCCGAACGTGCTGGTCGCCTTCCCGCGCATCAGCGTGAAAAACGGCCTTGGCGAGTATCTGAGCAAGATGGGCATGACGCAGCTGCGCATTGCCGAGACCGAAAAGTACGCCCATGTCACGTTCTTCTTCAACGGCGGCGTGGAAGAGCCGTATCCCGGCGAGGATCGCGTGCTCGTCGCCTCCCCGAAGGTCGCGACCTACGACCTCCAGCCCGAGATGAGCGCCTACGAGGTCGCGAGCAAGTGCGTCGAGCGCATCGAGTCCGGCAAGTACGACGTGATTATTCTGAACTTTGCTAACTGCGACATGGTCGGCCATACGGGCGTGTTCGACGCTGCCGTCAAGGCCGTTGAAACGGTCGACGAGTGCGTCGGTCAGGTCGTGGAGGCAACGCTCAAGATGGGCGGCATCGCCATGATCACCGCCGACCACGGCAACGCCGAGCAGATGCTGCAAAGCGACGGCAAGAGCCCCATGACCGCGCACACGACGAATGTGGTGCCCTTCATCCTTTGCGGCGCCGGCACGGAGCTGCGCGAAGGCCGCCTTGCCGACATCGCGCCGACCATTCTCGACGTGATGGGTCTGGAAAAGCCCACGGAAATGGACGGCAAGACGCTCATCGTCCGCTGAAAAATCGCATTTGCCATGTTTAGAAAAAGCTCTGACGGTACAAACTACCGTCAGAGCTTTTTTTGGCTTTTCAACTTCGCGCAAGCCGCGCAAGGCGGCGGAAAGGATGAAAACATGGCAGGATCGAACGGCCGCGCAAAGCGGCACTTTTTCGGCGGGACGGGCTTATACATAGCCCTGTTCCTCGGTGTGACGGCATTGGCCGTCGCGGGCTATTGGACGCTGCTGCCGAAAAATACGACGAACACAGAGACGGAGGAGGTCTCCTCGCAGCAGGAGCTTCCCGTGCGGGAGGAAGCGCCGCGCATGCCGGAGGCAAAGCTGCCACAGCAGGCGGCGGAGCCGGAGGAGGACGTCACCGTGATGGACGAGGCGACCGGCGTGGAGGATACCGTCCCCGTCATGGAAAGCAGCGAAGAGGTGACGCCCGATGCGCCGCGGCTCGTGGTCGCGCCGCTTGTGGGGGAGGAGATCGCGTCGTTTTCCGTCGATGAACTGCGCTACAACGAGACCTTCGGCGACTGGCGCACGCACGACGGCATCGACATTGCTGCCGAGGTCGGCACACAGGTGCTCGCCGCGTGCAGCGGCACGGTGACGAGCGTGCGGGAGGACGACATGCTCGGTACGCTTGTGACCATCGCGCATGACGGCGGCTTTGAGACGACGTATGCCAATCTTCGCAGCTCGCCGGGGGTGAGCGAGGGGCAGTACGTCTCCGCGGGTGAGGTCATCGGCGCGGTGGGCAGCAGCGCCATCGCGGAGATCTCCGTTCCGGCGCACCTGCATTTTTCCGTGACGAAGGACGGCGCGCCCTGCGACCCGAACGAGTTTCTGAACTGAAAGAAAACGGCTGAGCGAAGAACGCTCAGCCGTTTTCTTCTGTGCGCTGTAATCCCGGACAAAGAAAGACCGCCTGAAAGGATCTCTTTCAGGCGGTGGGAAGGCAGACTATCGTGTCAGCACGCAGACGAGGGAGACAAATTCGGCAAGCCCCAGCGCGGCGAGCAGAAGAATGCCGCCAAGGTGCGGCTTTTTCACGCGCAGGGGCGTGATGTACAGCACGCCGAGCAGAAAAAGTCCCGGCGCATAGACCGCTGCGCAGTTCAGGCGGAAATACTGCGCGGCAAGATAAAAAAGCGGCGCCGCAAGGGCGGAGGCCGTGACCGGCACGCCGAGGTAGCAGCTGCGGTTTTCCGCGTTTTTTCCCTGCCGCTCTTCCTCTGCCACGTTGAAGTAGGCAAGGCGAATGAGCGCGCAGAGCGCAAAAAACGACATGGCGGCCATGAACCAGAAGTTCTTGCAGCCCGTGCTCCAGCCGATGGCGGCGGGCAGCACGCCGAAGCAGACGAGGTCATTGAGCGAGTCGATCTGAATGCCGAAGCGCTTTTCCGCGTCTGTGCGGTTTGCCTTGGTGCGGGCGATGCGCCCGTCAAAGGCATCGAGCAGCCCCGCGAGCATCAGGTAGAGCATGGCGGCAAGCGGTGCGTTCTGCGCGGCGGAATAAATGCCGGCAAGCCCCAGCAGCAGCGAGAGATAGGTTGCGATGACAGTGTAGTCGTAAACTCCGATCATAAAAAACGTCCGATCTTTTTTGGAATACAAAGCTATGATATCAGATAACGGCGAAAAAGCACAGTAAAAATGCTGCCAAGGTCACGGCTTCACGCAGGAACGCTCGATCACGCGCGCGAAACGCGCCTGATCGTAGATGACGGGGACGGGGTAGACGGGATTGGCCTCCCGGCAGGCCCACGACGCCATGAGAGGAATATCCTCGCTGCGAATGCAGTCGAAGTGGTCGGGGATACCCATGCGCGCGTTCATCGCGCGGATCTCTGCGATAAACGCCCTGGCGGACGCTTCCGCGCTTGCTTCCTGAATGCCGACGAGATGGGCAAGGCGGGCAAGGCGCGGATAGGCGGCGGCACCGTAATCCTCCAGCACGATGGGCAGCAGCACGGCGTTGGCAAGGCCGTGAGACGTGCCGTACAGCCCGCCGAGCGTGTGCGCGATGGCGTGCACGTTGCCGACGCCGGCGCGGGAGAAGGCAAAGCCGGCCTTGAAGGCGGCGATCATCATGTTCTCACGGGCCTTGAGATCATCGCCGTGCGCGTAAGCGACCTCGAGGTTATCGAAGATAAGCTTGACGGCCTCTTCGGCGAGGCGCAGGCTCTCCTTGGTGTTATACGTCCAGCTGATGTACGCCTCAATCGCGTGCGTGAGCGCGTCCATGCCGGTGGTCGCGGTCGTGCGCGGCGGCAGGCCGACGGTCAGCTCCGGATCGAGAATGGCATACAGCGGCATGAGCTTGAGATCCATGAGCGCGTACTTGTGGTGCGTCTCGCTGTCGGTGATGACGGCGGCGATCGTCGTCTCACTGCCGGTGCCGGACGTCGTCGGAATGGCGACGATCGGCGGCACGGTCTTGCCGACACGCATGACACCGGCCATGTCGTTGCAGCTCTTTTTCGGGCAGGCAACGCGGGCAGCCGCACCCTTGGTCGCATCCATCGGGCTGCCGCCGCCGAGAGCGACGAAGCCGCTGCAGCAGGTCTCCACGTACTGTGCGCGGATCTTCTCGACCGTGGTCACGGAGGGGTTGGCCTCGACCTCGCAGAACACCTCATAGGGCATACCCGCCTCCTCGAGCGCAGCAAACAGCTTCGGTCCGAGCGACTTGACCACGTGCGAACCGGTGACGACCATGACCTTTTCCACACCGCACTTGCCGAGCACGTCCGGTACCTGTTTAAGACAGCCGGCGCCGGAGAGCACGATCGGCTTGCGCCAATGCAGGCAGCGCATACCGATGTCAAACACCTGCTGGTAGGTGCGGTAATAAGCTTTTTTCAATCCATCCATAATGTGTTTCCTTCCCTCCGCCGCACCGGCGGATCTATCAATTTTCCATCCCTCTTATACTACTGATTTGCAGGAATTTGTCAAGCGTTTTGTGTAAAAGATGACAATCCTTCCGTTCACCCGCACATCAGAGCATA